>FUFK010050949.1_pt2 | contig 12716 bp, 7 predicted proteins | sample 1021851 | NCBI WGS metagenome assembly FUFK01 (sample SAMEA51879418, study PRJEB19060) | metagenome | reverse complement strand
AGAATACTTTTCACAAAATACTTTTGTATCCGCATATTCAGGATCGATTTCAATACATTCATATTCTGTATCAAATTCATCAATTACGTCTAAAACCATTTGTTTTAATTCATTCATTTTTTGCTTTGTCTGATTCTTTGGGCAATCAATCGGTCCTTTTATTACACTGCTCCAATTTATCCTTTGTTAAGTGACCGGTGAATTTTATTGGAATCTGTTTTTGGATTTCTAGCAATTCATTCATTAGCACTCGTTGACACTTTCGGTCAATATAAATTCCGGGAAGAGCTTCGTTCACTATTTTTTGATAGTCATTCATTTTATCTTCTAATCCTCCTACTTTACGATTGATCCGATAAAGCCCAAGATGAAGTATGTTTCGNTAGACAGCANTNTTCTCAATGGTTTCAAAAAGGTTGAANTCATCATCATCTTTTATTTTTCGTAATATTTCCTCTGCTTTTTGAAACTGTCCTTCGTTTTTTAATTTCAAAGCATAATGCAAACCACAGGTGGGATTTGATTCAAACACAGGATGATATCCTTTGTTGTTCATATAAATTTTACAATACCTTAACAAAAGTACTCTTCTAAATTTTTTCCACCGTTCTCCATACATGCCATCATTCCATCGGTTCATGAATTGTTCTATCAGATTAAGATCGATTTCAGTTTGCTGTGTCGTTTGGTTTTTATGAGAAATTATTTCATACCCGGCTTTTTTTCGGATTGACCAATCTTGCTTCAAGCTGTTTTTGAAACCGGGCCTTAATTCCATTGCATAGATGGATTCTCCATTATTTAAGAAATCTGATAATTGAATTTTTATTTTCTCAGGTGAACTACCCGCATAAAACAATCTATTCCCAAATAGAGTTCCATTTTGAGAGTAAAGATTCACATCAGACCTGATTCCTTTCACTAAATTGGCATAGGCCACCAATCCAAGTTCTTCTGATCCATGCACGAAATAATTCACATGTTCCGGTAATCCTTTAAGAATTAAAGTGGCAACATCCTCTGGAAATGCATCTTTTCTAAGGTCATGTTCATCAAAATGTTTAACCAGTGGCCAAACAAANAGAATGATAGAAGCGAGTGAAAACCCCTGTGCTATTTTATCATTCTTCAGTGCATTCTTTAATTTTGTTATAAAAGGGGCAACAACCAGACACACCATTGCAATCGGCAACAGGATAAAACATTGATGAATTTCCCAATGATGTGGATTGTATTCATTCCTATAAAATAATTTCAATAAAACAGAACTGGAAAAAAACGTATACAACACGGAAAACGAGATCACTAATTTATATTTAAAGACAAAAACGAGAACACCAATGCTCCCCGCAATGAGCACTGGCCAACCCGTTTCTGCTGGGAGGGAAATGAAAAATTGTTTGATGAATAAATAACTGTCATGCCATGTGCCCGATTGATCTCCGCTTGTATAAGCCTCGCGTTTGATACTCCACCAAACTCTTTCCCAATCCGGTAAANACTGAAAAAACGTCAAATACGGTTCACTCCAGGAACGAACAGGAAGATAAAGGTAAGGAGTTAATCCTAAAACGAAGAAGAAAAAAACGTTGAAGAAATTCCGTAAAATATCTTTCCATTGAGGAAGAATGATAAGGAATAAGGCAGGTGCCGTAATCAACATCAACGGCCAGTGATTGGTTAGACTTAGCCCCGAAATAAAGGCCATAACCATCCATCGCCATTTGATTGATTCTTTTTGTTGTTTTAATCCGAGCAGAAAGAGCAACAAGAAAAACAAAGTATTCAGGGTGTATACTTCTGCCGTGATGGCCTGGTACCAAAAACTTGATGAAACTCCTAGGCATGAAGCTGCGACAAGAGCAGATAAGCTATCAGCCTTCAATTCTCTGCTGATTTGAAAAAGTAAAATGCAGGAACTAATACCGGCTATTGCACTTAAGGCATGGACTCTTTCTGCAATGCTACCTAAAGGAATCCACGTAAAGAGGTGCGCCAACATGGTGTATAAAGGATACCCTGGTGGATGCGCAATCCCGGGTTCATGGGCTACTGAGATGAACAAACCTGAATCTTCAAGGTTGGCAAAATCAGACATAGTCCTGAAGTACAACAAAACCAACCCCAATACCAAAAGGAATTGGAAGATCCAATCTGTTGAATTTTTATGATTGAATTTGAAGGACAAAATTCAGGATCCTTAATCTATTTTAATTCAGTCCTGATGAAACCGATTTTCTAGTTCCGGCGTGGGTAACAGGCATGAAGTATCCTTTCCAAACCAGCGATATCGGTTTTTTGCGATCCAGTCATATACCGGATCTCGCAAGAATTTAGGAAGCACACCCAGAAATTTTAAAATGGACCAAGGTAACTTTAGATATGATGCCGCCATCAANGCAGCATCACTCTTCACCAGGCATTCCTTGCCGTTATAAAAAACCAAACTATCGACATAGTTTGAATCTAGCCCATGTTCAGAAAGGATTTTTTGGGAGATTTCTGCATGAAGCGGAGCAAACTGTAACGAGTCATCTCTCTCATATTTGAGGATGAAATGAACGGATGCCTGACATAGCAGGCAATATCCATCAAACAATAACAAAGGCTTCATCACTTATTTTATTGATTCAAAGCTCATTCAATTGAAGGAATCCCCCAAGTAACTGTTTTTATAGATATAATTAAANNTAATATNTCNTTGCTGGNAAAAACAATTTCATCACGGTCAAAANCGGTCATGACCTGAAACNCAAAGTGATTATGTCTCATGGAATAGGAAAAATAAGATTTCAACCCAANCTTAAACAACGTTTATTTTGCCTTTGATTGCAGTCATTATCAATAAACCCAGATTGATCCTGATCAGTTTAAGTCGTGCTTAAGAGTTATTTTCAAACTCCTTCATTGTTTCGCAATGGAACGATAATGCTCTGAAACCCTGACGGTCCGTCTTGCCTCCTATTCATGTAAACTTATAAGATATTANTGGACATCATTTACTCAATGACATTTCTTCAAAATTCAGGAACCTGCCTGAGTCNACTCAANTTTCATCATATTATTTTTAATTTTATTGTCCGTTTTTCATTATTGACCTTCGTTCAAAGAATATTTTTTCTACGGTTCATGCTAACCGGATTTAAATCAGACAATTCCTGAAGATCACAAATTTATGGCAAACCCCATACTGGATGCTGATATNCTTCCACTCCTGGGGATTCTTTTAGCTTCCGGAGTACTGGCTGGAACTCTTGCAGGACTTTTTGGAGTAGGTGGGGGAGTCGTGTTGGTTCCCGCTTTATTATATGCCTTCGATTTTNTGGGTTATGATCCCCTATTCACGACCCACATGGCCGTCGGGACTTCTCTTGCGATCATCATTCCAACCGCCATTTCCTCCGCCCAAAGCCATTATCGGAAGGGATCAGTCGATCTATTCCTTGTCAGGAAACTGATGATCCCTGTTTCCATTGGAGCTGTTGTCGGTTCGGTCATCGCCGACCGCGTAGGAGGCGATTTGCTTAAAGGGCTCTATGCCGTCATTGCTCTTTTTCTTGCTCTTAATCTTTTCATGAAAAAGAGCATCATCCTTTCGGAACAATTACCATCACAGGGGTTTACCATGATTCATGTTTTTGTCATTGGTATTCTCTCAACGATGATGGGAATCGCCGGAGGCGCTCTGTTTGTCCCATATTTCAGTGCATATAACCAACANATGCTGAAAGCGGTAGGCACTTCTGCCGCTTTGGGTCTGCTGATTGCCACTCCTGGTGCAATTGGTTTTGCGCTGAACGGTCTCGATGTCGCTAACCGACCCCCTTTCAGTTTCGGTTACGTCAGTCTGGTTGCGTTTCTCTGTATCATCCCCATGACGATCTTAACAGCACCCTTGGGAGCGAAAATGGCGCATCAGATGGACAAGCTGATGTTGAAACGACTCTTCGCACTGTTCCTGGTGGCAATGTCTTTACGCATGTTTTATAAAATGTTCGGATGACTGCAGAGAATTCGATTTTCCCTCATTACTCAACCTTGGAGCACATAATGTGCTCCCGAAACTGCTACCACTCAATCTTCAGCGTTTTCCCCTNCGTAATGAAAAAGAAACTGAATTCCTAATTTTAGAAGAATCGTCCTTATTCAATGAATATGTTTGAATTTTTAATTTAAACCAAAAGCAACCTATGAAGGTCATNCCCATTCCCTGTCTCAATGATAATTTTGCTTATTTATTGATTTGTCCCGAAACCAATGAGGCTGCTGTGGTTGATCCCTCTGAATACGAACCNGTGTTCAAGGAAGTCCAGAACCGGAAGGTTNNANTGACTACCATTTTTAACACCCACCATCATTGGGATCACGTCGGGGGAAATGATGAACTTTCTCGACATTTTCCTGGAATAAAAATCCATGCCCACATTTCCGACCGTGACCGAGTTCCAGGACAGACCGATTTTCTCGAAGATGGTGACTTCGTTCAATTTGGGAATCAAAAGGGATCCATCCTCCACAATCCTGGACACACCTCAGGTGCAATCACCTACCTTTTTGGAAATATGGCATTCACCGGAGACACCTTGTTTTCAGGAGGTTGCGGAAGGGTTTTTGAGGGCACTATGGAACAAATGCATCATTCTTTGAATGTAAAAATCGGGAAACTCCCGGATGATACTCAACTNTNTTTTGGTCATGAATACACGGAAAACAATCTGCGATTTGCTCAAACACTAGAGCCCAAAAACGAAGACATTCAAAGTCAGCTTACCCAGATTCGAAAGGTTCGTTCCGAGGGCAAGTGGAGCACACCTTCACTGCTCAGTTCTGAGCGGAAGATCAACCCGTTTTTACGATGTCATGATCAAACGCTTCAAAAACACGTCATTCAAAAACACCCCGACACCAATCTTGATCCGGTTTCAATATTTACTGTCATTCGAAAACTGAAGGATCAATTCTGAACATGGAACTTGATTCTAAGCAATCTTCGCTTCCAAAAAGTATTACCATCCTTGGTTTTATCGCCAATCTGTTGCTTGCGATTGGGAAAGGATTCGTTGGATACATTGCACAATCCTCTGCACTGATTGCCGATGCAGGGCATTCCTTATCTGATTTATTTTCTGATCTAATCACTTACTGGTCCCTTCATTTTTCACAGCAACCTCGGGATGAAAACCATCCTTACGGCCATGGTCGTTTCGAGACGGTTGGATCATTCATNATCGCACTGATGCTGATTGCCACAGGAATCGGTGTTGTCTGGCACACCTTTCAACGGATCGAAAGTCCGGTGATCCCGGGAGAACTGGCCCTCTGGGCAGCAGGAATCTCAATAGTGATCAAAGAACTCCTTTATCAATTGACCCACCGCATCGGGAAGAAACAAAATAGTCGGATTTTGATCGCCAATGCGTGGCATCACCGTTCCGATGCGGTCTCTTCAATAGCGGCCTTGATTGGAATTACAGGTGCAACTTTGGGATTCCCCATGCTGGACCCGATTGCAGGTTTTCTCGTTGCAGGTCTGATTATAAAATCCGGCGTCGACATCGGNTATTCCAGCGTTCGTGAACTGACAGACGAAGTCGCAGAACAGGAAGTGATAGAAAAAATATTACAAACTCTTGAGGGAATTGAGGGGGTCGAGCATTTTCACCAGGTTCGTGCCAGAAGGATGGGGCCTCATCTATTGGTTGACCTTCATCTTGAAGTGGACTGTATGATGACGGTTTCTGCTGCACACCAGGTGGCCGAAAGAGTGCGTTGGCACATTCTTGAAACCATGCCTTCCGTTAATGAAGTGATGATTCATGTTGATGCAGAACAGGACAACGAGGAGGGAGAAATCATTCTCATGCGTCCCCAAACTGAAATCGAGATGGACATTCAACAGGCACTCAAGGCCATTCCAGAAATAACCGGAATCAGCCACATTTACTGTCACTTCCTGAAACAGAAACTTTCCGTACAGGTCGATATCCTAGTCGATCCAGAGATGAAGGTTAGACAGGCCCAAAAATTGGGACAAAAAGCTAAGCTCCTTCTTGANGAAATCCAGGATATACAACTTGCAGACATCCATCTTGAACTTCAGGATTACGAACAGCATTTTGTTCCTGAATAAACCGTTTAAATCATCAAAAATNAANGNAACTATGAACCAATCATCAAAGACCGAAATTGAAGCTGCCGTTTTTCGGAAATTGCTTAGTCATCTTGACTCANGGAAAGATGTACAAAATATTGACCTGATGAACCTTGCCGGTTTTTGTCGAAACTGCCTGGCAAAATGGTATTCGGCCGAAGCAGAAGAACGAGGTGAGGAAGTTTCAGTCGATTCCGCAAAAGAGTTGGTCTACGGCATGACCTATAAAGAATGGAAGGATAATTTTCAAATATAATCAACAGCTTAGGATTTTTGAACTAGCCTTTATTGGTTGATTCAGTCAATAAAATAACTGAAATCAATGGGTTGACCTTCNCGTTCTATTTTTAGAGAAATCTCCCTTTCTGATTGGAGTGCTTCCAACAATTTCAGAGCTTTCGCAACTGAATCCACTTGGTATCCGTTAACTTCAAGGATGATGTCATTGGTTTGCAAACCCAGTTTACGATAAATACTTTCATCCTTGATAAATTGAAACATGAAGTAGGTCTGCTCTCCCTTTTTGGTCGGCACCACACGGGCATCCATTAATAATTGGTCAAATTTTTCCAATTGTTCATCCACCCAAACCCTTTCGAAGTTGAAACTTCGTTGGTTTTGATCTGGTACGCCTGGAGACCTTCCGCTTTCTTTCTTCTTTCCTGAAGGTTGTTTTTTCTTCTTTTCTGCCGGTTTCACTTTTTTCGGTTCAGGAACGATCAATGCTGTGGACTTGATCGGGGTACTTTTAACAGGTCGTTTCTTTGATTCAAAACCTTTTGCTTCCTGCATCCATAACGCCTGTTTTTTACCACGATGCATTATCACCACCCTCCGGTCTTCGATTTCCAAAACTTTAACACTGTCTTCGTTACACTCCTTGTCCCGTTTCACGGTTTGTGGATGAAAGCAATCTCCTCTCTGGTAAATCGTGTACTGATTGAGATTATTTTGCTGACTGATAAATGCATACGCATTGTTTTTCCCGTAAATCATGGTACCGGTAAGAGCGATTTGTAATTTCGTAGGTGCAATTTCTTCCTGAATTTCCTCCTTGGGTTCTTCCTCGACCTGCACGGGTTCAGGTTCCGGTGGAGGCACATAGACCTCCGTTTTCTGTGCATTAAAGACATTACGTTCCTCAATTGCTTTAAAGCGTTCACGTTTCTGTTCCTGATCCGGAGAAATACTTGCAGAAGAATAGGTTCCAGGCGNCANACTGGAAACAGGCATTCTAAGGATCTGCCAATAAAGCAACTCACCTCCGATACTTCCTGCAAGATAGAAAATCGACCCTAAAAGTAACCAGTTACCATATGCCAGTAATGTTTCGGTATTAAAGCGCATCAATGTTTATTTTAAAATGTAAAATCTGGTCTGGGTTTCCAATTCGATTTCCGTTAATTTCTCACTTAAGAAAAATTAATTTCACATAATCATTAAATTAACATGATGGGAGGTAAGAAAAAATGAGTTACAGGAAATTTGAATAAAGACCTAAATTTCAACTTGAGGAAAATAGGAAAGTGAAGTGATTAAAATTTCCTGATGGACTGATAGGAATTTATGTTTCCTACCTTATCTTTTACCAGCACATTATAATACGCTGGTTCACTGAGGTTTTCCAATGACAGTCCGGAACAGTTATCCCAATTACAGAGCACCACGCCATTTCGCATTGCCGTTTCAACAACGTGAATACGGTCTTCTGAATTTTTAACTACACGGTATTTCAGACTGGAATTATCACTTATATCGTCAAGAGCTTCAGACCAACTCAGGGTGTTACCCGAAAAGGTGAGTTTACCTGAATCTCCAGGAACCGGAGCATGGATATCCACNACTGAATAAAGAATTTTGATTTCACGATCGGTTAATGGGCGTGAATAGAGCCTTACATCATCAATACTTCCTTGATACTGATAATCCGAGTTGATCGCTCCAATTGTTAAATTATCATGATAACGTAGATTGGTATTTCTTGAAGTGATTGATTTCTGGACCTCGGCATTCCTGAAGAGACTCAATTCCTGACCGTCTCCACGTACAGCCAATTGCTGCCAGGCCTTGTAGTCGACGGTATTACGTTGACTGGTTCCATCATCCAGGTTTTTGACTGCGGGACAGTGATCCTCCTGATTTAATAAGTAGGTGTCATAACAATCGAACTTGCTCGTTGTATTATCGGTATAGAATTCTCTGAATCGTTGATAATGCACACCCCCTTCTTTGTCACTTCGGTGATGCTCAAGAAACCATCCCTCAAAGGAACTGGATTTCTGTCCCCCTCCTCCTTCCAGCACTATATTTGAATTTTCAGAATTTCCTTTAAGGCTTATTTTGATTTGNTNACACACCTGAAATTCAATTTCCAGTGAANCNTATTNTNTGNTGGAAANCTCAGCTTTATTTANATTGGACGTTTCAATTAAATTNATTTTCGAATCGCTTNNTTTATGGATTAAATACAATTTTCCGAANTGAAACGATTCGAAAGAAGCATTNCTGCCATATGTTTTGTTATCAGAATGATTTTTGATGGAAGTGATTTTTAATCCATTTCCTGTAGTTATATTTCCGCTGAGATAATCAAAGAAATNATTTTGTCCATCACCGTTTTTATTCAATGAATCGTCACTTTTAAGCGTTACATTATCTGCTGTTTTTGGAATCCAAGCACAATCATTAAACTCAGGCGCTGCAAATTCACCAAGCTGAGATAAACTGGTTTTATCAATTTTAGCAGTTGAAATTAAAGGTTTGTATGCCGTTCTCGATTCAGCAGCAACTTCCGGATATCCCCAGGCAATATAAGTGAAGTGAGGTGTGTTCAGCGAGTCGTTCAGGGATACAACAATATCATCACCTGTCCCTTCACTCAATTTTACTGCACTCCCACTGGTGCCGCTCCATCCATTAGAACCTGTTATACTTCCGGGACCCCCATTTCGCTGATGCCCTGAATGATCAAGGGCATTTCCTGCGAGTGGGAAAAATCCTTCAAGATCTCTGGATTCTTCAAAATACAAATCAAAGATTTCATCTCCTNCAAGTTTTCGGTCAAACAATTTAAAATCGTCAATTCGTCCATTCCAGTTATTGCTGCCATCATAACTTGCACCTATTTGAAGAGAAAACGTTCCCATAGTGATTGATTCCTGAGCATTTTTAAGTGCTTCACCATTGGCATACAATTCAAGTTTGTTAGAACCATCATAGGTGAGACATAAATGGGACCATTCCATCAGACCATACTGATTGTTTGTTGGAACATTATTTTCGTTAAAAAATATTTTCCCTCCATTCTCCTTATATCCCAGCTTTAATCCGGAATTGCCCGTATTCAACAAGTCCATCCGGGATTCNNCAAAACTTTCAGGCANCANCCANAGGCAAANNCTGAATGGATTTGAATTCAAAGAAACCGATGAAACATTCAAATAATCATTATCCTNAAATTGATAGGCCCCAAAATTATCGTTATTCTTCCCCTTAGCATAATTTTCGGTTCCTATTACGGATGCATCTTGAAATGAACCATCCGCATCGGAATGATCGAGTGTATTGTTGTCAAAAGTGTAGTGAAGCACCAGACTACTTGATGCGTTATCGAGGCTTCCACGGGTGGTAAATGAAAACTGATGATCCTTGTTCAGGAAAACTCGATCATCGGAATATTCACCGCAATTGTAATTAGGGGCCTCACCTCCTTGGGTTAAATTATCTTCATTCCGGATTCCGGGTCCCTGTATACCGCAATCTCCTTGCAGGTAGGAATAAGCACCTTCCAGAGAACCATTTTCATTAAAAGCACCCTTGACCGTTATCTCTACCGTTGTGTTTTCAGGCCATTTCCCTTTCGGGTGAATCATCAACTGCTTATTGTAAAATTCCAATCGGGGCACGAAATCACAGAGATTTGCATCAGTAGGATTTGGTGAACAACTGACCAACACCGTCTTTCCAGAAATCAATGAATCCGGATCCATGAATTNATTGAATGAAATATAGGGTGCAGTATAAACCGAAATATTCTGTGATTGATCTTCGGGAAAATTCGATTTGACGATCGGGGTTTCAGTTGTTTTGAAATCCACACTCAAGTTATCACCAACATTATTTGCAAAATCTTTAAAACCCTGAATTTTTAAGGAATAACTAAGATTGTCCAACAATGATGCTTTGCAGATGCTTCCATTTTNATAATGATTTGGACATTCANCAGCACCGTTGGAAAGTCTGATGAAATTAATGTCCCAAGTTTGATTATCCGTTGTTACAGGTGAACCGAGATCCCTGCATTGATTTGCTGATGAGAAATTATCAGCNCTGATTTGNACCATACCCTCACAGGATCCATTGTCGGCTGACAAACCATTGCTGATGGGTTCTTCGAATTTGATGCTTAACTTATTAAGATTGACCGGGTAAGAATGATTGTCGTGTTTATGGATGCTTATTAAATTCCCAAGTTTGTATTTGTTATCTTCAANCAAATTNTGATGACTTTGAGATAAGTCAATTTGCATGAACCCAGAGCCATTATCCGGTTCCTGTTCACCCTTTGCGGAAGTGTATTGGACAGATATTGAAGATATCCTCGGTAAAATGTTGTCAAGTGTGATGTTATCAATCTCTTCAGCAACATTACCTGCGAGATCCGTTACTCTAGCTTTAATCGATTGTATGATATTCGATGTGTTGTCAAGAAGAGTGTGATTATCAATGACCATCGAAAAGGTTTTGTTGTCGCTTCCTGTCAGGTTATCTCCAATTTTGAGTTGANTGTTTGATGTATTGAAAATCTCCCAAGCATTTAAAGCACGGTCATCTGAAACNATGATCTTNAATCCTATCATTCNCTCATTGGTTAACGTACTTGGAGTGACGGTACTATTATCGACGTCATAAATTTCTAAACTGATGGTCGGAGGAACTGTATCTATGGAAACTTCACTTATATTATCNGGAGATAAGGCTTCTGCACTACCGGGTTGGGGTAAAGTCAGGTTATCTATGGTGCACANACTCATTTCAGTCAACATNGCACCATTNTANGAAAATAGATTTGAATGCTGTTTCAGTTCGCTGATGTTGTCAGAGACTTGAACTGTGTATTTATAAGTNTGGTTGTCCTTATCAACATCACTATTGAATTTAACTTCGATGGCTGATCCGTTATCAGAATCGATGAAGATAGAACTAAGATTTCCTGACTGTTCGATTTCCTCAGAAAAGCCTAATTTCATCTCAATGATTTCACCCGGTTTGTAATATGGGAAAGTTTCTATGTTTGCCTTTGGCACTCCAGGCTTTAGTGAAATAATTTCTGCATAGGATGGATCATAATTTATGCTTTGACTGATTGAACTAATGTTTCCTGCATAGTCTTCCAGCCATGCGAAGACAGATTGCTCACATCCAAAATATTTTTCTGGCCACACATCACCATTTTTATCGGTATGATTACCTGATCCACATTCATTTAGATTTCTTTGCACAGAATTGTTATCAAAGGATGAGGAATTAACGCTATTGAACGAAGCTGAAGTGGGAATTGTTGAAGAATTGTCCAAATAAACAGCTTTTATAAAATCATCATCTNCTCCACTGACTCTTAAACGAACATCCTTTGAACGCGTGTACAACTCAGTGATGAATTATCTGTTTTCAAAAATGTGATAGATAAACTTTTAGGTGCTTTGTTATCGACATAAAAAGTTGCATTATCCCTGGAACGTTCCTTAATGGTATTACCACCCAAGTCAGCCACCCCATGAATCTTTATCGTAACATTATCAGTAAGANTNNCTGNCCCNACTGNGTGNACCANGGATGCCGAAAGATTATCCACTGCAAANCCATTANTNAAATTCGTGGTTNNNGNATAAGGCCCCTCTATATNCAACCTGGCTNTATCCCCATCCTTTTGNAGAACTGGTTCTGAGAANGAGATNNCAAGACTAATATTATCNCCGGATTTATAGGGACCAATCCCGGAACCAGGATAGCCTGTCTTCTTGACTGGGCCAGTAATGCTTTCAGCCTCAGGATAAATTCCATCCAGAACCAATTCTTTTTGAGTTGAAAGAGAATGATTNGAATTCTTTTCCGGCAAAGTCAGCAAGTTCACCGGACAACCACTCATTTCAAAGTATGATNCCTGTTTNCCCAGTGTTTGATTGTCAAGGGAAAGNTCGGTGGTATTGTCNCCTTCTGTTACGGTATATGAATANGAATGATTATCTGTTCCTGTGCCGGAAANATATCCTGCTNTCCTGGNGNTGGAAAAACCGGTATCCAGATAAATTTCNGGNNCGCTNTCATTTCCTATNTTTTCTAAGGGNTCACTGAANAGAACATTNANNGTGACAGGTGTGCCTATCCCATAATGTGGATATGAACCANCTCTAATATCTGAATTACTTGATGTGACTGATGTTANTTTTGCTGAAACATTATCATAACTGATATTATCACTAACTTTTTNGATGTTACCNGCATAATCCTCNACCCAAACNGTTATGGNTCGTTCACAACCATAATANTGNTGNGNCCANGAATT
>FUFK010066728.1_pt1 | contig 12717 bp, 8 predicted proteins | sample 1021851 | NCBI WGS metagenome assembly FUFK01 (sample SAMEA51879418, study PRJEB19060) | metagenome | reverse complement strand
GGGGTTCGAACCCGCGACCGCCCGGTTAAGAGCCGGGTGCTCTACCTGACTAAGCTACAGACCCAGCCTTGCGAAAGTGCGCCACTCTTTAATCGGACCGGTTATCAGAAAGTCTCCCATTTCTTCTGAAATGTGTCGAAATACCATTTTGTCCTGCTAAAACCACTGCATCACACATATTATTGAATAATCCAACTTGAACTACTCCAGCAATTTTTAAAATCTGATTTTCTAATTCAAGGGGATTGGAAATTGAGGGACCCGTCTGAGCGTCTGCGATAAAATTACCATTGTCTGTCACTAATGGTTTTTCATCTTCCATTCTAATACTCACATGACAATTTAACAGATTACTCAATGCTCTGACAGTTGTCAAATAAGCAAATGGAGTGACTTCAATAGGTAAAGGGAAGGTACCTAAAACTTCTACTTGTTTTCTATCATCTGCTACTACTACCATTGCTGAACTTTGTTGTGCGACTATTTTTTCCCTCAATAATGCTGCACCTCCTCCTTTGATTAATTGGAAATTAGGATCATATTCGTCCGCTCCATCAATTACAATATCCAATGAATTAACTTCTGAGAGTTCAATCAATGGTATGCCAACTTCCAACGCTAATCTCTCGGTTGCTAAACTCGTTGGAACACCTACAATTTCTAATCCTTCATCATTAATTCGTCTACCTAATTCAACAACGGTATGCTTTACAGTGGAACCTGTTCCTAATCCAACTTTCATACCACTGGAGACAAATTTAGCTGCCTCAACACCTGCAATTCGTTTGGCCTCATCAATATCCATACCCTTCGGAAGAGGTTTCGGTCCATGTGCATTTGGGAAAGAAAATTACAGATATTGGGGAAAGGAATTACATATCGCCTCCGATATTAACANTGTATGACGCAGCCGAGGGCAAGGGTAGTCTGGCTGCTAATCCTGATTTATGCATTCTCGGTTGCATCTTATGCTTCTCCAGTTTTTTCGACTCAATTAGAATCGGAACCAAATTTCACGTCTATTGGAACTCCGACTAAAATTTCTGTTTCTGCGTTTCCCAATGCTACTTCTACTGCACTTACTCTTGAAGTGCCTGAAAACGAAGCAGTAACAGGATTAAATCTGTCAATTTCTCCATCTGTCTTACATAGCAATGAAATTATTTCTTGGTCTGGATCAAATGATTGGAACGCNACTGGAACTACATTAGATAGAATAAATGTAAATCAGTCAGATTTGCAAATGTTACCTAAGAAATGGGAATGGGATTTTGAAACCGGCCCTAGTACTTCACCTCAGGGATGGACGTTACAATCTGCAGGAGGATGGTCTTGGGGATACGATACTTCTCTCGGACAAAGTGCTGGAGTTCACAGTGGAACTAAGGCTATCTACACATACAACGGGAATTATCCTAATGGAATGTCAACAACCTATTGGGCAACCAGTCCTGTTGTAGATTGCTCTGGCTGTTCGGGAACGTGGAACTTAAAATTCTGGAAACGTTTGGGTGTTGAATATCACTACTATGATCATGCATACGTTTCTGTGAAAAATGCTCAGGGGAATTGGGTACAAATTTATTCAAGTTCGGGGACAATTAACGACGGATCTTATCAACAAGTCACCTACAACATAGGGACTCATGTACAAAATAATCCTGCTTTTCAAGTAAGATTTGGCCTAGGTACAACTGATGGTTCAGTAACCTATACTGGTTGGAATATTGACGATGTTTCTATTGAGCCAGCTGGAGGAGGAGGTGGAGCAGATTTTGCCAACTGGACTAGTGCACCATTTGGACCTTCTATAACAGGTAGTAATTCTATGACTCCAGGTTCATATGGTATGATGAGTATAGATGCTGAAATTCCTAATAATGCAATTCTACTTACAACAATTCTTGATGGAAGAACAAATACTCCAATACCAGGATTCATCAACAGAGAAGACCTACACATGGATCTTGGAACAATAGATTCAGAACGATTTCCAGAACTTAGAGTCAAACTTTATTTCGCTACTCCAAACGGTGCACAGACACCCTTAGTGCATGGAATTCATCTTAATGGTAGANTTTCAACANCATTCGATAGTTCACCAACTGATATGGGTTGGAATCTAACAGGNGCAAACTGGGATGGAGATTCAATCACGGGCGGTACAATCACCACACCATTGTTTACATCTGCTAGACCAATTTCACAAATTTACTCTAATTTTGTTATTACTGGCTCTGCTACTACGGAGATTAGCACAGACGGTGGACCTTGGACCTCACTCACAAACTCAGGAAGTACTATCCTTTCGTCTTGGGCTGAATCAGTTCAATTCAAATTTTCAGGCTCAAATTATGATTTAACATCATTTCAAGCAGATTTAATTCAAGGGAGAATTGGGGATGAGATACGTATCGATATAAATAACGATGGGCAATCTGAATGGACTCTGGAAGATTCAACAATTGGTCCACTAGGATGGCAAAATCGATTTGGAAATGGAGCCATGTCAGTACCAATAAATTTTGCAGCATCTACTTCTCTCTCTATTCCCATTCAGTTGCCAATTTCTGGAATCGAATCTATGGGTTTCTCTGCAGTTCCGGGAGATATACCTCCTTCAGGATTTAATTGGAGTATAATTGCAGGCGGAACAACAGTAGCTCAAGGAACGTCTTCTCTTTCTCCTATGGAAGTATCCATGATTAATCTTGAACCGGCTGAAATAACAACACTGAATTCAGAATTGATTAACGGCGTAAGAACTGCAGGACCTTCTGAACATCCTCATACCCAAGTCTACTTGGTAATCGAAAGTGACCAAGGATCATTTTCCATTTCTGCTCTAAAGGCACGAAGTAATCCAAGTATTACTTTGAATTTCGATCCAGGAAATACCATTGTTTTGGCTATAAATGATGCAATTCCCGATTCACCATTATCTGGAGCTACAAGACTAGTTCCTATCCCAATTCAATTTGACTTACCCGGGGCTATTTTTGTAACAATTGATGATTTAGAATCAAGTTCATCCTTTACTACTAATTCAATGTCATTTCAAAATATATCTACAACAATAGCCCCATCATATCAGTGGATGGAAATCCATTCTACTCATACTGTAACAAGTGGGTTTCCTGCTGAGGTTCAGGTAGATATTTCTGGAATTCATAATTCTGCAACTGTGGTGATGGATTTAACCCAAAATACTCATTCCATTACTCAAACGGGAGGATTCTTGGGAGACTTGCTTATACTTCATCCAACAGATCCATATACGCATTCAATAGATGGAGAAAACATAAATTCAACANTTAAATTTAGGATTAATGCCAGTTGGGATGATGAACCAGAATTAAGATTAAAATCAAGAATTATCTTAGATGATGGTCGAAGAAGTATTCCCAAAATTCAATTGGTAGGAATCGGTTTACGTGAAGGAATTGAAAACGACATAATGATTCGAACATGGAGTATCTTGAACGACCTTAATGTCGCCATCCCAATATCAGAATCATATCTGAAATCAGAAGCAGATATCTCCGTGATTGTTGAGCTAGGATTTCCAGGAACTGATTCTAGTCTAGCCCCACGTTCTGATGATGCGAAGGTCCACTTGTATCTCAATGACCAAGAAATTGCAAATACATCTACGTTCTCAAATGGTACCGCTCGATTTGATATCCAAACTCCGGCAACCACTGGAGATGTAGAATATCGAGTCGAGCTTGAATCTCTACATGGAGCAGAAGTAACGTACTCAGTTGCTACCAATAGAACATTTGTGGTTGACTCAATATCACCTGATGTTGTTGGAATGAACATTAATCCAATCGATCATCTTGTACAAAATCCCGTTCAAACTCTCCGATTTGAGATATTCGACAGACCTGTACTTCCTTCAAATATAGCCATAATGCTTTGGAGAGAATGGGAAGATGACGTAGATGGAGATGGATATCCTGATGATGATGAATATAGAGAACGTCCAATGGACATCCCTTGGAATCGATCACATTCTAACGGTAATTACTCCATTGTACTAGATGATAGGTTAGCTCCTGATGGGGCATTGGTATACGGATATCTTATCGGTGCAGATCCCGCAGGAAATAGTCTTCTTTCTGCAGGTGGACCAGGAGAGTCAGAAACGCTTTTTGTTTACCAATTAAAATCTGATGGAGCACCATTACTGAGTGATGAAGGAGAATATCTAGAACCTGTAAACGGATATCTTCATCCGGGTACAAAATATCATCTTCAAATCCCTGTGTTTGAACCAAATGGATTTGCAGATATTGAGACTGCAGAAATGCAGTTAGCATCGAATTCTCAAGCAGATCTTATTTCGATAATTTGGGATGGAAAAACAAGAACTTGTAGTTCAGAAAGTCTGAATTTGGAATTCGTTGATTGTACTATGCTTTCTGAAAATAATGAACCTCTTACCCCATTTACTACCAATGCTATTTTAGAAATAGAATTTCAATTAGGATGGTCATTGCCCATTGAAGAGGATTTGAGAAGAGAACCTACATTAGAACTCGTTGATTATGCAGGCCAATCAGCCTGGAGAAGTTATCCTGACTTAAGATGGAGATATAGTCCAGATTTAGCTATTGATGGAGAGACTCTATTATTGCAACCATATGAAGGAACACTTTCAGATGATGGAGCATGGATGAGACCTAATGGCTTAATGGGGTTGAATGGAACTGTTATATTCCCTGCATCCGGTACTTCACCATCAGAACCATTTACTGTAGCAGTCATTTTCAATGGAATCGAAACTAAAATCAATACAGATTCATCAGGGTTATGGAGCACTGAATTAAGAGCACCTACATCATCAGGAGATCATCCTCTATCATTCGAAATGATTGATTTACCACCTCAATCCAGAGATNTAACTGACCCATCATTAACACTAAGATGGATTACTGTTGATGGTGAAGANCCCCGACCAAACAAAATTGTAGCACCAAGAACATCTGCAACTCTTCCTATAGAGGGNTTACAGAATATTACTGTAGAAATGACAATCAATGAACAAGGTGAGATCAATCGCGAAGATATTTCTCTTAATTGGGCCTTAGTCAAACGAAATGATGCTAGCAGGACAGTCGCTTACGGATCTACTGATGTTGAAGTAATGGGTACTTCATTATCAGGGCAAGCAATCCCAACATTAACTACATTTAGCATAAATGGAGATATTCCAAATACCGCATTTATGGAAGAATTAGATTTGAGAGTATGGATTAGTGGTTCAGATAGAGCAGGTAATGCATTTACTTCCACATCATCATTCAACAGTGCATCTAGTCCATTTGCAGTTTGGGAAATAGAGACCTTAGGACCGAAATTTACTATTGAAGATGAATTAGTGTATTCCAGAAGAGGGAGCTCAGAAGTTCAACAAAGCTTGATCATCTCTGCACAAGTCAGGAACATTGGAGAAATAGATGGTACTGCTCTTGTGACTTTCATAGCTGAGAAATCAGATGGAACCCAAACTAAAATCAATATTGACCCGTTAGAAATCGACATAGTCGAAGATCAACGTCAAACCGTAGATATTGATTGGAGCCCCCAAAACACTGGTCGATTCACTATTCTTGTTCTACTAAACGGAGAATTGTCTGCAACTGGCGAAAGTATTGAGATAGTTGAACCCATAAACCAAGGACTACTCTCTGGTGATGATATTGGGTTTACCGTAGTAATTGGTCTTATGTTTGTATTATTATTTGGAATTCTGATAGCAGTTGTAATGATAGCTATTCGATCNACTGGAGGAGATGATTGGGACGAATACGATGATGAAATGTGGGATCAGACAGAAGAATACGAAATTGAAGAAGCAAGAGAGAAGGATAAAGAAATGAAAAATACCCTTGCACAAACAACAAATAATGAAAATTATGAAACATCAGGTGGAGATCCTAGATTAACAGGTATGGATTCTGAAACGTACCAATACTGGGCTCAACAAGGATACAGTCATGAACAAATTGTGGAATGGTGGAAACAAGCTAAATCTAGTAATTAGTTTGTAAACTCATTCAAGAATTCCCAAATTAGAACGTAAGTGTATGTTCCATCTACTCTATCTGGCCAAGTGTGTTCTTGAGCTTCCATACCGTAGTGTTCAATTCTAACATCTCCAGCACAATCACTGTGTACAATGTGTTCTACATCATCTCCATCGAATATATGCGAATGAGTATTAGCAGTTTGACAATTTGATTTTTCAGCCCAAAAATCAATCATCCCAGGTACGTTACTCATGGTACCAACTCCTTCATGCTCTCCATCTTTCCAATCCCAATCATCATCATAATCAATGATATAATCCAATTTTCCATGAATATGCATTACCGCTATGCTTCCACTTAAGTCGCAAGTTTCCGGATTTACGGGCATAGTACCTGCAAAAGACGCGACTGCAGCAAATCTATGATTTAGTTGACATGCTACTTCGTAGGTATACATTGAACCCAGCGAATAACCAATCGCATACAACCTATCTTCATCTACACAATAAGAATTAGATAATTCATCCACTATTGCTTCTGTAAAATCGTTATCATCACGTGATGTTGCAGCTGTATTCAGGTACCATTCGCCTTGGGCTGATGATCTATCGCTCTCAGCAATTGCGTATGCCATGATGAATTTTTGTTGCTCACCCAACTGATCAAACTGATTTTGTTGTTGGAAGTCTTCTTCAGAACCTCCACCTCCATGAAAGGCAATAATCAATGCAAGTTTTGTTCCGGCATCTGAACTTGGAACTGACAATCTAAACATCCTCTCTACTCCGTTAACAGATACAGAGGACATGGATTGAGAAATAGACTGAGAGGGCTGTGAGCAAGGGTCTTCAACCTCACTTAATATTTCATCATCTAAATTCAAGCTTTCAGTAGACGACCCAATACATCCTGTAAGCGGCATAGACAAAAATATACAAAAAATGAGAACTGCCTGTCTGTGATTTGCCATATCCAATCCAGATGATAGATAATTAACAATCTAACGCAGACATGTTTGAATATTCATTAAATTGAATCTATCTACAAACTTGCGGGCATGGATGAATGATGTAGATTTATTCGAAGTGTCCCTGACGAATCAGTAATGTATCCAAAAGTAAATTCTACTTTAGTCTCCGCACCTTCTGAATCTTTGAAAAAATAATTACCCATAGCTATTGCAGTTGTTGCGTTAATGATAATATTGTCATTTTCAAAACGGACATTTTTCCAATTTTTAATCGCAAATCCTTTGTCTTCAGGACATTCTCCATTTGAAGCAACAAAGTATGATAATGCACCTTCGAAGGTTGATCGGAATTGTTCTTTTACAGCCATGGTAGGCTTGAATAGTACTGGCCCAATATCGTATGCATATAATGATTGGATATGATTCCTGGCTCTTTCCACATAATCCATCCCTGAACTATGAGCAGCCGCTATAGCTACAATCCCATCGCCCCATGCTTGCTGGGCATCCTCTACGTCTTCTGCTGTCACCATTACATTATGGCTATATCAGTACTTTATGAATAAGATGGATTATTTTCTAACTGATTCAACATCATTTATGATTAGAATCAAGTTGCTCTGCTAGCCATGCAATTGAGGTAGTAGCATTCGAGACTACCCTCATATCTGACATCAGTCCTGGAAATCGAACAGAAACCTGCTGATCATTTATGGTGAGATGTTGAAGTGGACCGAGAGATTGCTGTGTGTGTAGAATAGCCTGTACTCTATGAGGAGTTAGGAACGCTCGAATGGCATTCTCATCAAAACCTTTGATGCGGTACATAGAATCAAACATTTGATTTCCGATAATGATGTCCTGATCACCAGTTATAGAATCAGGTAAGCGAAATCCTTCCGTTAAAAATCCTTGAGGGGTGATTAATAATCCCAATTGCTTTGGTAGGTTTAACGTGATTGTTGAATGCATGTATATCTTTGAACGATTACTTCTTCTAACCGTCTCAAACCAAATTGTACATCGATATCCTGCAATCATTCCACCCATCACAGTTCCATTCCACCCATGATTTGGATTAATTTGGAATCCATGATGAATTGCAAGGTTTTGTAGACTAATATTGATGTTCATCCGACCTCGTTTGATGTGTCTGAATATGAGTAGGAATAAGGTTCCAAACAGACCAATCATACACAACAAGTCTTCTATCATGAATGCCGATAATATATCTCATCAATGAAATAATCGGATTAAAAACCAAATCAACCTAATTATACATAAGTAAGGTAATCAATAGTGAAATTATGTTAAAAATGATTGATAGAATTATTACGGATTTTTTTAGGTAAATACGTGCGACGTTATGATATAGACTGGATCGTGGTTTAGGAATTAATGACTAAAACTCAGATTTTGCCTCTAAAACCTCTGTATATCATTCCTGTCTTGTAGGCCTCGCCAATTGGTGCAGAATTTCTTGATTTTTTCATAAGAAAAATTCCAACGATGATGAGAGCAATAGGAATAATGTAACTCCATAATTTCAAAGATTCTCCATTGAACAAATCGATGAAAGAAAATACGATAATTCCCGCACCAAACCACAGAAATAGATTTCCAAANATCCACCTTAGGTCAATGTCTCGTCCCTTTGGATTTAGAGGGTCATCTGAACTGGACACATTACCTCCAGAAAGGTGAACCACATATTAGTTTTGAACCAATCAGAGGGCGTATCCGAATACCCTTACGAACACAATTCTTCTTTGTAAGAGGTCTGAGTAGGCCGTTTGTATCGCTTTCTCTCCAAATACCAATAATGAAAATAAATACGGGGTACTAATTATATGTTTAAATTATTTTAGGAATGACATGAGCGAGCTGGTTGATTATTATATCAGTGCTTTTTCGCCCCAGAGTCTGTATGGTTTCTACCATATTGTCGCCATATTCTCAATGGTAGTTCTGGTTTGGATGATTGGCCTAGCATATCTCGTATTGAAAGCCAACACTAACTCAGTAGAAAACAGATTTATGTCGATTTTATTGTTTTGTGAGGGAATAAAGGCCTCTTTCCTTGCATTAGAAATTATTCCTTATTCATCACATTGGGAAGGCATTTGGGACATACTTTTCCCTTTGAAGATGGAACCATTCATGTTTGCTCAAATTACAAGCATCTTGTTATACCTTTCATTCCCGATATATTACCGCGTAAATTTTCTCAAGTTTCTACACACTGACACACTCAAGAAACATGCTTGGTATCTTGCACCTACCCTTGGCCTTGTACTTTGGATTTTCCTGAGAACCCAAGAATCATTCGGGTTCGAAAATGCCTCTTGGATTATCTGTACTGAGGCAGGAACTGAACCTATGGTGAAAAACTGGTGGGGTTCGATAACAGATCGCGTTAATCAATTTGCGACAGATATTGGGACATGCTCTAGACCTTTTGATAAACCAGTAGTGGATGAACCTATTGGATCTTGGGGAATCATTCTACTCGGCCCAATATTCTCTCTTGTGGGCCTATTATTTCTGCGTGCATCGATGAAGCAGAGTCAGCGTGAGAATGAGGGTCTGGTGACTTATGGAACGTTACCTTCCCGTTCTCTTTACATCGGATTCTTGGGTAAAGTAATTGGACAAATCACATTTTTCATTACTGTATTAATTGTACTACCTGCATTGAATGGCGGTGTATTTTTCGAATTCGCAGACAGTATTCGTGTCCAATATGGAGCAGACCCAACGGCATATGAAAGAGCACTGTATTTACTTTGGAGTTTCACTCTAGTAATTACTCCTGCTGCCATTGGATTTGAGGCCCTCATGTTTGTTCACGCCGCATTGAAAGACACTATATTTGGAATTGATTCGAACTTACGCAAGACATTCACTAATACGTTGTTTACTGGAATAGGTGCAATTTCGTTTGTTATTGTGAGTGAAGCAATGGAAAATGTCGTAGGTTATGGGATGCTAGGTGGTGTTGTAATTGGTGCTACAATAATTTTTGCCAGACATCCAATTATCGGTTTAATCGATGGTATTTCTAGTAGATTAATTCCAGAAGAATACTCCCCAGGCGAGCTGAAGTATCTGGAAGCATATGCTGATGCAATTCAAGATTTGTTGCTGACGGATCGAGAGAGGAGTTTGTTAGCCAATCTTGCAATAGCCTACGAAATCAAAGAAGATCGTTTAGCAGTAATAGAGGAAAAATACAGAGANTCGCTGTCCAAGGATTCAGAAACCGCCATTCGAATCCAGGAATCAGAATGATCGGTAATGTTCTGAAGACATTCTTGAGAATCGAATTGGACTATTCGTAAGGGGTTATATGAAGACTCTAGTGAACAAGAATTGTGTCCCAAAGCCTTCGTTTCCACGTGGCGCTCAGTGATACACTGTACCGAGCCATGTGCAAACGCGCTCGATTAGATCAATATCCTGTTTGGAAAAAGCACTGAAATCATCTGAATCAACATCAAGAACAGCGACAACTTCACCGCTGGAATTCTTTATTGGAACGACGATTTCACTGTTGGTGGTTGAACTGCAAGCGATGTGCTCTGCACGCTCATGGACATTGGGCACATCTTGCGTTTCCCCAGTTCGGGCTGCGGCTCCGCAAATACCCTTGTCGAACGGTATATACAAGCATCCATGTCCGCCTTGATAGGGGCCGATTTTCAACACACCCGGTGAAGTTGTTCTGTAAAATCCAGTCCAGTGATAGTGGTCAAAAGCGTTATGCAATTCACACGTNACCGTTGCCATTGCTGCTACCCAGTCATTTTCCCCATCGAGAATTGTGGTGATTCTCTGGTAGACTTCTTCATGTTCCATGTTTGGTTGGCACAAAGATATCTATTCAAATGTTTATTTTTAGGCAGATGCTAATTTAATCCGTTACACAATCAATCAGGGGGTGTCACAATAACACCCACTGAAAAGGACTACAGAAAATTCAAAACTATTTTCGCAACCTTCTCGTCTCTGAGAATTCTTCTGTGCCCGAGCCCTTCGGTTAGATGTAGTGTAGAATTTTTCATGTCGCCGTGCAAATCAAGCGCAATTTCCTTCACCGAATCCTTATCATCTTTACAATGAACGATCAACGTCTCCGTCTCGATCTGGGCAGCGAATCGGTCAGGTCCTAGGGCCCCGGGGTTAATGCCGTGTATTGACTCAGCAAGAGCAAATATCCTGTCACCATAGTATACCTCGTCCAGCCCGAAAAGGCCAACGAAACCCTCGAACGTTGGTTTGATATCATACATTCCCGGAGATATCAACACCAATTTCTCACAAGCAGCTCCATGCCTCAGGGCGTTAAGGGCTGCGACACCCCCAAACGAGTGACAGACAACCCCATGATAGGGCCCACTGGAATTCATCATCTCAGCGACCAAATCCACGATTTCTGGTAGGTTTGTGCTGCTTCTGCTCGATCTTCCATGACCTGGTAGGTCAATGGACGTGATGTCGTAACCGTTGTCAGAAAGCAAGTCGATAATTCGGTAGAATTGGCTTGACCTTCCGTTCCAGCCGTGCACAAAGAGTAACTTAGGCCCGTCGTTTGGCTTCCGATAAACCATGATGCTCTTCCTAACGGACGTTTTCTGCACCTTCTCCTGTTCGGTGTTGTCGTAAAAATCAGCCTCTCTTGAGGGAAGCTTGAATTTGATTGGACTACAGAAGATTTTCCAGAGAAAACGTGTTGTCAGTCCCTTGGAAACGAAATTCAATGTTTTCGCAAAGGATGTTAGCCACCAAGGCAACTTGTAATGCGTTGCGAGGGGGTCCTTCCTTTGCTCCATAAAAATAGATTATCAGATTAGTATTTCAATCATGCTCAATGAATACCAAACGACCTGGAGCATGGGCACGGATTTACACGTATCCAAGGGGGCCCGTTGTAGCCGTATACAGCAACAATGGTACCCATGCATACGTATTCATTCGTATCGGGGGCCGATAAGAACATCATTGATGTTGAGACACATCAGTTAGTGAATATACCAAGTATAATCTGTACTCAACACCATCGGCTAAGTCATCGGATTCGAATACCAAATCTGTCGCCCTCTCACCATGCCCATAATAATATGACGATGGACAGGAAGTTCCACCTAAATCGTCGTATCTTTCAGTCATATAAACAGGCGAATAATGTATTCCATTAATTACTGTATTTCCACTCCAATAATTTGTAGTTGTTTCGCCATATGCAGATGACCAATAACCTAAATCTGCCCTATACGAAAATAAAGAAGGATTTGTTTGACATTGAATTGCCTTACCTGCTGGAATATTTATTTCAAAAATTGTTAAAATTATATTATTATTTTGAGAACTTCCGTTATAATTTTCATCACATAATAACCGAATGTATGAATCCCATGCATTATCTTGGTAAATATCTGCAACTGTTTGATTGTAAAGCATTGTCCACTCGTAGTAATAATTTGAGCTAGACATCCAATATGTGTTGCCATTACCAAGATTCTGCCCAACAATGTAATAACCACTACACGGCAAAGTAATTTCACCATAATCTAGAGAGGTGGGACTTGAATTATTGGAATTATTACTATTGTTTGAACCCCAATCGGTTCCATTCAAATCTACAGTGAATGAGTTGTTAATATGGTCGACTATGGGTACAGGTGTTTCAATGAGGTCAGATTTATTGAA
>FUFK010041948.1_pt1 | contig 12717 bp, 22 predicted proteins | sample 1021851 | NCBI WGS metagenome assembly FUFK01 (sample SAMEA51879418, study PRJEB19060) | metagenome | reverse complement strand
ATAACCTCTGGTGGTGCATCAAAAGGTTTTGCCGTAGCAATGGCTATAGCGTTATAGGAGTAAAGAATGGCACAAGACTTTGAACGAAATACCTCAAATGCAGTTGGGACAAGTGCTGTAACATTAAGAACAGCAAACTCAGATGATGCCATAGTAGGAATAACAATAGCTAATGTAACTACTTCACAAATAACTGTAGAGGTTTATATTAATGATGGCTCTAATGATATACATATTGTAAAAGACGCACCGATACCTGCTGGATCAAGTCTACAAGTTCTTGATGGTGGTGCTAAGATTGTTATGGTTAGTGGTGATGCGTTAAAGGTTAAGAGTAATACAGCAAGTTCTGCTGATGTATGGGTGTCAGTTGTAGACACAATTAGTGAATAGGAGTAAGTCATGCCTTTGATTGGTAACGATATATCACCAGCTTTTGAGAGCTTACCAACAAGACAAGAGTTTAGTGGNGATGGCAGTACAACAACATTCACATTAAANCAAACTGTAAGCTCAGAACAAGATATCGTTGTATCTGTAGATGGCGTGGTTCAAGAGCCAACTGGAGCTTATACAGTTCCAGATGGTACAACTTTGACATTCACTGCCGCACCAAGCAATAACTCTGGTAATAATATCTTTGTTATGTTNTTTGGCAGAACNTTTGGAACAATTACACCAGCCGCAGAAAANAAAGGNAACTTTAAANNTGGTGGAATGTTTAGAANTAANGCACAANNTTTAACNTCNNATNTAACTATACTTGCNACAGAAAANGCACAAGTTACAGGTCCATTAACAGTAGCGTCTGGAGTTACTTTAACTATTGAAAGTGGTGGAAGGTTAGTAACATCATGAGTACACTTAAAGTAGATAGTATAGGTAAAACATCAGGAAGCACTCAAGACACTATGTCTGGATTAATTAAAGTTTGGGCAAGACTTGATTGTAACACATCAAGTTCAGTTACTGTTGATGATAGCTTTAATGTTAGCTCTGCAAGTGACACAGCAGTTGGTCGTTCAATAATAAACTTTAGTAATAATATGAACAACGTCAACTATGCTTTACTTGGAGCAGGAGACGCAACAATAGGTGTTGAGTATAATTATGTGTGTTGTGAGAGCTCCTCAACAGATCATGTTGATGTTGCTCATATGTATGGACATAGCAGCTTAATAGACACAACAGACAATGGACACGCAGTAGCTGGAGACCTAGCATGAGTACCATTAAAACAAACACCTTAACAGGTACAACTTCAGCAGGTAGTATTGTTGTTACAGGAGAGGGTGGTTCTACCACAACGAATTTACAACAAGGGTTGGCTAAAGCGTGGTTTGCTTGTGATAATATGGCAATCATAGATTCTTTAAATTCAGCAGGACTAACAGATAATGGTACAGGTGATTTAACATTAACAGTTACAAATGCAATGGGTAATGCCAACTATTCAACTGGAATGGGAGCAGGGGGTAGTGCAGGTACTGATAGTTCAATAAGAATTGTTGAAGGCATAGATGCTACTACAGCAAGAACTGCATCAGCTATTAGATTAAGACAAGGCTATAAAACTTCAAGTTTAACTAAATATGATGACTCCTTGTCCTCTATACAATTTTTTGGAGACTTAGCATAATGGCAAACGGAACAATAGCATTTGATACATTAACAACCTCTGATTCAGTTAATACTGGTACAGAGAAGTCTATTGATACGAGTTACATTTTTAATGGTGTAGTTAAAGCTTGGTGTGATGTAACAGCCGCTTCATCTTATGGGGATAGTTTTAACATGGCTTCAATTACTGACCACGGGTCATCCGACCAAGAATATTTTTATACAAATATTTTTGCAAATGGAGAATATGGGGCTGCACACTTGTGTGGTGATACAGGTGGAACAACAGGAGCTGATTCAAGGTATACAGCAGCACCTACAACATCATCATCAAGATTAAGAACTACATATGGTTCTAATACTGCTTATGAATGGCCGCATCAAAAATATATGTACATTGGAGATTTAGCATGACAATAAAAACACCAAAGTTTCAAGGNACNCATTTATGGGANAGATTGTGTTGGGCAAAAGAAAACTTGGAAGGNNNACAATCAGACTATNGNNTTGTATGGGAAGACCCAGACACAGATGAATGTGCAAAAGTTACTGTNCCAGATCCAAACTGGATGGCTTGTGCNTTACAAGGTGGNATANTNCCACCAGTAGAGGTGTATTGGTTATTAGCAGAGGATGAAGCCAAGCCAGATTTTAAAAAACATACAAGAGGTTATCTATTGCACAATACCAAGCCTATTGGTAAAATGACGGAAGAACAAGCTATAGAGTATTTAATTATGAAAGACATACCACAAAGAGTGTGGAGAGATTATGAAAAAGCTAATCGACAAAGATTAGTTATTTGTAAAAAGGATCAACTGCCAAGCACACGCATATGGCGTAATGCTTGGAAGATTGATAATGAAGTAGCATAAGGAGCAAAAATGACAACCAAAACATTTATAATGGATAAAGACGGAGCAACTGTAGACGCTTCTACTGTGACTGTTCCTTCTGATAGACACTTTAGAGGTGCTTGGAAACTTAATGGTAAAGTTATATCTGAAGATATGACTGAAGCTAAAAAGATTTTTCAAGATAAAATCAGAGAGGTAAGAAAGCCACTATTAGAAGCAGAAGACGTAGTATACATGAAAGCATTAGAAGCAGATGATGCAAGTGCAAAAACTGCAAGTGTNNNTAANAAGAAANNACTAAGAGANGCACCAGCAGCNAAAGCTATANCTGATGCAGANACAATNGCAAAGCTNAAAGCAGCNTGGGANACATCTGTATTAGGCGANAGTCCATACGCATAAGGAGTTGTAATGACGNTAACTAAAATATTGGATGGTGCAATGCCTTCTGGGAGTATTATACAAGGAGTTGGTGCTAAACAAGGAAGTGGAAGTGGTGTATTTGCAAACTCAACTAGTTGGCATGGTACTGGTTTTGGTAAGTCAATTACTCCTAGTTCTGCATCNAATAAAATTCTTGTATTATGTAATGCTAATGTATATCAAGGAACTGCATCTAANTATTATTCTGTTAATCTTTATAGACATACTGCCGCTTTTACAGCAAATGGTTCTGTAAGTGGAACACAACTTTTTAATGACGGCAAAGGATTTGGTGCTGTTTATGGAAATAGTGGGGATCGTATGCATTGTAAATCTTGTGTATTGTTAGACAGTCCAAATACAACAAGTGAAGTATATTATAATTTGGTTCATAAAGAANANAGTGGTGGTTCAGGAATATTTGATGGATATNATATAGATAGCACAATTGTTTTGCTAGAGATAGTGGGATAAAATGCCTTATATAGGAAGATCACAAAATTTTGGAGTTAGAAGCAGGTTTCAATATCAAGCCACTGCTAGTCAGACCAGCTTTAGTGGATCAGATGCCAACTCTTTAACCCTAAGTTATAATGATTCAAGGTACATGGATGTTTATCAAAATGGCGTATTGCTTGTACCGGGAACAGACTATGCTGCAACCACTGGTACAACAGTAGTGTTAGTTACTGGAGCAAGTGCAAATGATATTGTAGAAATGNTTGTTTATGATGTNTTNTCNGTTGCTAACTCTTACACAAAGAATGAGTCAGATACAAGATATCCTTTTAAAGGTAATAATAGTATAATAAGATTAAATGGTCAGACTATTAGTGCGGATATAACTATAGATGCAGATGAGAATGGTGTGTCAGCAGGGCCCATTACACAGAACGCCACAGTTACTGTTAATGGTTATTGGAGTATCGTATGACAAGCCAATTAAATGTAGATACTATAAAAGGCAAAACAACAGAAGGTTCTATTTCTATTCAAGGCGAGGGTTCTGCTACTACTAACTTGCAACAAGGGTTAGCTAAAGAGTGGACTTTATTTGATCAAGCTGGAAATGTACATGGTGCTAACACCATAGGTGACAGTTTTAATGTAGCAAGTGTTACAGATGTTTCAACTGGCCATATAGATGTAAACTTTACTAATAACATGGGTGGCACTGCTTACTCTTGTGTTTCAAACATGCACTACACTGGGTTAGAGGCAAACGATCAGTATTCAAGATTTTCAGCGCCTTCATTTTTAAGAACATCTGCATATAGAATGGCGGGTCAGTATGTTAATAGTTCAACTGGTTATGAAGATGGGTATTGGACAACAGGAACAAGTGGAGACCTAGCATAATGGCAAGTATATTAAAAGTAGATAGTATAGGAAAGACATCTGGTAGTACGCAAGACACTATGGCAGGGTTAGCAAAGATTTTAGCAAGTCTTGATACAACAGGAACAGCAGAAATTGATAACTCTTTTAATCTTGCTAGTATAACAGACAATGGAACTGGAGATTTTACATTAACTTTTACAAATGATTTGAGTAGTGCTTTTTCTTTTTGTTCTTTTATGTGTGCTGCTAATGCAAGTTTTGATGATGAAGGTTCAGCTCATGTAATATCAAGAGCAACAGGAACACATAGATTTGGTGTAACTGATATACATAATNCAGCAGACGCTTTTGATTATGACCCTGTAATGTTTACAATACACGGAGACCTCGCATAATGGCTAGTGAATTAAGAGTAAATACATTAAAAGATGCAAATGGTAATAATAGTGTTTCCACAAGTAACCTAGAAAAAGGTAGAGCTAAAGCATGGGCAAATTTAGATGGCACAGCAGTTACTTCAGCTACTGACACAACAGGAGTAAGAGGTAGTTTTAATCTTACTTCGCTGGTTGATAATACTACAGGAGACCATACAGCAAATCTTACGTCAGGTTTTACTAGTACAGATGACATAGTTTTTACTGGTTCATGTCAAGATGATGATGATAACAATAAACACGTTGCAGGACTATGCCCAATAAGAATAAGTGGCGGAAGTCCATTTACAACAACATCTGTTCGTTTTACTACAGGGCATGATGGGAATACCACAAGTTTAAGAGATATGGATTTCACAACTGTAGTAATACATGGAGAGGTGTAATGAGTAAAGCAGCAGATTTAGCAAGATCTATAGCTACTTCAGGTAGAGTTATTCAAACTATATCTTCGGTTTGTGATGGTAGTACAGTTAACGGATATACATTTGAAAATGTGACTGCAAGTCAATCATTAACAACAAGTTTTGTAGACACAACTGGTTCTTCAATATCCTATACTCCACCCTCAGATGCTACTCAAGTTGTATATAGTTTTAATTATATGGCAGGATTTGGTGATAATCATGCTATAGCTTCTCATAAATTTTTTATAGATAGTGATGAAGTTGTATATGCAAGAACCACTCATGGTGCCCTTAATAATGGGCATTTTAGAATTACTTTTATATGGACAATAAATATTGGCGGCACTGCTGACACAAATGTTGGAAGATTAGCTTCTTGGACAAGTGCAAAAACTTTAAAAATGCAAAGTAGAGAGTATGGTTCAAGCAATGAGTCTTCGATACATAGCACTATGTATTGGGAAAATACTGGAACGGGTCAACTTTCTATACCTTCGTTAACAATTACGGCAGTAAAATAATGTTAGGGTTTAATGCTTTTGCAGTACAGCCTTTTGCGACTGTCAGTTCTGTCTTTTTTGGTTCTTCAACTCAAAGTTTTAATTTTACAGAAACTTCTGCCGCTATAAAAATAGGTGTAAGCTCTGCTGAGATGTCTGGCATTGCTTCTAAGCAATCTGTCGGTGTGGGTATACTAGCAGGCATTGCAGATATAAGTGGCAACTTTGTTGATGACACAGATGCTATAAAAATTGCAGCAGGAACTTCTGCGATAGAGTTTCTATCCGATAATACACAAACTTCTGTAGCTGAAAGAATTAGACTAGCTTCAGCGGATCAAAGTGCAATATTTACAAAAACTACTGATGGCATAAAAATAGCTATTACTTCTGCCGATATTAGTTTTAACAACACACAAACTACTGTAGGTAACGCAACATTTTCTGGTGATGCAGATATTAGTTTTATTAACACACAAACGACAGATGGTATTAAGATAGCTGTAAGCTCTGCTGATATTAGTGGAGACTTTACTAAAACAACAAACGGAATAAAGATAGCCATAACTTCTGCTGATATGAGCGGCATATCATCTAAGACTGCGGTTGGTGTTGGAATATTGGCGGGTATTGCTGATATTAGTGGTGACTTTACAAAAACTACTGAGGCAGTCAAAGTTGCTGTAGGTACAAGTGATCAAAGTGCAGAATTTACAGAAACAAGTATCGGAACAAAAATAGTAAGCTCTTCTGCTGAAGTATCAAGTGATTTTACAGAAACATCTATTGGTGTAAGGTTAAGATTAGGTGTAAGTGAGCAAAGTGGAGAGTTTACACAAACAGCAAATAGTATTAAGATAGCAGTAGGAATATCTAGTCAAGAGTTAGCTTTCTTAAAGTCAACTTTAGGTGAATTGTTATTTGAAGATATAATAGCAAGTGAAGGTGGAGTTGAAGCGTATGTAACAATAACTCCAAGCGGTACGGAGACATGGACAGAAATAACGCCAACTGGTGCAGAAACTTATACAGAAATAAATTAAAGAGGAATATATGCCAAGTTCTTACACATTAAATTTAGGAATAGAAAAGATAGGTTCTGGTGAACAGGCTGGAACTTGGGGAACAACAACCAACTTAAACTTTGATATTATAGATAAAGCTATAAATGGCGTTGAGGCTATAAGTTTAACCGGAACTACAACTACATTAACTACAACAAATGGAGTCGTGTCTCCGGGTGGTGCTAAAGTTTTAGTATTAGGGGGCTCTCCATCAGGAACAAACACCATTACAATAGATCCAAATAGTCAAGATAAAGTTTATTTTGTGCATAACAACTCTGGTCAAACTGCGACTTTTCAACAAGGCGATGGATCAGGCGGTACTGTTTCAATACCTACTGGATCAAAAGGTCTTATCTTTGCAGATGGCGAAGGCACTGGTGCTAAAGTAACTGACTTATTAGATGGATTTAGTTTTGGTGGAACAAAAGTAAACTCTACAGCAGCAGAGTTAAATATAGTTGATGGTGGAACTTCAGCAACAGCAACAACAATAGCTGATGCAGATAGACTTATTGTAAATGATGATGGAACAATGGTTCAAGCCGCTGTAACCGATTTAAGTACTTATGTTAATAAAAACTTAGTAGAGGCAAAAAGTGCCTTAACTGTATCCGGAACAGTAACAGTTACTCCCGGAGGCCCTACATCTGTATATCAGCCTCTTACAGTATCTAGTGGTAGTCAGACAGTAAGAGTTGCAATAACTAATTTGGTAGTTGGTCAATATGTTATAATTGATAAAACAACAACTGCAAACAGCATGACTATTGATTGGACAAATAACGGAGCAGTTACTTCAAACGGAATATCCTTAGGCAGTAGTGCAGAGTTAGGTATTGGTATTTATAATGGCACTGGATTTTCGTTTACAGAAACAGTTAAGTTTTAGGTGATTAATGTCTATACCATTGGTATCAAATGTTGGTTTTACAGAGATAACTCAATCTTTAGTTGATAGCAATTCTGGTGTTTTAAATGATATAGCTGGTACAGCAAAATCAAAACTTCCTCTGCAATATTTTAAACTAGGAGAAAATATTAGTGGTAACTTAACCATGAATAATGATTCTGCTCATAAAAAAATTATATTAGATACAGATGGAAAAAATCTTATAAATACTAATGGTTCTCCTTTGACACAAAACTCAAGCACTGCTTTAGAATTAAAAGGTTCTGGTAATGTTAAATCAGAACTATTAAGTTCTACATTAACTCAAACAGATGCCAGTCATACAGGCACTACTAATTTTGCTAATTCTGACTCATCTACTATAGCTGTTTCAAATGTTGGCACAGATACGACAGTAGAAAAATATGTGGATGCTTCTCCTCATTATCGTTACAACGGATCTACAATAGATAGTAATGGAGTAACTACTGTTGGCGGTAGCACACCTAATGCTGCCAATATATTTTCTGGATCATATAGTGGAGCTAGTACAAATTACGGAATGAATGTTACTGATGGAACACAAGCTTTTCAATTTGTTGGAGATACAAGCACAAGCACCACCACATCCCCTGCAAGTGCTGGTTTTAAATTATATGTAGCAACAATACAACCTAATACAGTAAGCGCATTGCGTATGGATGAATATTCTAACTACAATGGTAGTCAAGGAATATATGCCAGCCTAGTAGGTGGGAATGTGTATAATCATAATAGGTATTCAGGCGAAACTAATCATACTTTGCTTTTTACAGGAACAAGAAGACTATGGTTTAGATATGTAAGATCTGGTAATGATAGATCTTTTGTTTTTACAAATAATTTAAATATTGCTTGTGTATTAAGTGGTGCTGACCCGTTTGATGGAGTTACTGTAAACTCTGGAGCAACTGCAACTTCAACAACATCAAATTCAACTGATGGCACTTACAATATAACAATGACAGTTTCTGGCAATGATGATAACAGTCATCCTTTTGCTTTAGCTAAACTTAATAATGGAACGGGAACAGTAGATTTTACAACACAAGGATATACTGGAACCCGTTCTTCAGATGGAGCGATAGATTAATGGCGTTTACAGCATTAAAATTTAAACCGGGTATAAATAGAGACATAACTTCTTTGAGTAATGAAAATGGTTATGTTGATGGAGATAAAATTAGATTTAGAAATGGTTATCCAGAAAAATTAGGTGGATGGTCTAAATATAGTTCTAGTACATATCAAGGATCAGCTAGAAGATTACATAACTGGGTTGCATTAGATGGATCTGATTTTTTAGGTGTTGGAAGCCATTTAAAATATTATATTGAAGAAGGTCAGCAGTTTAATGATATCACTCCTATCAGAAGTACCACAGGTGCTGGAGAGGTAACTTTTTCTGCATCACAAAGTGCCAACTTTGATTCTACTGGAGATGGGGCTAATGATAGCACAATAGTAACAGTAACAGACGCAGGACATAGTGCAATTGCAAATGATTTTGTAACTTTTTCTGGTGCTTCAAGTTTAGGTGGTAATATAACAGCAGCAATATTAAATGCAGAACATCAAATAACAAGATTTGTTTCTTCCAGTCAATATGAGATTACTTTAAGTGTAACAGCTAATTCGTCTGATAGTGGTAATGGTGGCAGTAGCGTAGTTGGCACATATCAAATTAACACAGGTTTAGATAACACAGTTGGTGGAACTGGCTTTGGTGCAGGTCAATACGGAGGAACTACTAGTGGAGCTGTGTCTACAACAATAAATGAAGGAGGCACTTATACTAATTCAGACACAACTTTAACAGTAACAAGCTCAAACCCGGGCCATCAAATAGCAGCTAATGACTTTATTTTAATAGAAGAAGAAATATTAAAAGTTACTAATGTTTCAACAAATGACCTTACAGTTACAAGAGCGCAAGAAGGAACGGCAGCTGCAACTCATGCAGATGGAACGACTGTATTTTTAATAGTAGGAAACGCAGCAGCTTCTGATGATTTTGTTGGCTGGGGTGATGCGGCTAGTGTTACAGTTGCTGGAGCGCAAATAAGAACATGGTCACATGATAATTTTGGAGAAGATTTAATTATTAATCCAAGAGATAGTGGAATATTTTATTGGGATAAAACAGACGGAACAACTGCACGAGCTGTAGAATTAAGTTCCACATCTTTATTTAGTGGTGAAAAAAGTGTTCCTACAGTAGCAAAACAAGTTTTAGTTTCAGATATAGATCGTCATGTTATAGCTTTTGGTTGTGATGCCATTAATTCCAGTAGCAGTGCTGCCCAAGGTAATGGTGTTCAAGATCCACTTCTTATAAGATTTAGCAGTCAAGAGAATCCAGTAGACTGGTTTCCAACTACGACAAATACAGCAGGCGATTTAAGATTAGGTGCAGGCTCAACATTTGTACAAGCTGTTGAGACTAAAAGAGAGATATTAGTTTATACAGATAAATCTTTACACTCAATGCAGTTTATAGGACCTCCATTTACATTTGGTATATCACAGCTTGCATCTAATATTACTATTATGTCACCAGCATCAGCTATAGCAACTGAGGATGTTGTGTATTGGATGGGAATAGATAACTTTTATACTCATGCTGGTCAAACACAACAACTGCCTTGCACAGTAAAAGACAAAGTGTTTTTAGATTTTAATTTAGAAGAAAGAGACAAAGTAGTTGCAGGAATTAATTCAGAGTTTGGAGAAGTTTGGTGGTTTTACCCATCTGCTGACTCAGCGGAAAATAACAGGTATGTAATTTGGAATTACGTTGAGCAGGTGTGGTATTATGGAACAATAATAAGAACAGCTTGGATGGATAGAGGAGTTAAAACATTTCCTATTGCAGCAGGTAGTTCTTATTTATTTAATCATGAATCTGGCTTTGATGATGATTCAAACGCAATGTCCGCATTTGTAGAATCCTCTGTAATGGATATAGGTGACGGAGATAAATTTTTATCTATAAGAAGAGTAATACCAGATTTAACTTTTACAGGATCTGTTACAGGAAGTTCTCCAAATGCTACATTTACTGTAAAAGCAAGAGATTTTCCGGGTTCTGATTTTTTGCAAACAGGAGATGCAACAACATCTAGAACAGCAACAAGTCCAGTTGAGCAATATACAGAAAAATTAGATTANAGAATTAGAGGCAGNTCTTTTGCAATAAAACTTGCATCAACTGCATTAGGNTGTAAATTTAAAATGGGAACACCTAGAATAGATATAAGAGAAGATGGAAAAAGATAATGGCATCAGTTAANTTACCACCNCCAAGATTACCAGANCCTCCAGCNCAGATAGANAGNAGNTANATGGAAGATTTAGTAAGAACANTACAAACATTTATTACACANGAAAGAAACCCCGGTGAGCTTAGAGCTACAAAAATAACTTTAACAGATTTACCTACATCTGCATCAGGNTTAGANACAGGAGCTTTATATAATGACAGTGGNACAGTAAAGGTGGTAACATGAAACCAGCTTTTGTGTTATTATGTTATTTAGCAGGTAATCCAGCNGGNCAANTGCATATGTCAAATGTAAATAATTGTACATATTTTAAAGATAGATTAGCNAATCAGACNGTTAANATTGGTGAAGAAACACAAAAATATGATTGNTATTGTAAATTAGTNAATGTAAACAAGCAAATGAGGTTGTGGTAATGATACAAGCGCTTATAGGCCCAGCTACAAANCTGTTAGGCAAGTTTATAGAGGACAAGGACACAAAGAATAAGATNGCCTTTGAGTTAAGCACTATGGCAGAGAANCANGCNCAACAANTNGCTNTNGCTCANATAGANNTAAANAANGCNGAAGCCNCTAGTCCGGNTCNNTNTTTAANGGNGGCTGGNGNCCAGCAGTNGGCTGGACATGCGCTATTGCTTTTCTATACCACTTTATTTTAAAAGATTTAATAATATTTGGATGTGCGATAGGTGGCATTGACTTACCAGAATTGCCAGAATTTGACATGGGTACGCTTCTCACCGTTCTTGGCGGCATGCTCGGAATCGGAGGACTTAGAACATATGAAAAGCAGAAAGGTTTAACCAAATAACGCAAGATTTATTTAGACATTTAAGGATACATGTTATGAGTTTATACAGAAATATACAAGCTAAAAGAAGAAGAATAAAAGCAGGAAGTGGTGAAAAGATGCGTAAAAAGGGATCTAAAGGTGCGCCTACTGCTAAAAATTTTGCAAGAGCAAAAATGACAGTAAAGAAGAAAAGATAATGTTTTGGGTATATGTAGCAGAATATATTGCAAGGAGACAAAAATATGAATATAGATGTTTTGAGGGAAGAGATTGCCGCAGACGAGGGATGCGTCATGAAGATATACAAAGATCATCTTGGTTACTTAACCTTTGGGATAGGGCATTTGGTAAAAGAAACAGATATAGAACACGGATTTGCTGTAGATACACCTGTTTCTAAAAGACGAGTAAACACTGTTTTTGCAGAAGATATTAGTCTTTGTATGTCTGATTGTCAAAGGTGGATAGAGGAATTTGATAGTTTGCCAGAAGAGGTTCAGCATATTTTATGCAATATGATGTTTAATATGGGGTATACAAGAATGAGTAAATTTCGTAAACTAAAGGCAAATATAGAAAAAAAGGACTGGTCTGGTGCAAGCGAAGAGATGAAATCAAGCAGATGGTACAATCAGGTAACCAACAGAGCAGAGAGATTAGTTCAAAGAATGAAAGCAGTAGGAGCATAAAATGTTACCAGCAATTCTAGGTTATGCGGCATCAGCATTAGCCCCCACAATAGGAATGAATGCTATGTTAGCAGGTGCTATCGGTAGCGGCATAGGGTCTTTATTACAAGGCGGAACAACAGAAGATGCTTTGGGCGCGGCTGCATTGGGTGGTTTAGGCGCTGGTTTAGGCCAGTCATTAGGCGGAACATCAAAAGCATTAGGTGGCGATCCTAGTGTTTTTGCAGGAACAAACGCAACAACTCAATTAGGTTCAGCTAGACCAATGTCTGTCCCTAATGCGGCATTAACAAGCAATATGTCAACCCCATTAGGAAGTAATTTATCAGTAGGTCCATTAGGAAGCAATGTTGCAGCAGGGCCAATCTT
>FUFK010038611.1_pt1 | contig 12722 bp, 18 predicted proteins | sample 1021851 | NCBI WGS metagenome assembly FUFK01 (sample SAMEA51879418, study PRJEB19060) | metagenome | reverse complement strand
ATGCTGATGGATTTGAGCAGCGTCAATTAATAGGAATTGCAGCACATCAAAATCCTAAAAATTATTCTCTTAAGTTTGAAAATATTACAGAAGCTGAAAGCGATACAATAGAATATTTTTTAAATGAAAGGGCATTAGATCAAGCATCATTTACTTTTACACCTCCTGGTGAAGACTATTCAAAAACAGGTACATATAGTCAAAGCGGGACAACAATAACAATAAACATTACTGATCATCAATTATTTGCTAATGATTCGATTACTGTAGATTTTACTTCTGGTAGTGCGACAGATGGTAATTTTTCTGTAGTGTCTCTGACAAGTGCAAATGTATTTACTATAACTGCTGGTAGTAGTGCTACTAATTCTGGAAACTGTACAGTTACAAAATCTGGTGCATCACAATTTGTTTGTAAAACATGGAACAAAACTATTAACTTTGCAAATCGTGCAACGATATCAGCTACTTTTGAGGAGGTTTTTGAACCATAATGGCAATACCTACAGAAGAACTACAAAAAGTAAATCCTAGTGCAAAGATAGAACTGTTTGAAATACATCTTGTTGCTGCATTACATGGCAGTAGTGATGTAAGTAGATTTCATAATGGAATAAATATGAACACTACATTTAATGTTGTTTTTCAAGGCAACACATATACACGTATACCTATAGAAGCTAATGGATTTGAATATCAAGCAACAAGAACATCTAGACCAAGACCAACATTAAGGATTAGCAATATATTGTCTACTGTTACTGCTTTAATGACGCAAGCAAACCTAACTACGCCTAAAAATGATTTAAATGGTGCTAAATTTGTACGAAAAGTTACGATGTTGCGTTATTTAGACAATGCTAATTTTGAATCAGGAACAAATCCATATGGTACACCTGCTAATAATACATATGAAAATCANACATTTTTTATTGATAGAAAAACTGTAGAAAGTAAAGATTTTGTAGAATTTGAATGTACATCATCNTTAGACTTGCAAAANCGTAATGCACCTAAGAGAATAATTACAAGAAAAGATTTTCCATCTGTTGGTACGTTTGCATGAACACTTGGCAAGAACAGGCATTACACCATGCCAAAACATTATTACCTGATGAGAGTTGTGGTTTAGTTATAGATGTAGATGGTAAACAAGAATATTATCCATGTAAAAATATAGCTATTGAGGGTGCTAATAGTTTTACAATAGATCCAGAAGATTACGCAAAAGCAGAAGAAACAGGAACTGTTTTACATATATGTCATTCACACCCTAATGGTGACTTAACAGCATCAGAAGAAGATATTAAAAACTGTGATTTTCTTGGGTTATCTTGGTTTATATTTAATCCTTTAGATGATGAATGTATAGAACTAAAACCAAAAGTTCATAAACCAATGCTTTCAAGAGATAAATTTATAGATAGGGAAAGAACAGAAGATGAAGAATGTTTACGCAAAATAAAAGTATATGGAAGACTAGCAGAATTAGTAGGTTGGCACGTTAATTATGCAGATGTAAAAAATATGAAGGATGTATATAAATATCTTGTATGTAATCATCCTGAGATAAATAAACATTTACAAGAAAATATGTATCGTATAACTATTAATAATGATGTTGTAAAAACAGAAGATGATTTGTTAGTTCATAGTGAGGGTGAAATAAGAATTATTCCTGTAGTATCTGGTGCATGGTTTTGGGTTGCCGCTGCATTTTTTGGTGCAGGTGCTGCTGCAACTGCTATAGGTGGAACTGTTCTTGCAGCAATTGGCGGTGTGTTAACAGCTATTGGTACATCAATGGCTATAAGTGGTGTTACAAATATGCTTTTTCCACAGCAACAGCCAAATGTAGGAGATGTAGATAGTGGACTAAGCGAAACAGATGCAAGGATTAATTATTCATTTAGTGGCATACAAAACGTATCTCGTAGTGGTGTTTGTATACCATTAATATATGGAGAAGTGTTTACTGGCTCTATAGTAGTTTCATCTGGTACTGATACTGCTCCTGTATTTAAGGATTAATTATGACTATTCCAAGTGATATTACTGACGCAAATAGTCTTAGATTTAAGAAAAATGATGTTGAAGGTCAGCTTAATGTAAGATATTACGACAATGAGATGAAAGAAGGCGAGATTGGATCTCGTCAGTTTGTCACTTTAGTAGATGTTATTGCAGAAGGAGAGATTGCAGGTTTCCCATCTGCTATAGCTGCTGGTCATACACAAGGAACAAATAATTACAACACAACTAGTCTTAAAGATGTATTTTTAAATAATACACAAGTACTTAAACAATCAGCACCTGATACAAATCCTGATGATTCTGATTTTAATTTTGGTACTGCTGATTCAAATAGACCAAGATTTATTCCACGTTTTGGTAAATCTACACAAACAAAAATACCTGGATTAAAAGAAACAGAAAGAGATAGAACTGTTGGTGTTACTGTTACTGTTGCAAGTCCACAAGTAATAACTATTACAGATACGTCTACTGAAGGTGTAAGAGTTACTATAGGCTTTCCTAGATTACAGAAGATTGAAGATGATGGAAATATATCAGGTACAACTGTTGAATATACAATAGAACTTAAAAATCAAGCAGGTACATTATTAAAAAAAATAAATACAACTGGTAACCTTACTGGTTTAGATCGTGATATTCATACAGGTGGAGGTAGGATAACAGGAAAAAGCACATCACCATATTTTAAAGATCATATATTATTTTTGCCTGATGATATACAAAGTTCTGATTTTCCTCTAACAGTAACTGTAACAAGAGTAACGGCAGATAGTACAGATAATTTATTACAAAACGCATTTGAACTTACATCAATAACTGAGTTAGTTTTTGATCCAAGTGCATTTGAAAATACTGCTGTTAGTGCTTTAAGATTTGACTCAGAAATATTTAGATCTATTCCAAGACGTACTTATAGAGTGCGTGGAAGATTAATAAAAATTCCACATAACGCAACTGTAAGATCTGATGGCAGTTTGTCGTTTAGTGGTTCTTTTAATGGAACTTTAAAAACAACAAAAGAATATTGTAATGATCCAGCTTGGGTTCTTTATGACATTATTACGGAAAGTAGGGCTGGATTTGGTGATTTTGTTTCTGAAGATCAAGTGGACAAATATGCTTTTTATTCTGCATCAGAATACAATTCTACTCTCATAGATAATGGTCAAGGTGGTACATCGCCTAGATTTAGCTGCAATATTGTTATACAAAGCAGTCATCAAGCTTATACATTACTAAACAAAATAGCTTCAATAATGAGAGCAAGTTTATTTTTTGAAGATGGAAAAATTACACTTTCACAAGACAGACCAACAACAAGTAGTTATTTTTTTTCATATGCAAATGTCACAGAAGATGGTTTTGTATATACAGGAGTAAGTCAAACTACAAAAGATACAGTAGTAAATGTCAAATATTTTCAAAATGAAACTAGAACATATGAATATGAAACTGTTGAGGATACATCTGCAAATCAATCTAAATATGGTGTTGTTGTAAAAAATATAGAAGCAATAGGTTGTAGTGATCAGGCACAAGCACGAAGAATGGGTTTGTGGCATCTTTATACACAGAACAATGAAACTGAAACAGTTGCTTTTACTACAACAGCAGATGCAGGTTCATTAATAAGACCAGGAGATATTATTACTGTTCAAGATCCTGTTCGTAGTGGAGTAAGAAGGTCAGGAAGAATATCAACAGCTACAACAACACAGATAACTGTAGATAATACAAAAGATTTACCAACAGAGGCAGCTAGTGGTGATCAGTTATCAGTAATTCTTACTGATGGCACACTTGAGACTAAAACAATATCTACAATATCTGGTTCTGTTATTACAGTTAATAGTGCATATAGTTCTGCACCACAAGTTAATGGAATGTGGTTACTAGTAAGAGCAACTACTGAAACAGAAGATTTTAAGGTTATATCTGTTAAAGAAGACAATAATTTATTCACTATTGCAGCGATGTTTCATAATTCTGATAAATATGCATTTGTAGAAGATGGTGCAGCGATAACAATACCTGTTATAACAAATCTTATAGAACCAAAACCAGCACCAAGCAACATTGCAAGTGATGAAAGGATTATTGTATTAGGTGATAGGGCTGTAAGTAAGTTAATTGTTACATGGCAACCAGTAGCAGGTGTATCACAATATTCAGTAAAACATAAGTTTAATAATGGTAGTTTCCAGACAACTATTGTACAAAGCCCTGTCTTTGAAATATTTGATACTGAATTAGGTACATATGAATTTGAAGTATATAGTTATAATGCATTGTTTGAACCTAGCGTACAACCTACAACACTAACTTTTAATGCAGTTGGTAAAACTGCTGTACCTGCTGATGTAACAGGTTTACTTGTAGAACCAGTATCAGATCAGTTATTAAGATTACGCTTTAACCAATCCACAGATGTTGATGTTATACATGGTGGAAACGTAGTAGTGAGACATTCTAACCTTACAAATGGTACTGGTACTTTTACTAATTCTGTTGACATAATTCCTAGATTGCCTGGTTCTGTTAGTGAAACGCTTGTACCTGCTATTGATGGTGAGTATATTTTAAAATTTCGTGATGATGGCGGTAGGTTAAGTAGTGGTGAAGCATCTGTAGTTGTTACTAATCCTGACCCTTTTCCAAAACTTGTAACATTTACAGATAGAGAAGATACAGACAGCCCACCATTTGCAGGTACTAAAGTAGATTGTTTTTATAGTGATGATGTAAATGGTCTTGTACTAGGTTCATTAGAAACATTAGATGATGTAGCAGATTTTGATGCTATTGCTGACTTTGATTTTTTAGGTGCTGTAGATATTACAGGTGGTAGCTATGATTTTGCAAGTATTTTAGATTTAGGTTCTGTACACCCATTAAGATTAACAAGACATTTTGTAACACAAGGTTTTTACCCTAATGATTTAATAGATAAAAGATCAGCAAATATTGATACATGGACAGACTTTGATGCTGCAACAGCATTTGATGTAAACGCTAAATTATTAGTTGCAACTACAACTGCTGCACCTGGTAATGGCTCTAGTTACCAGGATAGTGATTTTACAGGCAAGACATTTAATACTTTTGCTAATGGAACTCATATAGGAAGAGGATTTAAATTTAGATGCGAAATGGATAGTGACGACCCTGCACAAAGTATAGAAATAGATCAATTAGGATATACAGCAGAATTAGATAGAAGAACAGAGCAAAAATCTAATTTAAGTTCTGGCACATCCTCATCTGGGCTTGCAGTTACTTTTGACCATCCGTTTTTCACAGGTGCTACTGGTACTGATGTGTCAGCAGGCACACAATTACCTAGTATTGGTATTACTGCTAATGATCTTGGTGGAACTAATCGTTTTGAAATAACTAACATAAGTGGAACTGGTTTTAATATTAAGTTTCTTAATGCTGGTAATGCTGTCCAAGACAAAACATTTAGTTATACTGCCGTAGGATTTGGGCGTGGTAGTTAATTTTAAAGTAGGATATACTTAGATAAAAAAATTAGGTTAGACAATGGCTCAACACGATTATGTTATAGATAACTCCACTGGAGCTAACGTCAGGGCTGATATTAATAACGCATTACTAGCAATATCTTCAAATAATTCTGGTTCTTCTGCACCATCTACAAACTACGCAAGTCAATACTTTGCTAATACCACATCAGGTATTATGCAGCTTAGAAATACTGCTAATAATGCTCATATAAATTTATTTACTCTTGCTGGTGGCCCAGCGTTTGCTGTTGATGGAACTATAAACTCTGTAAATATTGGTAAAGGTGCAAACTCTGTTGCTGGTAACACTGTTCTTGGAGAAAGTGCTTTAGATGCCTCTGTTAGTGGTGGAGAAAATACTGCTATTGGTAAAGAAGCATTAACAGCATTAACTTCTGGAGTAAAAAACACTGCCGTTGGACTTTCAGCTGGAAAAGCATTAACAACAGGAGATAATAATACGTTTATTGGTAGAAATGCAGGTACAGCAACAACAACCGCTGATGGTAATACAGGTTTAGGTTTAAATGCTCTTAATACTAACTCAACAGGAGCAAGTAACGTAGCTGTCGGGCAACAAGCATTGAATGGAAATACAACAGCTTCAAATAATGTAGCTGTTGGACATCAAGCAATGATGTCGAATACAACTGGAACGCAAAATATTGCAATTGGTCAAGCAGCATTAAACGCCAACACTACAGCCGATAACAACACTGCTCTAGGTTATCAATCTTTAACAGCAAACACAACTGGAACAAATTTGGTAGCTGTAGGAGCTAATGCACTTGATACCAATACTACAGGAAATGGTAACATAGCAATCGGTGTTTCTGCTTTACAAGCAAACACCACTGCAAGTCATAACATTGCTATCGGTCAAGGTGCAATGTATTTCAATACAACTGGAACACGAAATACTGCGGTAGGTGCTAATGGTGCTCTTACGACTAGTACAACTGGAAATGATAATACTGCTATTGGTTATGTAGCTTTAGCGGCAAGCACAACTGGAAGTTTTAACACAGGCGTAGGTTCTTTTGCTTTAGATGCTAATACTACTGCTAGTAATAACACTGCCCTAGGTTATTTATCATTAAGTGCAAACACAACTGGAGCAGAAAATACTGCCGTAGGATCTGGTGCTTTAGATGCTAATACAACTGCAACTAGAAACTCGGCTTTAGGTTACTTTTCATTAGGTGCTAATACTACAGGAGCACAAAATACAGGTATTGGTCATGGATCTTTAGCAGTGAACACAACTGCTAATAACAATACAGGTGTTGGGTACAATACTTTAGGCAGCAACACAACTGGAATCCAGAATGTGGCTGTAGGAAGTTTAGCTTTAGATGCTAATACAACAGCAGATAACAATACAGCCGTGGGTACTGACGCACTAGGAGCAAACACAACTGGGTCTCAGAACACTGCTTTGGGTTCTTTCGCTCTTGATGCAAATACTGATGCGAGTAATAACACTGCAATCGGCTACCAATCATTGACCAGCAACACAACTGGTTCGTTAAATGTAGGCTGTGGCTCTTTCACTTTGACTAATAATACCACTGCATCTTATAACACTGCTGTAGGTAACGCTGCTTTAAACGCAAACACAACTGGAGCATCCAATATTGCTGTGGGTGCTCATGCCTTAGATGCTAATACTACGGGATCAAACAACACTGCTTTAGGCACAAGTGCTTTAACAGCAAACACAACTGGAATTCAGAACACAGCCGTTGGTACAAATGCGTTAAAAGTGATTACTACAGCAAATTATTGCACTGCTATCGGATATAATGGTTTAAGAAATAATACCGCAGATAACAGCACTGCATGTGGATATTCAGCTTTACAAGATAATACAACAGGATCAAATAATACTGCTGTTGGTTATCTTGCATTAGTCACAAACACAACTGGAACACAAGGTACTGCTGTAGGAAAAGAGGCTTTATATTCACACACAACTGGTAGTGCAAATACGGCTGTCGGTTCTGAAGCTGGAAAAGCTATAACAACAGGAATACAAAATGTGGCTATGGGTGATGGTGCTTTAAAAACAGTTACAACAGGTAATTATAACACTGCTATAGGTAGATATTCATTACAATTACTTCAAAGTTCTCATGCTGAAAATACAGGCTGTGGATTTGAAACTTTAAGAACTTGCACTACTGGACAAGCAAATACGGCTCTTGGTGCTTTTGCGGGTGATAATATAACAACAGGTTCAAATAGTATGTGTCTTGGTCATGATTCAGACCCTTCTAGTTCTTCAGCTAGTAATGAAATTACTCTCGGTGATGGTAACATTTCAACTCTAAGGTGTAATCAAACATCTATTAGCTCATTATCAGATATAAGAGATAAAACAGATATTATTGATATTCCTGCTGGTCTTGAATTTTTAAATAGTTTACGGCCTGTCAAATTTAAATGGCAGAGAAGAGAACCAGATTTAAATGATGGTTTAGTAAGAGCAGGTTTCATTGCACAGGAATTACAAGAAGCACAAAAAAATTCAGAATATCTCGATTTAGTTATGGACAATAATCCAGATAAATTAGAAGCAAAACAAGGTAATTTAATTCCAGTTTTAGTAAAAGCAATACAAGAGTTATCCGCAAAAGTCACAGCCCTCGAAGCAGGGTAAACTGTAACTAACTACTTTTTTATCATGGAAGAAAAAACCGCAGATGAAATCGCAGCAATCTTCTCTGCTGCTGGTGATAGCGTAACTGTTATCAATACTGCTAAAACATCAGATGAAACTGATAATGAATACAAGGACAAGATCAAGCGTAACGTAGATCATCTTGAAATTATCAAGGCTTATAAAAAAACAGATGATACTACATCTATTTGGACTAGCGAAGATTTTACTGCTATCGACAAAGCTATTACTGACGGCAAAAAAGTTTATTCGTAATACCTGCAACAGACAAAGACTTGACGTATTGTTATTATTGTAATAATTACAATTTTTTTATGTCAGCTTTATCTGAAAGATGCGAACAACGTAAAGCAGAAGCCCAGGCTCTTGCTGAAAAGTACAATGCAGGTATTGAAGAAGCACAAAAGCTAAACAATGCAAATGCACAACTTCTTGAACAGTTTAAAGTAGCTAATGCTAAATATGCAGAGCTAATGGAACTTGTGAAAGAAGAAGAAACAGCAGAAGAACCTGCAACAGAAGTTATAGATTAATTAAGTGGAGATTATTCTTCCACATTTACCAGAGACTAATAATATATTAATACCACCTACAACAATATTTTATCCACCTGTGGCAGAGATTCCATATCTAGACCCTCTACTCCTTCCAAGTTTGGAGCAAGTTCAGTCGGGACTTGGGGAAGATCAGGCAACTGATTCTTCAAAAAAAGAGGAAGCAAACGAGGAAGGCTTAAATATAAACCCAGAACAGATACCAACGAACCTGCCACAAAACTTAGAAAATACTTCATCTGAAACTGTAGGTACTTTTAATTTACCATTTTTTGGTGAAATGCCTATACCAGCACCAGAGGTTATAGCTTCTAGTGTTATAGCTGCTGGTACTGCAAGTGTTGTTAGTGTAGCTGGTGGTATTGCTATGCAAGCTGTAGTTACACAAATCAAAAAAATATTTAAAAAGATATTTACTAAGGTTTTGAAGAAGGAGGTTGCGAACTTGAAGAAAAAAGTTCAGGATTCTGACGAACAAAAGTCCTAATATTTATAACATCAGAGCAAAGGTAAGAAAAATCTGACTTAGGGTTAATCATATAGCCACTTGCGTGGAGTTGTGAACACTTTAAAACTCTCACTAATTGCTTATCATGCTCTTGCTTGCTTAATTCTTCTTTGGCTAAATCTAGTTTTACTTTTGCTAAATCAGAACAGGTTTCATTATTAGTTCCTAAGGGTACCATAAAAGACATTTGAAATCCCCAACCTTCATTAATACTGTATGTTTCTTCTCCTTGTGCATCATTACCTGTATAAAAAGGTGTAAATGCCATAGTTGGTTGGCTACAAACTAAATTACCAAATTGCAATTTACCTGTCATTCCATTATTAACATTCATATTTTGGTTGATAATACTAGAATTACCAACAGCATTAGGTTGAGCTTGGACGTTTGTATCGCCTTCAGCTTTTACTTGATTACTGACTAAACACAGACAAGCTAGTAATAACGCTTGTGGTTGTAATCGTATCATTCTGTGTAATCTGTTCTGTTAATGCTCCAGCAGCCCTTGTAGTGACTTGAAGCGACCAATCTGCTGAAGTATCAGCAACAGTAAATACAGCATCACCGCCAGCAATACCAGCAGATGCAGCTACAGATATATTAGATGCTTCCCAAGAATTAAGAGCAGAACCATATTTCTCAGTTACTATACTGCGTGTAATTGTCTGTGTAGTATTTTCAGTTCTATTGCTAGAACCTGTTGTCCAAGTAGGTAATGGATTGGCAAAACATGGTGTTGCTAAAAATAAACCTAGTAATAATAATTTTTTCATTTGATACCAACATTAGTGTCTTTATTATCTACTATTTTAGCAGCATTTGTTGGTTTCTTTTTGTTAACAGAGATACCATAGCTGCCTAAAACGCCACTGGTCAAGCCGGCTAAAAACGCGCCATCATTACGAATTTTATCCATATACCCAAGAGTCATCATTGCTAAAGACCAGCAAAGAATCATAAATCTAACAGCATGACCAAAGATTTCGCCCCAATCAGTACCTTCTTTTTCTTCTTGTTCTTCAGACATAAAATACTACCCAAATGAAGACAGGATGACCACCGCTTTAGGGTAGTATGTGCCAAATGTAGCAAATACTGTTATGTTTGAAAAGTAACACATGAATAAGTTATGTTAAAAATTTTAAAACCAATTCTCCTTAGATTTTTTACAACAACTGCAGTAAAGAGATTGGTTGTTGATTTATTAAGGTCTATCNCTAAACAAACCACAAACACCTTAGATGATAGAGCAGTTGACATTCTTGAAAGACAACTATTTCCAGACAAATGAACTTAAAAAAATTTCTCAACATAGAAATAGAAGAAGCACCACCTGAGTTGCAGTTATCTGTTGAAATGCGTTGCCGAGAAATTATGCAGAGTGAAGATTATGACAATATAAAAAGATACTGTACACATTTAGTAAGACACCAAATGCAACAAGATGTTTTTCTTGCATCANTGCTTGGNAGATTGGTTGAATTAGAAGCACAAGATGTAGTTAAANGNNTAAGANATAAACCNNANTTANTAAAAAGATTTAAAAAAAGATTTTTTAAGTAATCTGNTAAAGTCTTTGTTTTTCTATAACTTTTTTCATTGACCAATATCTNATAAGTGTTTCAAGTTCATTTATGCGTTTTTTTGCAGCAATAATTTTATCTTTAGTTTGCATAATTTATGAGTCGTATTTATCTATGTAAGCTTGTATTTCTTTATCTGAAAAGTCCTTNACAAGTTTTTTCTTTGTTTCATCAACTTGNAAATTAAATTTTANAATTGCTGTTNTTATATGTTCAGCAACCCAGCGACCTTGTTCTGTAACTACNTGTGCTTTNCCTCTTTCNTTTATAAAAACATAATGGTCNTAGCCTTTTANNGTATNGTCTAGCAATTCTTTTTCTAAGTTTGCCAAACGCATTTCTTTTAATTTTCTTAGCTTGTGTGAATCACTCATTGGCGTCTCCTTTCTGGTTTACTTTGTCGTGTTGCTTTGCATTGTTTTTTTTGTTTTGGGCAACAAGCACTTCTTGGTTTTTTAGAAGTTAGATGCCAGCCATTACCCTTTGGACAAGCATATGCATATGTATGACCTTTACCAAGTCTAAACATATCTGCTGATACTGTTTTGGCATCTTTTTCATTTCGGTAACTGATCTTCTGACATTTCCAACAATGGTTTTGTACGATAAATCCCTTATCATCAATGTACTGTTGTAAGTCTTTTAAATCAATCCTTTTTCCCATGCGAACCGTCTTTAAAATCTTTTACAAATACTTTTTTTATCTGATTCCAGTTAGCCTTTATCAAGTTGTTTGAAAAGTTATTACCAGAGATTGTTTCGCAATCTTTTTCAGAAAATTCATAATTTAAGAAAAAGTTGTCCCAATCAATAAAAATAGCTTTATTAGCAACTGCATGGGCATATTCAGTAGCATTATCTATGCTTTCAAAGTCATAACAACGCAAGATGCTTACATACAAAATTTCTGTATTCTTTGCATATTGAATAGTTACGCATTTAAACTTCGCACCATCAAAGGTACGTTTTACTGTCTTACCCATTAGGTCGGCATAATCGACCACAAGCTTTCTACGATTTTTCTTGAACATCTAACTGTTTTTCGATTTCGTGTTTTTCATCTAATAAATTATGTATTTGCTTTGATATTTTTCTTTGTATTAAAGGGTTATCTTCTTGGAATCTTTGTCTTGTAAGTTGATTAAGCTTTTTATCAACTTCAATATATTTCAACTCAAGAAACTGTTGTTGGTCTGATGAAACAAAGTCGGGATTAGGCTTTGTTTTACTTGCCTCAATAGTTACATCTATTGTTATGTGTTTACAAGCAGTTGGCTGTGTTACCGCTTGTTGTACTGTTATTGGAAAAGGACAAAGTTTAATCCAATCCTCAAGTGCTTTGTTTGTAAAATCTAATCGCATTCTGGGCATTTAAAATTAATAGGTTCTTGTATTACCATTGCTGATAAAACCAGCAAGGCCATCTTTGTTGGGGGTTGTTCGTTGCTAAATGGCAATATTTTTTTTTCGGGTATATGAATACCAGTATCAGAGACAATTAAACAGTATTCTGCTTTGCAATGATCTGCGTGGTGTTTATCGTATTGCGAAAAAGCTATGCCATCACCATATTCATTGTGTTTACAAGTCATTGGTGCAAAATCAAACCAATCTAGTTCGAAGCACTCAAGACCAAGTGCTAGATGGTCTTGAAATACTGCGACATTTAAAGGTAATTCTGGGTTAGAAACTTTGCGAAGTACTTTTGTCATAGTTAAAAGGGTATTTCCTCTTTTTCTGTCTTTGCTACAGAGATTGCACCCGATACAAATGGTGTACCGTTTCTTGACTCTTTATGCCAAGCACTAACTGGTACTTTGACAACTTTCT
>FUFK010039487.1_pt1 | contig 12724 bp, 12 predicted proteins | sample 1021851 | NCBI WGS metagenome assembly FUFK01 (sample SAMEA51879418, study PRJEB19060) | metagenome | reverse complement strand
CCGTTAAAGCCTTGTCCTGACTCTTCAATCACACCATCACCGGAGTCACTGTTTGAATATGGAACATCGTGGAAGTGACCAGGGTCGTTGATGCTGTGACCGTGACCAGGATCAGTAACACCGTGATTGTGTTGCAGGTTTTGACTTGACTGCGAGCTGCCAAAACTGCGGCCACTATCTACGCCACGACTGTCATCCCAACCACGGACAAACTCACCACGCAGATCTGGAACGTTGAACGTGCTGCTGCCGTCGCCTTCACCGTGCGTCGTTCCAATGATCGCGAACAGATCGGCGTAAGTTGTCCGGCTGACTGCAGCACCGTTGCACTTCAGGTAGCCACTGGGTGCAGTGGTCGTCGCCATCATGTGAACCGATCCAGTCGGCACAGCTTGCGGCAAAGCAGTAAAGCTCAGATTGCCGCTGCCATCTGACTGCAGAACGTCATTCGCGTTGCCGTCACTGTTGGGCAGCGTCAGCGTAATGTCGCTTGCTGCGTTGCTTGGAGCGCGAATCGCAACAAAGTTGCTATTGCTCGTATCTCGCAGCCTTAAAGCTTTTCGGTCACGGATCGTGATGCCGTTGGTGTCGAAGTGGGCGCGACGCGTTCCAGCCGTTGCAATATCAAGCGTGTCAGCTGCGCTGAAGTAAATCCCGGTATTGGTGTCGTCAGATCGCCGGATCGGCAAGCTGCTGACCGTTCCAGCAGGCACGCCAACATTGCCGGTAAACGTAGGGCTAGCAATGGTTGCTAGTCCAAGGTTGGTTTCGTTAAGAGAGCCAATGGTGATAAAAGACGTGTTGGTGCCGTTCCTAATCTTCAGCTCGTTATTGGTTTCATCTGCCCAGATCATCCGGGCAACAGAATTAGCAGCACTAGGCTCAGAAGAACTCGCATTCAGGCTGTAAATCGCAGCCATGTTGGAGTTGATGTCCGCCCGGACATTCGCTCCAGTGTCATTCTGGATCGGAGTGGATTTTGTCTCGTTTACAAAGGACATCAGCCGATTCCGTAGCCAGTAGCGGTCCAGGTCACGTCGCGTGCCACGCGCTGGTTAGTCCCATGGTAAACCGAAAGGTCAAACCCGGTAGCCGTGCTGTTGCTAACAACGTAATGCTCGTTAGAGGTTTGAGCATTAAAAGTGATGCCTATGCCTGGAGTGACGTAGAACTTGTTACCAGCGCCGTAAGTCACTGACACGTCTGCGCTGGTGCTAGTCGTCACCGATCCAGTGATAGTGCGCCTTGGCATGTGCGCTTCAACGCGCAACTGGTCAACAGCAATCTGCTCCTGCGGGCCGCCAGTACTGAACTCTGCCTTGACCTGATAGCCACGCGCTTTGAACTCAGCATTATTGAACCGACGCCAGCTCGTGAATGTAGGAGAACCCGCAGGGTCGTCCTGTGTGGTGCGGATATACAGCTCAACATCACAGGTGTTTGGTGCGGTGCCGTCAAACTCAGTGATCAGGTCAAAGTCAGGTTCATCATCGATGCGTTCTCCATATGGGAAGAAGCTGCGAGCCCGCAACGTGCTGTCCAACCTGAGGCTGAAGACATCGCTCAACGTGAACGTGTTGCCGCTGTTGAAGACATACGTTCCAGATTGATGCAGCTCGTCGTCGCCCTGCAGATCTAAGTTGCTGTCGTCTTCAAGCAACAAACCACCGCCATCTTCCAAATCGAAATCGCCAATGGCAGCAAGCTCGTTGCCAGTGGTTGCCAGCTCTAGCTCATTGTTCGCAGTGTCTACCGTCAGGTTGGTTTTGGTGCCGGTAAAGGATGGATCCTCTGTAGAGCCCAACGCACCAACAACTTCAACGCTTTGAAGATCCGCCTTCGTAAATTCGATCAGCGCAGCGGTCAGACTTTCGCGGCCACCAGAGTCAACAAACTTGGCGCTATACGTTCCAGCCTTCAAGTCGGCATACGCTTCAGTTGCAGAACCTGCAATCTGTTCAGAGATACTGGTTGAAGTCGGCCAGGTAACGCCGCTCAAATCAGGCGAATGGCGCAAGCGAACATAACCACCAACACGAACATCCAAATCAGTGGATTGCGTCCAAGTCAAACGTGCCTGACCGTTGACCGGAATCATGCTGAAGTTGGTTACTGCGGCTGGTGCAGCGGTTTTGCCCTGCAGCCGAAAATCAGCCGTAGTGATCTGACTACCTTTGTTCAGGTAGTTCTTAGCCTGAATCTGCACATACAGCCGACCAGCCCGCAGGTTTCGCAGCGTAACTGACGGGGAAGACGTATCCACGGCCTGCCAGTTGTCATTGTCAATGCGGTACTGAACGCGGAACTCACTGACATTGACGCGATCATGGTTCCAGCTAACCGACGCACCAACAAACACGCCGCTGGCTTCTTCATACAAAAACTCCTCAGTGCTGACACTATCGACCGGATTAGGAATCAACGACAGGTTGCTGATGTCCCGGTTAGTCAGCTCGACATCGGCTTCAACCGCGTCATAAATCGTGCTGTTATATGCAACGGCACTAACGCCATAGATGCCTTCTTCCGCTTCAGCGACAGATACAACGCGGAACTGCTGAGACTGAACCTCGTCGTTTTGGAACAAGAACACCGTTCCAGCAGCAGGTGCTTCGCTAAATGCACTGGCAACGTCAATCTCTGCCGTTCCATCCGCAAGCAACGTGATGCCGCCAACCGGCACATCTTTCTGCTCAACCAAGCCAGTGGACAACATCACTGACAGCTTTGGGTTGTTCGCAGCAGCTAGGGAAGTGGTCAGGCCATTGCTGCTGTCTGTTGTGATCTGCGTTGTCGTTGCTGACTTGACTCGACCTGAACGACGCGCTCCAGCTTTAACAGGATCAGCAACATCAATGACCATGCCAGGTCGCAGGATGATGCCGCTTTCAATCGCAACGCTGAACTGGATCGTCTCAGTTAGGTTCTGCTCGGACAGCAGCGTCCATTTACCGATACGGTGCGCTTGGCCTTGGCTGTAACAACCAATGGCCTTGATGTCCTTTTTGATGATGCCGTACTTGGCAACCGCATCATGGTCTTCAACGTATTCATATTCGACATCACCACGGGTGTCGTATGACTGCCAAGCCACAACAGCAACGGTATGGCGTGCTTTCTGGGACGTGCCTTGATACTGAAAAATACCGTCAACAACATTGCTAGGGCTGAGCAGGTATTGCGGATCAGACGGCTTGTCCTGCAGCAGTTGCAACGTGCCAGCGCCGTAATACGCAATGCCACGGAAAATGGCAGTCATCTGCTGGATGACGTTATAGACCTCATCCCTGCTGTTAATCAGCATGTTGAGGCTGAAGCGCGGCTCTTGGTTGCCTGCTCCATCGCTGACTAAAGCGTTGCAATACTGGCTGATCGCAAAGAAGTCGTACTTATCGAGCGATGACTCAGGAACGCCCGCGCCGTACCTCTCAGAAATCAAGAGGTCATATAGGCACCAGGCCGGATCATTGGTCCATGTTGCAGCTTGGAACGTGCCGTCCCAAATGCCTGAATACGTGATCCGTCCCAAATGCGTTGTTGTATCTACTGTCGCGTTACTCGGGATCTTGACCTTGATTCCACGAATCAGATATTTACGAGTTGGGATGTTGCTGAACTGACGTGAGTCGAACCGCAGACCAACCAATGCTGAGTTGGGGTAGCGGAACTTATCGTCAATAATCTCGGTAAAGCTTTGAAAGATTGTGCTGCTAGCCCGTTTTTGGCTTGTCTCATCGGCGCTGACACGCACCATCCGCACATCAACAGGAAAACTGCCGGTCAGATTGACTAGGTAATCACGTTGATAGCGGTTGCTGCTCTTACCGCTGATCGTGTCAGTAATAACGTCGTTGTATCCGCCGTTGTTGTACTGGATCTGAATCTTGATCTGGACGCTGTTACCAACAACATCACCATCGTCTTCCAACACTTGAAGTGATGGAATCGTCAGCGTGACACGCAAACGATCAACGGTTGAGTCTGTAACGGTACGAGTTACGGAACTGCCATTCGTGACCTCAACGCCGACCGCTGTTTCTCGCTCTGTTGTGTTGAACGGTCCAGCAAGGTGTGTCTGGCCTTGCGTTCCAACGCGGGTGACAACAGTAAAACCCTCAAAGTTATTGGTGCCGTCAGCTGCTTGAACAGGCGTATCGTCCAGGAAAATACTCTTGTTGCCATCCTCCAGGCCACCGATCTCGCCTTCGCTGATCAGGTCTAGAACGTTGGCAAACTGTGTTGACTGGAGCGTATCGTCCTGCTCAGTTGGCGCGCTTCTGCCGCCACCGACTTTACTGCCGCTGCCGCTACCACCGCCAGCACCAACAACGTATTTGGTCTGAGTCATACCTGCACCTGATCAACGTCGAGACCGCTGGACAGCACTGCCGATCCAACGAACAGCCGTCCATAGGCTATTGGGCAGGGCATTCCCTGACGACTGGTATTGACGACGTTGGAGAACGTAAACGATTCAAGCTGTACTGATTCGTCGAGCGTGCTGTTGAGTTCAGGTTGAGGCGAGATAGAAGTAGCAATACCAGAAAGCGTAAGAGCCACACCGATCTGACCTGCTGCAATCGCAAAACTTGTTGCAGCAGTAGCTGTTGCTCCAGTTGCTAGTCCAAAACCACCTGCGCCAAAAGCAATAGAAGTACCTCCTGTGACAACTGCAGTCGCTACAAGCGCAAGCCCAATGCCAATTTGCGCTGCACCACGTCCTGCACCAGCAACGACAGGGGTAACACTAAAAACCTCTTTCTCACTAAACGGCAGCCCAAGAACCGCTAAATCGTCTGTAATTTTTTCGCGACCTACTGCTACGCGATAACCAACACCTTCCTTTTCACTATCAATAAACCATTTATCGAGACCCGGAAAGTTGACGCACAATGCCTTGATTGCCTGTGCGGGTGTTGCTACATCAAACTCAAACCGGCATTGACCAAGCCGTTTACGCAAAGCGCCGTAGACCTTAACGACTTTCATGCCTCAAGGCGCAGGCAGTGCTCTTCCCATAGTAACCGCCATAGACATCACGGCTAGACAGCCTGCCCTGCACATGATGCAACACCTGCTGATCACCCAGGTAAATCGCTGCGTGGTTCGGCAACGGTGAAACCAGATTCATCAAAATCAAATCACCGCGCTGCACCTCCTCAAGCGGGATCTTGCTAAACCCCTCGGCAGCAAAGTTGTCCATATACAAGTTCTCCCCACGATCCCAAAACTTGTCGCGCCGGTCATAGTCCCGCAGCTGGATGCCGTACTCCCTTGCGTACCAATCACGGGCAAGGGTGTAGCAGTCCACAACGCCAAACACAAACTCACGTCCCACATACGGCAGCTCAAAGCCAGCTGGCTCGCAGTAACCCCAGCCTTCAGTGTTTGGATTGATGATGAACCACGGCAACTCTGACTTCTCGCACGCCACGCGGTCAGCTGTTGATGGCTCAGGGTTGGTTTTCGGGTGACTGTGAACGATAGCGATTACCTCGCCCTGATCTTCCACATCATTCCAACCACTGAGAACAAAGTGCTCATCAGGTGTTTCAGCAATGTTTTGGCACGGAAAGTACTTGCGCCGTCCTTTCACGACAGCAATCAAACCGCAGCACTCGCGTGGTGTTTCAGCTTTAGCGTGCTGCAGAATCTCAGCCTTCATGGCTGGAGATAGACGCATCACTTGGTCAGACCCGCTCCAGGGAATGAGCCAAACGGCAGCTCAGCGTTTTCGCCAAACCGCAGCTTGCAGCTGGCAACACGTTTGCCGCAAACGTCCTGCGCTTCAGTGCTGACCTCGTTGCCGTTGACGTCGTAATAATCGGTGCCGGTGTAGCTGCATTCACTGCTGCGGTACTTCCACTGGCAGATGTTGGCGATGATCTGACGACGCGGAATCTTCTGACCAGCTAGATCAAACTTGCTTGCCAGCTCAAACGTCACGCTGTCCCGTGTTTCACTCGACTTACGGTCGATAAACCAGCGTTCATCAGGGAAGCGAGCGTTGGGATCAGCCGTTGCGTTGGTCACCACGTCGTTGAACTCAAGGTTGTCACCACTTTGAGTAATCAAAAAGTCACCACCCTGCGTGATTGAAAGCTTGTCTACACCAAAGTTTTCGCTGTCTAGATACTTGGCAAGCGTGCGGATGCGCCTGACTTCCGCTCCACCAAGGTCATTGCCGGCTGTTGTTGCGTTGACCAGCAACAGCAGTGCTGTGATGGTGCTGCTGAGGTTGCTGACGGTCAGTGTTGGACGAGGCAGCGTTCCAGTGTTGCTGTACTCAAAGCCATCAGCTTTGATCGGAACACGAGAATACATCTGTGAGTCAAAAACAATGTTGCTTTCGCCAAACTCGTTGGTGCCAGCGTGGAAGTAGTAAACGTCATTGCTGCCGTGCAACGCTGAGTCCAGCCTTAGCTGAAACAGCTCAATAATTGCGCTGGGGTTGAAGATCGCAAGATCGCCGTACGTTGCTGAAATCGCAGTCCAAACACACGTTCCGTCAGTAACGGTGTCGCCAGCAGAGTTGGGCCACTCAGGTTCAGAACTGGCTGACGTGCCAGCAGTCGTACACCGAAAGAACAGACCAGTACCTTCATCCGTGCTGGAACGACGAACGTTGCCAACAGAAAACGCAGTGCTAGCTGCCCAAGCTGCTATTGCCATTACGGTTCAAAAACTTGGCGGAACGTTGCTTGAATTGTGGCGCGGTTCAAGTACGGAATCGACTTGTTCCACGTCTCACAGACAAACTTGGCGCCAGCAGACTCACCTGGTGGCGTGAAGTCAAAAGCAGCGTTGTCATCCGCACGAGCATCCAAAAATGTCTCGATGGTGTCGGCATCAGTCTCTGACACCTCAAACGTCAGGTTGTAAACCTTGGGATTTTGATTCAGACCAAAGCTCAGACGTTTTTCAAATCCATCTCCGAAGCGCACCGTCCTGACGTTTGGTGCGCTGCGCTTTTGAACACCGTAGGTGGGTGTGATTGACGGAAAGGTAGCCATCAGCTTGCGAGAAGACCGCCAGGACGTTTCTGCTTCACCAGTTCTTGCTGCACTGCAATGCCGATTGCTTTGCCAAGTTGCGAAGCCTGATCAGCGTTGCCTTCAACAGACGAGCCGGAAGCATCCACGTTTACCGTCACATTAGCGCTGCCCATCGCTTCGTTTGGAATAACCGTTCCAGTGCGCCTTGGAACGAACAACTCAGGACCACGCTCACCAACAATGTGAGCCCGACCAGCCATTGCGATTCCACCATCAGCAAGCTCTGGCAGTGGCGTTAGCTTAGGAAGCTGAGCGCTGCCCTCATACCGACCACCTGGCTTCATCAACGAATCAAATGGGTTGAAGATTGAACCCATCAGCTGGTTGACGCCCAGCCGCAACAGCTGATTAGCAATGTTTCGGAGCACATTGGCAGCAACCTCACCCAGCGTCTTGGTCTTGTCCACTGCAGCAGAAATTGCTTCAACAACGCCCGTTTCGATGGTTTGACCAATCTGCTTGTAAACGCTTTGAAGCTCTGCTGTTTTTGCCTTTTGAATCCTCAGGTTTTCATTTAAATCGTCTTCTAACGTCTTCCTGTCTTTAATTTGTTTAAGAAGATCTTTGTAAATCGCGATCTCATCAANCCCCGCCTCGCCCATGGCTTTTGCCAACGCAGCTAGCTTTTCTTTAAGCAAAAACTCTTCTTCTGTGCCCTCCAGTCTTGCTCCAAGTAAAGCAATTTCACGATTCAGGTCGTCGCGGGCAATCTCTCCTTCCGTTCGAGTTGTCGCAAATTCGCCCAACCGATCCCTGATTTCAAGCTGATTCAACAGCTCTGCACTTATTTTTTGCTCTTTTCTCAGCGACTGGTCTTTTAATTCATTGATCGCTCGCATTCTGTCTTCATGCTTGAACTGAATCCTCAAAAGATCTTTGGCAACATCGCTTGATGCCTGTCGAAGCTCAACTTCTCGGTTGAACTGTCGCGCAAGATTTTTTGCGGCGTCCGAGTTAGCTCTTTGCTCTTCTGCATTTCCCAGCCTTTCAGCTGCATCAAGTTGATCCAAAAGCCCTTCTATAACTGGTTTTTGACTTTCGTGAACTTTATTCAAAAGATCTCTTCTTCTAATGGTCTGTTCTGCCGTCAATGTCTCCTCATCTGTTGTAGCCTGCGCCAAACTAAGCTGATCTTGCAGCTGAATTGTTACAGCATCTCCTGTATTAAGTCGGTCCGCTATTTTCTTGCCCTCAGCTTCCGCTAAAGCATCTTCTTGGTCCTTCATTTGCGCTCGTTGCTCTAAATTTGCGATAAAGAGCGCATTTTGTTGCTTCCTTATTTCCAACTCGCTAAGAGCACTGGCTTCAATTTCTTGCTGCAACTCCAAGATATTTTTGAAGGCCCTTTCACGCTCCTTACCCGTTGCTTTCTCTAGCTTGCTAAAAGCGTCTTGCATCGCACTCTCCTGAGTGCCGGTTACGCCTTCCCCAGCTGCACTACGCTTTGCAGCATCAAAAAGCCTAAACTCTTCAAACATGCTGATTGTGCCCTCTAAAGCACCAGAATCAGCGATTAACCCTGCAACAGACGCTGAAATGCTGGTAAAGAACGCCGTCATTTCGTTCTGCAACCTACGCGTTTGATCGCCAAATTTTTTGAAGTTTTCAACACCTTCTTCTCCAACAAGCCTTGCCAACTCTTCATTTGCCTGCTGCAACGCAAAAATTTTAGTTTCGGTTGTGTCAAGAGATTTAATGTAGTCAAGGCTTGTATCTCCTACTCGTCCCAAAGACTCGATAATCGCGTCAATATCCGCACCAGCTTTGGTCGTTGCACGGCCAAGTTTTGCTGCATTAGCTGTTAAGCCAGCAATAACTCGGTCGAGCAAAGATCCAAACACCTGCAAGCCAACAGTCGCACCACTGAACATTTCTCCGCTGATCGCTCCACCAGCTGCGCCGCCAGCTGCTTGGAAGAATCCTCCACCGAACAGAAGTGGAAACGCACCACCAGTTACAGCGGCGTTAAGACGTTTTCTACGCATCCGATCCTCTTTCTTTATCTGCTGCTCAGTGAGTATCCCCCGCCTCTTAAACAGGTCATTCAATCGCTCTTCAAAAGCAATTTCTCTGTCATGCAAAAGCATTGCATCCCTACGTTCTTTTCCAATTTTTTTTGTTTGCTCTTTTCTAAGATCGAGAGCCCTATTAGCTTTTTCAATTTCATCTCGAAGCCTGGTTTCAGCTTCAACAGCCTTTTGCTGTGCTTCTGCGTAACTGCGAAGCCTAACGTCAGGGCCTGTGGGATCAGTTACGTCTAAATCACCAGCTCTTGCTCTAGCCGCAAGACTTGCCTCTTTTGCAAGACGAACACTACGCGCATTAGCAGCTTTTTCTTCAAGCGCTGCCCTACGCTTTATCTTGTTGAGCTTTTCCTCTTCTAAGGCAATCTCGCGTTTAATTAACGCTGCTTTTTCCTTTAATTGTAATTTATCACCTACGCCAATTTTTTTGTAGGCCTCGTCAAGACTTTTTAATTCACGCTTGAGCTTGTCAAGTGACGTAAGATTTTTAACAGCAACCGCAATATCTACGTTGTAGTTGGCCACAAGCTCGAACGTAGAAACTTACGTCCCAGTCTACCGCGATGCCATTGTTCGCGCCCCTCTGCCTGTCTTGGCTCGATCCATCACTCTTTCCTCCTCCTCGGACTTCAGCTCATAAAAAGCTGCCCAGCCGATCAGCTCCTCCCTGGTCAAATGAACCGTCAGCTGAGCCACCGTCATCCCCAGCTCCTTCGCTAGGAAAAATATAAACAACCAGTCGTTACTAGCTTTTTAGGTCTGCCTTCGCTTCCTCCACCTTGTTCTCCGCACCAGAAGACAGCATCGCGAGCTGGATGTCCTGCAGCACAGACGCCTCAACTGCGTTCTTTAGCACAGCCTTTTCACCATCTTGGAAAAGACGCTTGCCATTAGCGTCCAAGCCTTTTTCGATCATCATGGCCAGCGCAAAATCAGTGCTGTCGTCTTGGTTCGACTTTTTCTGGATCGCCTCGCGCTCAGAAATGGTTAGTGGGTGCCAATACACCTCAAGTACTACGTCGTCGCCATCCATAACCTCATACTTGTAAAGCTGGCTAACGCCAAACTTGTTGCGAAGAAGCTCTGACGCCCGCATACAAAAGAGTTGTTTGATCTAACTATACTACGCTACAGCAGTAAATTGACAAGAAATAATTCCCAAATAGTGTGGACGATCCTCAAGATTCAAGACATTTGGGCCACTGATGTCTGTCACGCGAGGAACAGTGCTGAACGTATCAACGTACCCAGGGGCATTTACCGAGGTCAGCCCGTCAATCACCGCCTCGCTCAAGCTGGACAACACTGACGTTCCAGCGCTGCGTGGCACGTAAACATTGCACTGGACGACACCGCTGTAGTAATCCGACGCCGCTCCTTGGTTCTGCAGCGTTGACTGCGTAAAGCTAATCGTCATGGTGATGTATTTCTTGGTCTTGCCCGGAGTCGTGTAGGCAACGTTGTCATAGACCATCAACACCGTGTTATCAGCTGCAGCAACAGCATCAGTAACAGCTTTTTCAAAAGCAGCACGAGCGTTTACTAGCGTCATGACGTCCTACCTCGCAGAACTGGAGTGTACTTAACAGAACGGCGAGTCTTGCTGGGACGATCACTGATACGAACATCGCCCATATCGCGGACATCACCAAATCCTTTGTACTCCTGAAACGCTTCGTTCACCCTTTTGCCAATCTCACCCTGCACATACCGCTGAACAGAACCGCCTTCCAAGGCGTATGCCCTGTAGTAAGTGGTGTTGCCGATGTAAACCGTTCTACGAAAATCAAACTCTCGATTGATAACGCCTTTTGTGTATCTTCGTGCAATCTCTCCACGTTCAAACGGAGGACAAGACGAATCAGCCTTGGGAACTCCGCCTTTGGAACGAGCTTCGTTTTTCTTTTCTAAGTTGCCCCAGTAAGCTTTTCCCCACTCATCGCTTCCATCAATACCACCCTTGCCTTTGCGGTTTTTGTCGCTAACTTCTTTTGGCTCTCGCTCAGGACGTGTATATCCGGCTGTCCAGCTGGACGCAAAATAACCCGTATGCACAGGGCTTGCACCGCCTTCCGCTTCATCCGTGCCAAGCTCGACAACGGTATTTTTGACGAACCGATTGAACGAGTCAAAAAAGAAATTTTCTACCTCGTTGAAAACGATATCACTGTTGAAGTCTTGTCCTTTAGCCATCAGAACCTCACCTGCACGATATACAGATACTCTTGACCACCTTTGTAAGTACGAAATTCAACAATCTGAGCTGCACGGCTAGATCCTGCGTATGTCAAAGTAATTTCGTCCTCCAGCGTTGGCTGATTATCGCCAATCAAGTCGGGTGTGATATACAACTTCGCTTGGCGCGACTCACGACCCTCCTGCTCCTCGGAGTTGACAAACTCAAGCGGAACCTTGATCGAATAACTCGTGTCCGTCGTCGTCAACGCGCCAGTACTGGTGTTATACGTCGGAGATGCTTTCCGGGTATAAGTAACCGTCGTATCCAGTGACGTTCCGAGGTCGCGGACGACTTGTTTGGCAATATTCTTAAAGGCGCTGTCGAGTGCTCCTGCCATCTCAACCCCTCACAACGCGGACAGAATACGAACCGCTACCACCAAGGCAATAAGCCCCAAGATAAGACTGCAGCCAAGGATAAACGTCGAATACGTTGTTAACAGTGCCGGTAGCTTGACTAGAAGTGTTGTACTTAACCTCCATCTCACCGAGTTTGACCGATTCGTATAACCCCGTATCGCCGGTAGACCCTGTAATCGAGTTCGTGTCATTGGCCAGTGCCCGTGCCAGTTCGTACGTTGCGTACTTAATATCGTTCGGAATTGCCGTGCAGACAAGCTCTACGCGATCAACGTGATAGTTGTTGCGAGGCCAGTTCAACGATTGGCTCGTATCGCAACGATCACCGTAGAAATTCAACGTGTCAATCCAGCGCGTTGCAGAGATCAGCGCTCGATTCTTTTGATCGTCAGTCTTGTCGTCCCAAGTGGTGCTGTCTGGAACGGTTTCAAAATACGTGTTGGCTTCTGCCAACGTCACAAAGCTGTTGGCTGTCGCACTTTTCAGTGTGGCGTTGATCGTGGCAGCCATAGCGCAAAAAGAAGGTGGCCCCACCTAATGGTAGGGCCTTTGCTCTGATCAGGATCAGATGGTGGAGGTATCCAGTGAGCTGTTGACNGTGAGCTGAACCATGGGGATCAGNTCGATGTCATANGTNGCAGCCCAGTTNCCAGCAGTTGCCAANGCAGTGTTGGTNGGGTTGTCACCAGCGTTGCTCCACTTGGTGCCCATNACGTGATAAGCNGTGTGGTAGTCAACAGANATCACGTCCTGNTTGGACATGATGTTGCGCTCAGCTTCAATCCGAAGATCTTGCTGNACACCNTCAAGGATGGTGCCGGACTTCACCAGGTAGCAGTAGAACTCACGCTGGTGGCCAGAGGTGCCAGGAGCGACAGTGTTGACCTGAGAGTCAACAATGACCTTCATGCCGGCAAATTCGCCGACCTCACGAGCACCAACGCCAACACCGCCACCACCCCAGGTCACTGCGCCAGAAGCAGACAGTGCAGAAGTGGAGAAGGTCAGCATTCCTACCTGATACAGGTAGTAAGCGACAGAAGGGTG
>FUFK010041928.1_pt1 | contig 12732 bp, 21 predicted proteins | sample 1021851 | NCBI WGS metagenome assembly FUFK01 (sample SAMEA51879418, study PRJEB19060) | metagenome | reverse complement strand
CATACTTGCACCTAATTCTTCTAGTCCTCTACCTGTTGCAAAACTAAGTGGAGATTGTGAGTCATCTGTTATAGGATATGAACCACCAACACGTAACTGTCTTTCTATTCTGTCTATTTGTTGAAATATTTGATAAGGTACATTTGATGCAGGTTTACTTACTTGTGTACCAGGTGCTAAATAGTTAACAGCAAATCTACCTTTACGATATTGTCCTGATTCTATTTCTCCTGATATGTTAGTTTCTGTAAATACTGCATCTTCCATAGCTATTATTGACATCACATTAATCTTTGCCATAGAAGCCATAAGTCCTATGATTTGGTCATACTGTCCTTGTAATCTGTCAAAAGCAAATTTCTTTGCAATAACAAACGCAGGTCCACTATCTAGTGGATTTGGTATGAAGTCAAGAATAGTTGCAGAAGTCATATGGAATATATAAGTTCCTTCATCGTTATAATACTCTGCAATAAGGTCACCCTCACCATTTGAGTTAGCCCAAGAACCATTATAAGAATCTGTATATGCAGAACCATAAGCATTTCCTACTCCTAATGTATTAGTTTGATAAAAGTCTTTGCTATTAATTTTTTCTGCAGAGTTAGGATATGCTTTTGTTAGTGCAGTTTTAGGAACTCTACGTACTATTGCCATTTCTTTTGGTTGTTGGTCTGCACCAAAATAACCAGGAAAACAGTTGTAAGGGTCACGTAGTTCTGCACACGGGTATGGTATTCCATCAGCACCCATTTTTTCTCTAATAACCCATACTGCAAAACCATAACCAGGTAACCATCTACCTACTTGTGGCATTTGTAAATCTAGTTTTTGTGTATCATCATACGAAGTTACAATACGAGCTATCTTATCTGCTTTAGCTCTAGCTCTATCTGAATCTTTATTGTTAGGTACATCTACTTTTAGATTAGGAATACGACCTATCTTTTGTGACAAGTGTTCTAAACCTGACATCATTAAGTTAGGTACAGGTATTTGAAAATCNTGNAATCCTTTTATTTGGTCACCTAGTAAAGCTAATAAACCATCAGGTCCGCCATTCATAATTGCACGTATACGACCTCTAGTAGAGTATGCACTTTGATTATCAAAATGTAATTGAGTTATCTTATACTGTATCTCTTCAGGTTTCATTTATCCCCAAGGGCTTTCGTTCATATCGCTTAAATTCCATTCTCCAAAACTAGGTTTATAATCTAATCCTACCTCAGCTAATCGTTCTTTTCCTAGTCTTCTTATAACTTTTAATGGAAACCAACTAGCCATTACGACATCTGATTTATAACTTTTCGCCTTACTTGCTTTACTAGCAGCAGATGAAAAATAAATTAGTTGCCTACGATATATATTACTCTTAGTTTCACTTTCTGTATTGCCATAAGGTAGATTTATTAGCTGTTGTTCAAATAACTGTTGCATACTTCCTACACCGTATATTGGGTCATATTTGTTTTTTTGTGTTTGATGTCCTTCTAAATATATACCAAATCTACTTGTGTAATCTTTAATATCTTTATCTTGTCGTATTGCTTTTTGAAAACCATTTTCTTCTATAACCCAATGTGCTAAATTATATTTTTCATACCATCTTTGTATAGATTTTTTAGCTTGTATAACACCGCCACCCTTTTCGTTTTCTATATCTACTAAATACATTTGACCTGTATCTGTATTGACAGCCCATAAAACACAAGCTTGGAATCCTGTAGATGCTGGGTCAAGTCCTGCAATCAAGTGTGTTCCTGCAGGTACCTGCCCAATAACTCGGTTTATATCTCTACATTGGTCTATATCTTCAGAGTTAAACATAGTAATACCTTCTACAAAAGCTTTATTTAGATAAACCATTTCGTATATAGCTCTACCTCCTGTAGTGTCAGCATTATTTTTTTGTGACATTAACCATTTGTAAGTACGTTTACTAGCCCATAACATACAGTCAGTATGTTCTTCTATTTCTGTTTCAGGCAATATACATTCTGTACTATGTGCTTCTTCTACTATTGTTTCAAACTCAGGGTTTTCTAGTAAAAAGTTATATAAATCTTCAGGGTGTTGTCTTGACCCTATAACAACTACAGCAGTATGTTCCTCTTTACGAGATGACAAAGTAGTTGTCCACCATTGTCTAGTTTGTTCTCTAGCACTAGGTTGTATTGTTGTACCGTGGTCTTCTATATCGTCTGCAATAATTAAGTCACAGTCACGTGATAGAATCTTACCACCTTTACCTACAGCTACCATTGTAGGTGATTTAATACCGGTAACTGTTCTAGTACCAATAGTAAACTGTCCTGATGACCAAGACTTACCTGAACGTATCTTAGGTTGGAATTTTTCTCCTGGACCGTTTATCTCTTCGTTTAATAATTCATTGTTTTCTAAATGGTCTAATACAGCACCTACAGCATTCTTTGCAATATCTTCATTACCACCTACCCACATAATTCTTATGTTTGGNTTTTTACATATCTGCCATACAGCAAAGTGTGTAAGTAANTCTGTTTTTCCGTGACGAGGAGGACTNAGTATCATTTGTTGTTTACCGTTATCTATAGCGTCAACAATACTGTTTATCCAATTTTCGTGAAAGTCTGCTGTTTCGTATAGTTCACCTGTCTCTGTTTTAAAATATCTATCTCTAAATTCTTTAAAGTCTTGTAATGACTTAACTGTACTTTTAGCTATCTTCCAATCTTTTTGTAACTCGTAATTTTTTTTGTCTTCTAAATAAGCAGCATACATTTTTGTAATTACACTACGAGTCAAATCCATAACGTCAGCTACTTGTTGTTGTGTAAGTTTTTTTTGTTCTAGTTTTTTTGCGTATTTTTCTACAAACTTAGGATAATCATTACCACGTGACGTAGATGTTATTGTTGTTTCTTCTGTTACTATAGTTTCTTTTTTGCTACGTTTCCAAGCAGCATTTCTTTTACAAGCATCAGAACAATATAGTTTTCTACCAGAAGGTTTATATTTTTTTCTACAACCTGTATTAGAACAAGTTTTACTTTTGCTCATTATGTTTACTTATTAGCAGCCCACATATTATCAACTAAGTTTGGATATTTTCTACCAGCTCTTTTTGCTCTAGCTCTCGCTTTATCTTTTTGAGCAGCAGTCAATGGTTTTGATTTACCAAGTGACTTAGGTCTCTTTTTATCCCATACTTTTTTCTCAGCCATAATCTCCTTACCACGCTCTGCAAGACCAATATCTTGCGGTTGTCTTATCCTTAGCTGTACTACATTTGTGCCTAGCACGAAACGAAGCTCTAGCTTCAGGATTGTTTTTTCTTATTTTCATATTAGGGTCGCCAAACATTATCTTTTTGACTTTCCCATTATCCATTACAAAGACTTTAGATTTNTTGCGACCATAACCTGGTTCGCCTTTACGAATAGNACTAGGNGAATTTAATTTAACTTTCATTCCNCGCCACTCCGCCATTANTTACCTACAGCCTTCTGTGCTCTNTGATGAGCTTGTGTAAATGTNGCACCACGCNTCATACTGTTACGCATATANTNCATATGTNTTTTTGTATGATGTTGNCTNTGTTTCTTCATTGTCTGTTGNTGNCTTNTTGTAAGACCAGACATATCTATACCTTTAATTTTCACNNNTACCTNNTTTTCTTTTTACCTTTTTTCTTCATAGNTTTTTTATANCCATAACTACTCTTTGGCATTNNTTCTCCTAACTATACTATATCTTGTATGAGTGATTATATAAAAGGAAATAAATATCCTAATTACAAACCCTCTACTTCTTATAGTACAGGAAGAATTTGTTTGCAGGAAAACTGTAATACTGTTATATCAAAATATAACAAGTTTAGATATTGTAATAATCACAAAACAAAAACGTATCCTCGAATCAAAGGTCGTAAGAAGCCGGAGGGTCTGCAGGAGCCGCAGGCGTAAAAAAAAAATTTTTTTTATTCAAAGAATCCTGATAAATCATTCTGGCTGCAAGTAGAGCACAAACCATCATANANCATATCAGCCCAAGTAGGTTGTAAACACTGGTCACAGTCAACTGCCTCTATATCTGTCATAGATAAACTATACCATAACCTAGACAAGCTAGTGGAGATGCCGGGAGTTGCACCCGGGTTTCCTTAAGCACTTGCGTGTATAAGGGCTAACTTGGACATCCCCATTTAACTCCATACCCTAGACTAGCTAGGGCAAAGGGGCATAACAATGAATAAAGTTAACGATTGTTAATAAGATAATATTATCATAAAATTGTATTTAGTTCTATCTATGATATAGTTTTATTAAATACATTTAAGGAGTATGTAGATACAAGTAAAGTTGGCATCAGGAGTCAGAAAGTCCGGAATCGGTAATACGATACACTAGAAAGGCAAACCGGATACTCAAGGTCTAAAGAAACTTAAAAGTCATATACCACATTCGCAACTATATTGCATATGATGCCTGCTATAAAAAAACACTCCCCACCTTAAACTGAACATTATGAAATGTTCAGAGTGTAATAATACACTTAAACAAGTAGAGAACACTAAGGGTTATTACTGTGATAGTGCACCTACTATATGTAGTAGGTCACTTAAAATATACTATATCTAGTACCACATTTATTCACAGTATGTTACACATAAATATAAGGGTCTTAGACATAACATAGTAGGGTGTCTACATTGACATTTGCATTGTATATATTGGGTATATGGTTAGATAATCTTATATAGTAAGTATGTAAAAACTAATTGTCTTGTACTGTTTCTATATGTTGTATTGTGTAGAGGTTATGCTCTCTTTTGCCGTGAGATTGATTAGAATCTACCCCCCACCACTTTTAACAATCCTGCGAATCTAAACCCGATTAAATATTATTTGTAAATGTTGTTTACTTTAAAATTTATTTATGATAATCTTAGGTATGAAAACAAACAAGGGAGAAACAATGACACAAAGAATATCAAGAGAAGAAATGTGGGAAAATTACAGAAAACAAAGAATGTTGGAAAAAGCAAGAGCACAAAGAAAATATAAAATGAAAAAATATATTGAGAGAATTAATGCAGAGAGAAGGAGTAAAGGATATTAAACTAACTTTGTAAAACTCTAGGAGGATATCTCAAAGGGTATCCTCTAGGAGCTTTACGCTCAAGAAATAAGGAGGAATAAAAATGAATAAAGTACAAACAAAAGAGAGAGAAGCAATCGAACAGCTCGCAAATTGGTCTTTGAATTTTGAAGACCATAACAACCCATTTAATTTATTTTTAGATTTAATAGGTTATAGCGATTCTCAATATGGTGAGCTAATAACGGAGGGTACTTCTTTTATGGGGTACAAAGAATATGTATTATTAGCTGACGCATTAAAACTATTTGAGAATAACGGATATGAAACAATTTATAAAATGATTGTAGAATTTATAGAAACCAACTAACCCTCCCTGTTAGTACGGAGAGAAGCCCCTCTTTCGAGGGGTTTTTCTTTTGCCCCTAATAGCTCAATAGAGACGATTTAAGAGACCCGCCTCCGTTCTGGTACTGTCTACCCTATTTACACAATCAAGACCTTACAGGGCATTTAAGAGCATACAATATATAGTATGTCNCTCGCCTAAGACTCGCCTAAGAATCTAGGTCAAATGTTTCAGAGATTGCAAGTGAATTTTAAATTAATTATTTTTTTGTCATAGCTTGCATTTATAATCTGTTAACGTGGTTTACATATGAAAATACAATTAACATACAGAGACCAATTAACAATATTAACTTATCGAGGAAACGATAAGGAGATATTGAAACTTCAGGCAGAGGTTAGAACTGATTGGGAGAAGTATCTAATAAACAAACTAAAGGAGCAACAATGAAAGAAATAAAGCAGACCTTAACAAAAGGCGAGGCTTTAGATATAGCAGACGCAAAGCTATATAACGCTGACGTAAAGGGAGTTAATTATTCTGGAGAAGAAACTAGAACTAACTCTAAAGTTATAAAAGCTGACGCAACTAAATATGACGAGAGAACAGATTTAACAAACTCTATTCTCGTAAATCATATTAGAACATATAAGGACGAGGACTCAGAAAGCCTGTATATAACAACAGATACTTTCGGGGATTCTATTTCTGTAAACGGATACGTTCGAGACGCAGACCGAGACGAATCAGGAACTTTCTCTATGTACTTTAATTCAAGAGAAGAAGTTATTGATTTTGCCGAGAAATGTCTTGACGCTTTCGCAATAAAAGAAGCCAAAGTAAATCTAAAAGAACAGTATCAGGCAAGTAATTTATATAGTAATTATATTCACCCTGACGCTTTCAATAGTTTTCCTACATTAGAGGAGAAACTAAAGATAGAATCAGGAAGATATTATTGGGATATTAACAAATTAGTTGAGATTACAGAAGACACAGACGAAGAAATCACAGATTCTCTTTGGCACTATGACGTGGACGAGGACGGAAACTTTAAACCTGATTGGTTTAATGAGAAAGCTGAAGCCAAGTTAGAGGGATTTGCTAGAGGTAAAATGATTGATTGGTCTAGCGAGGATTATCAGGGTATAAATCTATCTAATCTAGCTACGTTCTACGTAGGAGGTTATGACAAAGGTTATTACCATACAAAAGTAAGACTCGAATCTGATAGACGCAAGAAAAAAGATATAACAGTATTCGTCTTTGCTGATAGAACAGTTAAAGAACTAGACGGAATATGGGATATTACAGACGCAGGAGAACTAAGAAAGAGTTGGTCTTAGGACTAGCTCTTTCTTTTAAAGGAGGAATAATGAATAAGATAAAAACAAGAGAAGTATTTTTAATAAAAGNTGTACGAACAAAACTCTTTAATGAAGTAAAAAGTTTACAAGAGTACATAGACCAAGGTGTTTATGATAGTGCAGATGTATCAGGTATGAAATATTTCGAGGTAATTGAGGAAGTTAGCAGGAGAGATTTTTCTGCTATGGATAACTTGATATGGCACTATGCAAGAATAACTTTGTTAAGAGAGATGACAGGACAAGGAAAATGTTAGAAGGAGGAATAATGAGTTATTCATATCACGTAGGTGAAAGTTCTTTAGATGAAAGACATTGGTCTATATCATCTACAAGAATACTCACAAAAGATGAAATAAATGAAGCGTTTTCTAACGCAGATTTTAACATTGGTAAAAGACCACAAACTATTCATCTTGATACAGGTGTAGAAGTTATAGTTGTGTTTGAGGGATTAGAATTTGGTGATGACGCACAAGTAAGACTTTATATGGGTGAAGTAGCAGAGGAGGAATAATGTTAACTAAAGAAGATATTAAATTCATCATTGAAGAAGTGTTTGCAGACTTCTACGAGAACGCACTCGGTAAGAATAAAAGTGGAGACTATGATGAAGACGTTAAGAGACTAGACATTGCAGAGAAGCATTTACAATACATTTATGACGGATTGCAATAATGTCTAAAGCAATGTGCAAAACGTGTCATAGGGTAGATGTACAATTACTAAACCCTATGACTAATCACAGAGGTAATATGTGTAAAAATTGTTTTGATAAATTGCTTGGCTTCTTTGAATTAAAATTGTTAAGTGATTACCCAAAACACTCTGAAGATAAATTTAAGGTTGAGTGTAGCAAAGGACATAAAGTATATACTTGCAGAGCATACTTAAGAAATAATAAAAGAGAACAACAGGGAGCTTGTAGTAGATGTGCAATAGCAAAACAATCTCACAACAAAAATTATGCTTGGATATATTTTGCAAAAGATAAACATAATTACAAGATAGGTTTTACTACAAATCTAAAACATAGGACAAGAGATTTAAAAACAAACAGAATAAATATTATTGAACATAAAATTTACAATGACGTATCGAAAGCAGACAAATTAGAAATACAGATACATAATTACTTAGACGAACTTAAAGTTAGACCAAATAATCCTAGATACATAAGTTGCGGTGGTCATACAGAGCTTATATCGAGAAGAAAAATACATACAAAGTTTAAGAATCAAGACATTAATTTAGATTGGTTTTTACAAAATACAAAGGAGGCATAATGGAAAACGAAATGGACACATTAACAACAGATGAGAAGATGTTGATAATGCTTCTCAGAACAGAGAAGATAAATACCCAAAGGGCGTTTGTAATAATTGCAAAGTTCTTTGAGTTAGAGAGGGAAGACAAATGACGGAAGAAGAATTGTTTAAATATCTGGAACAAGAGTTGTTAGAAGACGAACTGTTCTTAGCTAGAATCTTTGGAGTATTGGAGGAGTAAAGTATATTTATAAATTAGATATACTTATGTCAAACCAATAGACTATACTAAGATTATGGCTAATATTTTAGATGTGCCGAAGCAGGTTTCTGTCATAGCCGTTTTATATAATGGNAATGTATTAATCTGCNACTCNACAAAACAAGCAGTTGTTTACTGTGAGAAAATGAGGTTAAGAATAACCAATACTTTTACAGAGGGAGCAACCTATTTTATAGAAGCACAAAGAGAAGACTCTAGTTTATAAAGCTAGATTAAGTTAATACAAAAGGAGCATAAATGTTTGATGATAATATGGATATGTTGTTAGAACAATCACAAGAATCCATAAACAAAACAGTAGAACAAAAGGAATTAGATATTTATTTAGAAGGATTACAAGAATCTATAAACGAAATAAATAAGCTAAAAGAAGCATTAGATAATTTTATACCTATACGAAACGATTTTATTCGTAGTTTGTACAGCAGACACTCGTATAGTGCTATGAAACTAAGCGATATGACGGGATTATCACGCCAAATGGTGCATAATTTGGTCAAAGAGGAGGCAAACAATGGCTAAGTTTAACTTAGATGAATATGAATTAGTTGAGGACCGCCTTAAAAAATTCTGGAAAGACAATCCAGAAGGACGAGTTAATACAGATGTAGTCAATGCAAGTGCAGACGGAACTATGGTAATAGTAAAAGCTGAACTATTCATTAACAAAGATGACAATACACCTGTATCAAGTGGGTTAGCACAAGAGACCAAAGGGCTTGGTGGATTTGCTAATAATGAAGCGTGGTTAGAAAACGCAGAGAGCTCAGCTTTGGGTAGAGCTTTAGCTAATTGGAAGTATCAGGGTAGAAAAAAACCTAGACCTACAAAAGAAGAAATGAAAAAGGTTAAGGTTGAATCTAAACCAATACACAAACCAACAAAACAAGAGCAAAAGAAGATGGAAGATATTGCAGATTCTGTTCTATCAGTACCATCTAACAATGCAGAAGAACTGAACGAAATATTATTAGGTATGGAGCCTGATGATAGATTTAGAAAACAGTTTAAGAAAGAAGCATACGATAAAGTTGTAGCTAGTGGTTTTGATAANGACGTAAACGTCTGGTCAGAGACACAAGTCAAAGACTTTATACAAGAGTTTGCTGATATTAAAAATGATATAAGTGGTTTAGTCACAGAAATAGGAGGAGATATGGCTGATATACCTAGCGGAGATTGGGAGAAAGACGCACCTAGCGAGAAGCAGTTAAAGATATTTAACGATTGTATTGCAAAGGCAACTGATGAAGGAGATACAGAGCTTGTTAAAAAAGCAAAAGATTTTCTTAATGGTGGCAAAGCAAACAAGAGCAACATCTTTGATTGGGTTGACACGGGTACTTGGTCTCTTAAAGACGGCTCATAACAATGGACTTGGAGCCTATTGGCGAGTCATTTAATGTCAAGAGATTAAAGGACAAGTTAAAAAAGAGGTATCCAAACCATAACTTTGATGTACCTGCCGAGCCTGATATACAATGCAAGGCTCCTTACCTGTGTAATAAAAGCGATAAGATTACTTATACGGACACGGAAGGGAACTTGTATTGTGGTCTAAGGTTTAAACAATCTGACAAAGATGACCCATACAAATGGCAATGGGAGACCTGCCACGCATTGATAAGAAAAGTAAACATAAGCAGTAAGTATGAAGAATTACAGGACGATATATTTTGAAATGTAAGAGTTGTAATGCAAGTGAGTATAATTTGTACGGAGAACCGAATCACATTGCGAACGGCTACTGCAAAGATTGTAGGAGAGTGATAGATGTTAACACAAACAGAAGTTATAGATAGATGGAACAACATACATTTATTTAATGAACCATTGATTGAAGTAGAGGACAATCCTTTTTCTACTTATGACGCACAGAGTAGCGAGTACATAGTAGAGATTAAATCAAGGGATAAGTTGTATGATTCTTGGATAATAGAGAAGTACAAGTTTGATATAAATTTAGAGGACGCTGCAAGAACAGGCAGAGACTTTATATATATAACAGAGTACAGAAGAAAGTTGTTGGTTTGGAATATAAACGATTTAGTTGCTGTTGATTATGCTTTTAATTGGCACAAGAGATGGCTTCCAAAAACAACAGACTTTGATAACAAAGAAAAAGTAATAAAAGAAGTAGGGTACCTACTTACTAGCTATGCTAGAGAATATTAAGGAGAACAAATGATTGATGTAATGGTAAGCAAAGCAACAACAGGTATGTTGATTGCAGAATTGTTAGGAAGAAAAGATGATAAAGAGCAACCATTATTTATGGGCAAAAGCATAATATTATCTAATGGGCAACTGCAACTATTAGCAATACTACCTAATGTACAAGTGCTTACAACAGTAGAACAAGAAGAAGAATAACTAAACGATTTTGTAGTTATCCCATCCTTCTTTACTTATGGTAAAGCATAGGACACCAGGCTTACTCCACATACCTGTACGTGCTGTAAAGTCTGTGCTTGCGTCTATGGATGGGCATTGCATCCAAGTTCTATTGCCTTGTTGCATAAGTCTTGGGTGATGAAAGTGTCCGGTTATTAAAATATCTGCTTCTCCTGGTGGTAAGTGACCAAACATTTGACCTTGCCACCATTTCATTATCTTACCTTCAGGACCCGAACCGCCTGCGTGCATATGTCCGTGGCTGAAAGCCAATGTTAAATTTTTGATGGTTAATGTGTGATGAAATCCCTCTGGTATTGATACGCTTACCTTTTTATATCTAGGATTCTGTGCCATAATCTCACCGCATATTTCTATGTGCATAGTGTCAGAGTTGTCTAATCTGTTAGTCACTACCTGACCTTTGCTACTACGAGACATTTCTCCGTGGTTCGCAGGAACTCCAGAGAGTACAATCTTGTTTGCATAGGGTAAAAATGTATCAACAGTCTTCATAATTAGTTTTCTTGCTAGGTGATACTGTTGTTGTAGTGTAAGTGATATATTAAATGGTTGTGAGTCATAAAATCCGTAGCAACCCTCTGTTAAATCGCCCATAGATAGCAAATAAATTTCGTCTACGCCACCTAGTGCCTTAACCTGCTCTACTCCTCTTTGAAGGGCTAAATCGTAGCGTTTGAGGGTATTTTCTACTCCGTAGTCATCTTTACCTAGCTGCCAATCACTCATACACCATATAAATGCCTGTTTGCTAGTAATCTTTTTCTTTTTTAGTGGTTTTTTCTTTGATATATCTTTTAATAACACATCAAACCACTCATCACGAGCAGGATGTTTACGTCTTACAATACCTTTAAAGGCGTAGAACGTTTCAACTCTACCACCTTTCATTTGGGTCATCCAGGAACTAGCTTTTACCTTCCCATCTATTTCATAGTGCTCAGGATTGAAGCCCCACTCTTTAAGAATAGAATCAAACTTATTCCTGTAATCAGGGTCAGTTCCTACGTGTGTTATTTCGCCAAGACCGGATTGCTCATCAATCTCTGCTGATGGTTGCCATCCAGAACGAAAGTAATTATTACCTAAGTCTTTTTTCTTTGTCATATGCAGCCCTTCTGCTTGTTAATCTATTATACAAGAAGGATATGACGTTTTCAGCTACTTAGTTATTTGTTTTTTAGCATATGTCTTGATGACGGCTAATGCAGCACCACCGCCAGCTAATGCAGCTAGCTGAAGTGTTTCTGCCTCAACACCAACCAGTGGAGCAACAGTTAAAGCCCCAATAAAGGCTTCAATGAAGGTCCATCCAGTTCTCTCAAGCATATCTTTGAGGTCTTCGCTCATTCTATACTCCCACGAATCAGACCAAGGTGTCCACCATACATCTTTCTTAAATGTACCATCCTGGTTTCTTGCTCTTTTAAATCTTTCAAACATTATCTAATTATCCTACCTCTCAACATAGCTTGTGTCTGTATGACATTACCATTAATCTCTTGCAATTTCTCCATAACATCTTTAGCAACACCTATGTCTGTACTAGAGGCTTCCTCTAATGGTTTCTCTAATAACTTAGTTATTGTTGTGTACTCTATTGTTACACTCTTTCCTAACAATAATTCTTTTGCCACTTTTTTATATAATTTTGAGTATGCTACGCCACTATGACCTATAAATCCGTCTTTGCTTATGTCTAAATCTTGTTGACTTTCTCCTACAATTAAACAACCTGATGTATGTTCATCTGTATTACCTGCGTGTATAAGTATATAAGTAAAGTTAGGTACATCTTGCAAATGCAACATACCATAGTGGTCTGCACCATATCTTTTCTTGTACCTCTCTGAAAACGAACCAACAGTTCTAAACTTTATGTCGTATGTTCCTTCAGGTATGCAGGTTTCGTGCATAACTTTCACTGCCTGGTATTGGTCTTCTAATGTATAACACTCAAATAAA
>FUFK010042269.1_pt1 | contig 12735 bp, 12 predicted proteins | sample 1021851 | NCBI WGS metagenome assembly FUFK01 (sample SAMEA51879418, study PRJEB19060) | metagenome | reverse complement strand
TCGAAATCATTTTTGCTGCACCTTTGTATCCATTTGCTTGCCCAAAACCTTCGTCCACATCTCCAATTATTTTTAGGTCTGAACCGGCAATTGCTTCCTTAAAAGCGTTGATTGACAGGGAATAACCTCCGTACGAATGTGGATAAGACAAAGCCAACACATTAAAACCTTCGCCTCCAGCTGCCTTTTTAGCAGCCGCTGCTTCACGCATCATATAGCCGGCATTGCGTGCGCGTAAACGATCGTCTGGACCTGCATAACCAAAAATATATTGCTTATCTTGTTCATTAGGTAGCTGGTTAATTTTTAAAACTGGAACACCTGTTTTATGAAGAGCTCGTAAGGAGCCTAAACCTGCGACAGCATCCGATGGCCACCAAATAAATACATCAGGCAATTGACCCGCTGCTAAAACCTGTTGAACCTGCTGGTCTTGTTCAGCTTGATTAAATTGGTTCTCATATACCTTTATGTCATAACCCTTAAGCTCGGCTGTATTTTTTATTCCCTTTATAAACTTTCCAATGTAAGCCTCACCAGCTGGACCATTGAAAGAGATTATTGAAGCCGCAAAAGCTGAGCTAGCAATACTGCTGATAGCAATACCGCCAGCAAGAGCGACACCAATTAATTTCGTTAAATAAGACATTTTATCCTCCAAAAAATTCACCGCCAAAACAGCAGTATAATTAATAAAATTACTAAAATATTTNCCACCAAGACTACCAAGGNGGAAAATAANTAATANNTNANTAATCAAATACTATAAATTAGTATACTAGTATACTGATTTAATCCAAAATGGATATATATTATTCATTTTGGATGCATTAGAAATTTTCTGACAAAGATGATCAGGCGATTATCGTTTCAACTAGTTTAACTAGTTAAGAAATGTATCTGAAATCAAAGTTGGGAGAATTAGTACAATGGACAGGCAAAGATTAGCTGGAAAAAATATACTCATCACTGGTGCAGCACGTGGCATGGGCGCCACCAATGCTGAACATTTTGCAGAGCAAGGCGCAAATGTTTGCATAGGGGACATTGATGAAAAATTAGCCCAAAATGTGGCTAACGAAATCAACTCTAAGGGTAACGGCAGAGCAATAGCAATTAAAATGGACGTAACAAAGCGTGAGGACAACGCTAAAGCAGTGGCAGCAACCGTTGATGCGTTCGGCATGATAAACATAGGCCTTTTTAATGCTGGCTTAAACAAACCGCGTTTTTTTATGGATATCGATGAAGATAATTGGGACATGATAATGTCTGTAAACACAAAAGCCATGTGGTTAGGCATGCAGGAAACAGCTCGACAAATGATAAAGCAAGGACCACAAGAACATGTTTACAAACTCATTAATGTAGGAAGCATCGCCTCGCGAAAGCCTCTTGTAGACGTCACTGTATATTGCACTTCAAAGTATGGTTGCTTAGCTTTGACACATTGCGGTGCCGTTGCATTGTCAGAACATAATATTACCGTGAACGGGTATGCCCCGGGCGTGGTTGTTACGCCTCTTTGGGAACAGCTGGACAAAGATTTGGTAGAAATTGGCTTCAAAGAGAGGGCTGGGCAAGCTTATGAAGATATCACCAATAATGAACTTGTGATCAAACGCGTCTCCTACCCCGATGATGTGAAAGGCACGGCGGCATTTTTAGCCAGTCATGACAGCGATTATATGACCGGCCAAATGCTGCATATCGATGGCGGATGGTGCATCCAATAAAAGTGTGCTTGGGCTAATAATCGAAAGTAGCAAAGTATGAAATTAGGGATAGCAGGCCTGGGCCGCATGGGCGTTCCTATGGCCAAAAATCTAATCAATGCTGGTTTCAATGTTCAAGTCTGGAATCGCAATCCAAAACGCAGCATATCTTTTGCGACTGAAATGCATTGCCAGATTGCGCAGACACCAGAATCCTTAGCCGATAGTTGCAATATCGTTATTACAATGCTTGCCGATGATGCCGCCTCTAAGAACGTGTATTTTGGTGAAAGTGGCTTATTAAAGGGCAAAAAAGCTATGGTATTCATCGAGATGAGCACTGTCAGCCCAAATTGGATCAAACGATTACAAAGTCAATCAAGCCGTGCTATTGTCGTAGATGCACCGGTTTCTGGAGCCACCCAGGCCGCTCAAGCGGGCAAATTGATGATTATGGTGGGCGGATCAGATTCAATAGTACAGCCTTTGCTACCAATTTTTGAAGCTTTGGGCGAAAAAATAATCATCCTTGGACAGCAATCTGCAGGTGCGACGATGAAGCTTGCGATCAATTCGGTGATCCACAGCTTGAATCAGGCCACCGCAGAATCGCTTAACCTGGCCCAAGCCGCAGGCATTGATCTTCCCTTGGCCTATGAAGCGTTGGAATCTTCGGCTGCTTGTGCGCCCATGTTACGCTATCGCAAACCAATTTATTTGGATGAGCATGCGCATCAAGTTATGTTCACCGTGGGTTTAGCAGCCAAAGATGTCGATCTTGCCACACGCTTGGCGCATACCTTGAATGTCCAAATGCCGCAAGCAGAATTGAACTTAGGTATTTTGAATCAGGCGAACCAAAACGGCTATGCCCAGCGCGATATGGCTTCCGTAATAAGCTATCTGAAAAAGGAACACAAATGAAGGCGGNTTTATTCGTAGGGGGATGGGAAGGCCATAANCCAACCGATTTTGCACAGTGGTGCTCTGANTTANTATTGGCGGGCGGATATGACGTTGAAATNTACNATACGCTNGTGCCTCTAGAGCAGCCCGAAACCTTATCTGATGTGAATGTCATCGTACCTATTTGGTCAAGTGCGCGATCATCTCATCAACCCGAATTTGGCAATATGACAAAAAAACAAGAGGATGGACTACTAAAATTGGTTGCCTCGGGCTGNGGTTTGGCCGGATGGCATGGTCATATGGGGGATGCCTTCCGTGATCGCCCAACCTATCACTTTTTGATTGGGGGTCAATTTGTCGCCCATCCGCCAGGCTGGCCAGATAATCCTACTCCATCGGATGATTTCGTGTCTTATGACGTGACCATTACCCGCCCCACTGACCCAATCGTGAAAGGTATCAAAAGCTTCAAGCTCTTTTCCGAACAGTATTTTATGTTAACCGATTCCTCGAATGAAGTTTTGGCGACCACGACTTTTTCAGGCGATCATTTGTGGTGGATCGAAGGCACTGTCGTGCCAGTAATTTGGAAACGCAGATGGGATAAAGGTCGCATTTTCTATTGTTCAATCGGCCATCGCCTTGACGATTTGAAAGTACCGGAAGTGACAGAAATCATAAAACGTGGAATCGCTTGGGCTGCGCAAAAATAGCCCCAGAAATACTAATAACAGGGGTAGTGAGGATATGGTGGCGCACCGCGTAGGTGGTTCTACTCCGTACTGCGGCACTGCATCTGAGTTAACACCTTGTTTTTATTACATTCAGCATACACCAGTTCATCTCAATACTGCGTATCTTGGTCAGTAATATGGTCAGTAATTCCTTATCGTTACTAGTATAGGGGTGGCACTGGGGTGTGGTTTCCTTAATGTAACAATGACCTACCGCTTCACCGTGTGTAAGACATACCCATGCAAAGGCCATAGTAGGTATATGGGTAGTTGTATATCCGCTCTTACACAGATAGGGTGTTGCACATAAGCCAAGCAGTTAAATATTAGCCGCATGAGTGAATATCGCAGTTTGCAGGGTTAGTTATAACAATGAAGAAGAGCCTTTTATATTATAGCAGGTTTAAGCATTGGCTGATTATTTATCCTCTGGCACTCATGGTTTATTGATGACTTTTACATCCAAACCTTCATCATTATCAGTTAAACATAGACTAAATAAAGTATGAGATACGCCCATCATAACCTGCTTTTCAAACAACACTGCATGACCAAAGTAGAAAGTAGGTTGGAAGTTTTCGCAGTAGAAAGAATATGAACCTATGTCAGTAGGCTCTTCAGGCCCACAGTTTCTCATATCAATTTTACCTTCCTGTATTGGCTCAAATCCAAGTTCCATATACATATCAGAACAACTGATAGCACTCGCCTGATTAGCGAACAGAACAACAGATAGTATGGCCATTGGTCTTTTCATCTCAAAAATCTAAGCAGGATAGTTAATACCACGCTCAATAGAATGCAGGATCCTATGGGCAAGTAGACTTGGGTATTTCCAAGCTTGATACTTATATCCAGTGGCAATTTCCCAAATGGAAGACGGGATACATAAGGCCAGAATATTCCCACAGCAATAATGATTGCTCCCAAAAGTAATAAAATCTTTTGCATCACCAATAAATCTCTACATTTTTATGACTATCTTTATTTACTGCACTTCCTGTCTGCGCCAAAGAACTTTTGCCAACATAGACTAGACGCATCTGGTTATTTCCTTGAAAGCCACACTTGGTGCATCTTGCTCTACGCAGCACTTCATAACTGGTGATGTCCTCACCATATTCATTTAGCAAAGCAGACACTGGAACCATTGCGTTATGGCGGCACTGATCGTTCTTACATTCAATGTAGAAATGGTGAGACTTATTTCGCTTTAACTGGATCATGGATCAAAGGTAATAGGATTCGGTAAGGTAGACAATTAAGACCTACACCCGTCTATTTCAAAATATACTGGTGGTTCTTAAAATAAAAAACGCCAACAAGCCTGGGAGGAAGCGTTGGCGTTTTTTAAGACAGTGGAAGATTTGGGAGGATCCACTCTATAATTGATTAGTTATGCTGCGTTGCAGCAATAATCAAGGGTGACTTTGCGTAAACTTGATTTGATTTGAATGCATCGCGGCTTTGACCTAGTGTATGATAAAAATTTAGGCTGTCCTTCCTATATCATAGGCATAACAAAAAAAGGAAAAATGTTATGCTTCGAAAAATATATAGGGCAATAATACTCGCTCAGGCTGCAAGTGCAGCAAATAGAACTTTAGCAACAATGTCTGATAGAATTTTAGACGATATTGGGCAGTCTAGAGACTCTTTTGCAAAAAATGTTGTTGAGTCAGTTCGTAAAGAGTTAGACAGAGAAGCAGCAGCGAAAAAACTGGCGAACAATTACCACAAAACATTCGGTACAAAACCAGTAACAGCAAATGTAAATCCAAACTTAGTTGGGGCTGTTTAACCAGCCCCATCTCTGCCCACAGCGCTTAAGATTGCTAGCCTATCGGTAAGTGCATATTCTCTATTAGAACACATCCTTAGTCTCAATGTGATGCCCTCTTTTTGGGTTGGACATGTGGTTACCATTCACTGCTTCTTACTCTTCCACGTACCACCATACTGGTAAGTATTTTCATGCTTAGTTTTAACTTTTGTTAGACACTTACCACACATGAATATCCATTCTTTTAAATCAGCATATCTGCAGCGATAAAGAGCCTCTGCCTGAACTTTACATATATAACACTCTTTGGTTCTACTTCGCATTTTGGGAGCATTTCTTGTACCACTCGGTGTGCCTGTGCCTCCATTGTGATACATCATCATCAGCTTGTAATATTTGGTTCATACTTAGTGGCTTAATTTCGTCAGTATCACTCTGAGTTTTACGGTACTGCCAGTTTATTATCTCTTCACTGACCTTAATGCTTTCACCGAAAGTTTCATGGAATGCCCTACGCATAGCTTCTTCCATTTCACCAGATTCAGCATATCCGTGATGTACTATAAAGCTATCATGAACTGGTAGGGCTGGAGCGCCCATCCTTGCAAAATGCAACATCACCTTCTCTGCAATCGTACTGTCCTTGAACTGTAGCTTATTACCAACACCATTAAAAACTCATGTGCTATTGGTTTGTGTGATGCTAATACCCTGTTTCGCAATTCAGACCAGCTTATATCCCCTTCTAACAATGCAATTCACGAGCTCACAAGCTTACTACTTATCGTAATTTAATTGGCATCAAGCACTGCGTGAAGAAACTGCCTCGTCCTTTCGTTTTTCGGATTATCCAACAACTCATGCGGTGGACCCTGCTCCAATATCCGTCCCCCTGTGAAAAAACACACACGATCAGAAATTTCTCTGGCAAACCCCATCTGATGTGTCACCATGATCATAGTGAGGTTATACTCTTTATTCAGCGATCTGATTACATTCAAAACTTCACCAACTACCTCAGGATCCAAAGCAGACGTTATCTCATCCAACAGCATTAATTTTGGACGCATAGCAAGAGCACGAGCAATTGCCACTCTTTGCTGTTGCCCCCCAGACAATTTCGTTGGATGTTGATCTTTTTTGTCACTCAGTCCAACAAGTTCTAGTAATTCAAGTGCTCTTTCTTCAGCGGTATCTCGTGACAATCCAAGGACTTGCATCGGAGCCTCGATACAATTCTGGAGAGCAGTCATATGCGGAAATAAATTAAATTGTTGAAAAACCATTCCAATTTTAGAGCGACGCTCTCTAAGATATTTCTCATTCGCTTTAATTAACGAACTGCCTGAATGCATATGTGTCAGGGGCTCTCCGTCGACGTAGATCACGCCTGAGTCAATCTCCTCAAGAGTCATCAGGACTCTGAGTACTGTTGTCTTACCAGACCCTGACGGCCCAATAATTGATAACATTTCGTTCTGTTTGATTTCTAGATCGAGTTTATCGAGCACAACTAGATCGCCATACTTCTTTGTGACACTCTCGAACTTTACTATAGTCTCATCTTTTGTTGTCATCTGTACTTACTCTCTGATTAGCCTCAAGATTTTCCCTGAGTTTTGTTTATTTTTTGTTCTAGTCGTCTCACATAAAATGCAGCTGGGATCGACAACATCAGGAATATTAAACCAACCATCGTGTAAGGTTCTAAGTATCTGTAATTGTAACCACCAACGGCAGTTGCTGCGTGGAACAGCTCTGCAACACCGATTGTTGATAGCAATGGAGTGTCTTTGAAAATTCCAACTAGATAGTTACCCATGCCAGGGATAGCTACCGGAAATGCTTGGGGTAAAATGATTTTTCTGTAAGAGTAGATTTTAGTGAAATTTAATGCTCGGCAAGCTTCCCACTGCGATTTTGGTATAGCTTCGAGAGCGCCGCGATATACCTCACATAGATATGTTCCGAAATGGAGACCTATTGTAATCATACCGCAGACCCATGCGGACAACGTGATGCCAAATTGTGGCAGGACGAAATAAACGAAAAATAGTTGTATCAACAGCGGCGTTGAGCGAATAAACTCTACTATTTCTCTTGTAAATGCGTTCAGCAGCCTAGAAGTGGTTCTCTGACCGAGGAGGAAAATTAAACCAGCGAATACAGCAATTAGATAGCCTACTCCCGCAGCCAGGATAGTGTTCACCGTTGCATATAAAAGCTGTGGTAAAATTTCGTAAGCAAAGTCCCATCTGAATCCCATATCCATAGCTTAATCTTCCTCCAAACCAGCTTTTCTTGCCGCAACTATTTCGAGCCAACGTAAAAATGGAACGAGCGCAAAGCGCGCCATTAGATAATATATCAACAGTGCAGTTCCAAAGCTTTGGGCTGACAACCAGGTAATGGAATTTATTTGCCTTGCTTCAAACGTTAAATCGACCACTGTCACTAACGCTACTAATGCAGTTGCCTTAAGTAGCTCTACCGTCAAATTAGACATTGGTGGAAGAATAATTGGAAAAATTTGCGGAATAATAATGCGTTTAATTCTGTTGGCAGGGCTAAAATTTAGGGCGTGAGCAGCTTCCCATTGCCCTTTTGCGACCGATACAATTCCTCCTCTTACGACTTCAGCACCGTATGCTCCAAAGTTCATACCCAGCGTCAGCACGCCCGCGACAAACGCTTCAAGAGAAATCCCAAAAAAGGGCAGCACATAATAAGCCCAAAACAATTGAACAAGCAGCGAGGTTCCCCGAAAGAACTCAATGTAGCAAGTTGCAACGGCTTGGATGACTGGATTTTTCGACAGCCTTAGCAATCCAAATATCATCGAAACAACCAAAAAAAGAATAAACGAACAAATAAATACCTGTACGGTCGTGACCGTACCTAACAATAGCGTAACGCCATGTTCTTGTAAAAAATCAATGTAAGTCAAAACAACCCTGAAAGATAGAATCAGACGGCTAGCACGCGAGCCGTCTGATTGAGTAACTTATCAATAATTACTTCGTTGCACATGCCCACTCAGTTGTCATTTCTGCAGGTGGTAACTGCGCTCTATCGTAGCCGTAAACACCAGCCCGTTCCAACATGGTGTCTGGGTTAGCCATGACCTTCGCCAAAGCAGCATTAAAAGCCTGTCTAAACTCTTCATCAGATTTTCTAAATCCGATTCCAACTACATTCAAAGTTTCTTTGGGCATTCTTTTGGGGTCAGTAACTTCAAACTGTCCATTCGTTTTATTTTCATGCTCTTTCGCACCGAAAAAAGTTTCTACAGCGACGTCTGCTCTACCTGCCTTCATCGCTGCAAGAATGCCAACCTCTCCTTCAACCAACAGCATTTGACTGTCTGGCACTCCATATTTTTTGGCTGCTTCAACAGTATTGAATCCTGTTCCTGTGACGAGCTTTGCACCCGTGTCGATAACATCCTGATAGTTGTGGATGTTCATAGGGTTCCCTTTAGGAACGAGCATTGCGTCACCAAAAACACCAATTGGATCGGAGAAATTGATATTTTCACATCTGCTCTTTAAGATATACATACCACCTGTAATCATGTCGGAGCGATTTGCATTTATCCCTGGGATTAGTCCTGACCATTCAAAAACTTTGGTCTCATGTTCTTCGATTCCCATTTCCTCTAAAACTGTTAGCGCGATGGCATTAACGAAGCCTAGCGCTTCACCATTGTCGCCGGCGTAGGCCCACGGTACCGCAGTACCAAACCCAAGTCGCAACTTTTCGCCATTCGCTAAGCGCTGTGTCAAAGTTTCAGCGCTCACAAACGTGGTCGAATAAGCAGTTACCGCAATCGCGGCAGCTAATTTCAATAATCGTTTCATTTTTTACCCCCTATAAAGGTTATTACCATCTTGATATAGAACAATGCATTGACCTAATGAGTCAACGAAATTAACCTAATAAGGCATTTTGATGTTGCTACGTAGTAATCGTGAGAGTATACTTGTTTTTGCAGATTAACCGGCCACAGCAAAAGTAATCGATACAGGCAGTTTCTAGAAAATCACCAAGGAACTTTAATCTGCGAGAACAACGCCACGGTTAAGTTTGAATGTGCTGCGTTTTGAAAATGATCTTTGTGAGTTGAATAGATGGTACTGTAAGATAAACGAGCCAAGCATCAGTATTCGTTTGTCAGTTATTTCTATTAGATCGCTAACGAACGCCACTCGGTGAGAACAGCGTCACGGTTAAGCTTGATTGCACTGCGTTTTGAAAGGAGCCCTTTCAGCGAACTAAAATGCGCATGAATTTGTTCATTAAACCTAATGCTACGAAAAGACCTGGGCGACACAGTGGCGTTTACGTACTTCAAAAGTAGCAACGAACGCGGCAATATTTCTTTGGCGTTCGATGATATGTTTTACGCGATTGGCGTTAACTGTCTGTATTTGTTTGATTTAGTCTGGTTGCGGGGAGAGGATTTGAACCTCTGACCTTCAGGGTCATGNGCCTCGTTTAGAATCAATGACTTACAAGCCACTTTTTTTTCGGGAACAGAACTAATACGTTTGTTAAGGTCGCCTTTTTACAGTAGTATCGGTAACTTTGTTCAAAACATCCGGTGTATACTGATATTAGGAGGAAGTATAAGCAGAGAAGTACATTTTTTACACTACTAACAGACTGTTACAATTTTAGACTGGTTGTAAATCGATTATTTAGTTTTAAATCGAGCAAGTAAAAGAAAAGAGCGGTCCTGAGCATGACGTAGTAAAATCAAATTGGCAAGCGTCCATAACCTCTTTTGAAGGTAAAATAAGGCGCACAAAAAATACAAAGGTAAAAATCATGGCGTCTAAAAACTCAATGAATCTTTATCCGATTTTGAAAGGGTGCCTGATCTTTCTGGCAATTTTAATCGTGCCATATGCCGGAGCATCAGGTTTTGGAACAGCAACGTTGATCGCAAATTACTCTATCCTTGCCCTGTCCATGGCCTTCACAGTCAAAATCTCGCATAAAAATAGCAAAGCGAAGAATTTTTCTTTTGTTTGCTTGATTTTTTCAACTTACCTTTATGCCGTAGCGATATTTCCTACAGACCTTAGTAACCAGAATTTTATTTTAGCAACTACCTTAAGTTTTTTAGACGATAAATTTAACCCAAATCTCGCATACAAGGTCTTTCAACCTTTCATATTGTTGATTCTTACCTTCGAAAATATTGATAACTCTCAATCTCGTGACCCGAACGAACGGAACTTTCCAAGTATTTTGAGGTTCTTGGTTATTACCATTCTGCTTACCACTCCTTGCTTGATATTTTTGTCTCAAGGTTATCAAGTACCATTGACGGCCGCTTTGGCCACATCTGGTTTGATCACTGCAATTATCGGATTGGCACTGCAAGGCAATCTAAGTAACGTGGTGTCAGGAATTTTTTTAAATCTGGAAAAACCCTTTCAAAAAAATGATTGGATCACTGTCGATGGCCAGTTAGGACAAGTCAAAAACATTTCATGGAGAACTACTAAGCTGGTCTCCATTGACAACATGGAAATAGTGATCCCAAACGATAAATTAGCACAAGCCACTGTCATTAATCTTGCAAAGAATGATCCAAATTTCGCCGGCGGTGGATTTATCACTTATGATCCAATAGTCGTTCATCCGCGCCACAACCCTGAAAACATTATGGCTCTTTTGAAAGACGCTTTGGCCAAGGCTGTTCCAGCCGACAAGCGCTCCTTTTTTGGATACACAGATGTTTGGTTTGGGGGCGCGAAAGACGGTGGATTAGAGTTTTGGATAGCATACGATTGCTTGGACCGTGCGTTACTATTTAGTCAAAGATCATCAATTATGATGTCAATAAATTATGTGCTTACTAAAGCTGGGGTAACGATGTCCCTTGGCCACATTTTCCAAACAATCAAACCAGATGCCAGTTTGTCGGCAATTCAAGATTACAGCCAAGATGAACAAACTTACGACAAACTTTATGCACCTGAGCATAACATTTACCTAGAGTCCCAAAAAGCCGAATATTGGTTCCGTAGGGTAGATTTATTTGAAGCATTGGATGACAACGAATGTGCTTTGCTTTCTTCCGCAGCCACAAAACGCCAGTTCAGGGCAGGTGAGGTCATTATTGAACAAGGCGCCCGAGGTTCATCTATGTTCTTGATTGTCGAAGGAGTGGTTCAAGTGAGCGTAGAAAATGATGATAGCGATGAAGCTGTTGTTGGAAATCTAACAATAGGCGAGGTTTTTGGTGAGATGTCTCTATTAACTGGTGCAAGACGGGCCGCAACAGTTACGGCAAAGCGCCCCACAGTATTGTTCGAGATCAACAAGGCAATTTTTTCTGAGATACTGAAAAAAAATGATGCTGTTGTAGAGTCTTTATCTCAAATTCTGGCGTCCCGACAACAAGAATTAGCGGCTATTAAAAACGCTATAGGAAATGCTGGGGATACTGGTGATGGACAAAAAGGCATTTTGCAGGCTATCAAAAATTCAATTATCAAATTTTTTCAGGGCCCATAGTAGGAAATTAAAGCTAATATATTGGCAGAATATCATTTCTATAATAGCTTTATCATACCCTGAAAAACACAATTAAATAAAGCGTTCAAAGACGCAATGTCGAGGGAACTTTACTTGGTTATTATTAGGTACGAAACAAACCAGGTGAGAACACTCCGAGAAAACGTTAAGGTAGGAAGACCGCGCAGCAAAGGTAACATAGCTACCGTAAGTTAAACAAACTAGGATAAACCCGGATAAAATAGGATAATTTTGATTTGCCCCGGCTAACCCATTGATTTTAAAAGATTGGTTGCGGGGAGAGGATTTGAACCTCTGACCTTCAGGTTATGAGCCTGACGAGCTACCTGGCTGCTCCACCCCGCGACAGAGGTTGTGTATATTGCATTTTATTAGGTTTGGCGGTGACTTACTCTCCCACACCTTAAGATGCAGTACCATCAGCGCGACAGTGCTTAACGGCCGGGTTCGGGAAGGGACCGGGTGTTTCACTTGTGCTATAGCCACCAAACCGAATAAAATGCAACGTACACCAATTGTACGTGATTGAGAGATACAAATTTTAATCTGACTATTTCTGAATCAAATCAAGCCTATNGGGCAATTAGTACCGGTCAACTGAACATGTTACCATGCTTACATCTCCGGCCTATCGACGTGGTGGTCTTCCACGGCCCTCAGGGATACCTTGTTTTGAGGGGGGCTTCCCGCTTAGATGCCTTCAGCGGTTATCCTGTCCGATCATAGCTACCCTGCACTGCTGCTGGCGCAACAACAGGTCCACCAGTGGATCGTTCACCCCGGTCCTCTCGTACTAGGGGCAACTCCTCTCAAGTATCCTACACCCACGGCAGATAGGGACCGAACTGTCTCACGACGTTCTAAACCCAGCTCACGTACCTCTTTAAANGGCGAACAGCCNTACCCTTGGGACCTGCTCCAGCCCCAGGATGAGATGAGCCGACATCGAGGTGCCAAACACTGCCGTCGATATGGACTCTTGGGCAGTATCAGCCTGTTATCCCCGGCGTACCTTTTATCCGTTGAGCGATGGCCCTTCCAC
>FUFK010622324.1_pt1 | contig 12737 bp, 10 predicted proteins | sample 1021851 | NCBI WGS metagenome assembly FUFK01 (sample SAMEA51879418, study PRJEB19060) | metagenome | reverse complement strand
TCTGAAAGTAAATATCTATACAAGGTACCTCATGCCTTGATAAGCCGAGAGGATATAGATTTTACGAATCCAGATTATGGCAAATTTCCTGCCCTTAAAGAAGCCGCAGGCTTCGTTACAGAGCTTGAGCATGGAGAAACGTTGTATATGCCTGAAGGTTACTGGCATCATATGACCTATCTCACTGCCGGGTTTTCCATGAGTTTACGGGCAACTCCAAGAACGCTTACCAACTTTTCCAAGGCTGTATATAATCTTGTATTTATGAGGCATTTTGATAATTACATGCGAAAACTACGCGGACAAAAATGGATAGATTACAAGAATCAGCAGGCTATTAAAAATACGCATAGCAAAAATAAGATCGACTAAAGTATTTCCTGGATAGAGTCAAAAACAAGTGAAGATTCATAGCCTTTGCGCATTAGATGATCTGCCAGCTTACCTTTTCTTTTGTATTCATTTGGTTCGTTGATCTTCTGGAGTTTCTTTTCAGCAAGTTCGAACAGAGTAGAACGATAATCAGATTCTTTGATCTCGGTAAGTCCCATTTTGATAATAGGTGATGAAATTCCTCTTTTCTTCAATTCCTGGGTGATCTTAATACGTCCCCATTTTTTAATTCTGAATTTTCCTCTAACAAAGCTTCTGGCAAAACGTTCCTCATTTAGAAAACCTTCTTGCATGAGTTCTATGATGATCTTTTCCTTTGCGGCGTCGATCATATGCATTTCATTCAATTTATCTTCTACTTCCTTCTGAGAGCGATCTCTGTAAGCGCAGAAATGCATCAGCTTCTGTAAAGCTTCCTCTACACTATAAGATTTGAATTTATGCTTCATTTCGAGATAAGTATCTTTTCAACTGGAACGCCCAGTAAATAACAGTGATCAAAAACCAGATGGAAAATAGAACAACTTCCGCAGGAATCAAATAATAGGTGTCATATAGGCTGAATGTGATTAGTTCGCCGTAAAATGTGAATCCCAGAATTAGGGTAATACTACTTACAAGAAGTGGGAATTTCCTCATGTTCCAAATATAGAATTTTGAANTCTAATTGCTGAAAAATTAGAANTTCAAACATAAAAAAACCTTCCTGAAAGGAAGGTTCTTAAATNNTTANNTNANNGTNCTATTTNGCTTTTTTNTTCAGTCGGCCTTCTGCNAGCTTNTCCAGTTTCTCGTCNGCTTTATATTCTTCGTCGAGCGTTTTTTGTAGTTTTTTTGCGATGCTGTTGTAGCCCAGTTCCTTGGCGTAACGAACTACGGTTCCATATCCTGAGATCTCGTAATGCTCTATTCTTTGAGCATCTGCGATTAGACCGGCATCACGTACTTCTTTTTCAGCATCTTCTTTTAGAAATGCTTCAGCTTCAGCAATAAGNCCTTTCATGGCTTTGCAGGTTTCACCGGTTGGTTTAATTTCCAGTTCNTTGCAAANTTCTTCNAGGCGTTGTTGGTGTTCCTTGGTTTCTTCNAGGTGNGCTTCAAATGNTTTCTTCAGCTTAGCATCNGTNGCATTTTCNGCCATCTTAGGAAGAGCTTTNAATAATTGGGTTTCTGCGCTGTAGAGATCCTTCAGCTGGTGTTCGAATAGGTCCTTTAAATTCTTCATGATTAATTTTAAATGGTTAATACCATAAAATTAAGCGGAAGAATNNATGNCTGTAGTTAAACCAATGCCAAAGAATTGTTGCTCAAATGCCAATTGGCAATTTCAGAATAGGGTATAAAAAAACGCCTTCCAATTGCTTGAAAGGCGTTCTTGTTATTGGATCACTTTCCCGTCATTATCGTGAAAGTGGTACTCTAAATACGTGTAAGCATCGCGAGGTAAAATTTTCACCCACCTTTTGTGGTCTACAAACCACTTGGAGCGGGGAGATGGAAAGCCTTTAGTTAAAAAGGCTGCAATAAAGGGGTGTGCGCTAAGGGTGATCTTTTTATGATCTTTCTTGATAAGCTTTTCAAGATCGACTTTGATCTTATTCACCAAACTAATTGGTGCCTCGATCTCGCCGTTTCCGTTCGGATTGTCCTCACGGGTCTTGATATTCATTTCAGGCCTTACGCGTTGTCTGGTAATTTGTATCAATCCGAATTTACTCGGAGGTAGAATCTTGTGCTTGGCACGGTCATCACTCATTTCNTTACGCAGGTGATCGTAGAGTTTCTTTCTGTTTTCGGCTTTGTTCATGTCTATAAAGTCCACTACAATGATACCACCCATGTCACGCAAGCGTAACTGCCGGGCAATTTCTGTGGCACTTATCATNTTAACCTCTAANGCAGTGTCTTCCTGNTTTTTGGATTTATTGGAACGGTTACCGGAGTTTACGTCAACGACGTGCATNGCTTCAGTATGTTCTATTACCAGATAGGCGCCTTTACTCATAGATACGGTGCGCCCAAAGGAAGTTTTTATTTGTCTCTCGATACCGTGTTTTTCGAAAATGGGTTGATTGGATTGATGCAACTTTACGATTGATTCTTTTTCTGGAGCGATTTCGCTCACATAATCTTTGATTTGCGTATAAAGTGTTTCATCATCCACGCAAATGGAAGTAAACGAATCATTGAATATATCTCTTAACAATGAGGAGGCTCTGTTCAATTCTCCCAGTACTTTCGACGGGTGATGAGGTTTATACAATTTTTTACACATTCCTGTCCAGCGACCAACTAAATTCTGTAGGTCTCTGTCGAGTTCTGCTACTTTCTTGCCTTCAGCTACAGTTCTAACAATTACACCAAATCCTTTAGGTTTGATGCTTTTTACCAGTCTCTTTAAACGTTCCTTTTCTTCTTTGCTTTCAATTTTTTGAGAAACTGAAACCCTGTTTGAAAAAGGTACGAGAACGATATAACGCCCTGGCAGGGAAAGCTCTGAGCTAATCCTGGGGCCTTTCGTGGAGATAGGTTCCTTAACTATTTGAACCAGTAGCGATTGATTGGATTTTAGGACATCGGCAATAGAGCCGTTCTTGTCTATATCCTTTTCAATAGAAAAATTCTTTAAAGAATAATCTTTTAGTTTACCTGTGCTTACACGTTTGATGAACTTTACCAGAGAAGAGATCTGAGGTCCCAGATCATGATAGTGTAAAAAACCATCTTTCTCATAGCCAACATTTACAAATGCGGCATTTAACCCAGGAACAGCTTTTCGAATCTTGGCAATATAAATATCTCCAACATTGAATTTGGTGCTGTCCTCCTCTTTGTTAAGTTCAATAAGTTTTCCATCTTTTAATAAGGCAAAATCTACAGCAGAAGGTTCGGACCGGATAATTAATTCTTTGTCCACACTTCCAGATTTTATATCCATACCTGTAATACTTACAGACACAGATGGATTAAACATTATTTTTTCACAGGTTTTGAATCCTGAAGAAACCTTTGTTGCAAAACTCGTTTGCTGAAGGTTTCAATTTCAAAGAACGATTGTAATTAAATAAAAAAAGTAGTTGTCACACTACTTTTTCTTGTGGCGATTAGCTCTTCTTCTCTTCTTACGCTTGTGCGTAGCCACCTTATGTCTTTTTCTTTTTTTACCACTTGGCATAGTGCAATGTCATTTAAATTAATACTTATTTCTTGGAAAGACCGGGTCGTCCGGTGTTTCAATTTACTTTACCTCAACATTTGATTTAACTCCTTCTACAAAAATCTTTGCAGGTTTAAATGCAGGAATGTTGTGAGCAGGAATTTTAATGGTTGTGTTCTTAGAAATGTTTCTTCCAGTTTTTTCAGCTCTGGTCTTTACGACAAAACTTCCAAAACCACGAAGATACACGTTATCTCCACTTTCTAGCGATGTTTTAACCTCATCCATAAAAGATTCTATAGTAGCTTGTACGTCTGCCTTTTCCATTCCCAGTTTTTCTGAAATGTTTGCTACAATATCTGCTTTCGTCATTTTCGTGCTATTTAAATTTAATTATTGGGGTTCAATTTTTCAAGGGGGCAAATATAAGAATTAAATCTGCAATATTTCAAACCTAATTCACTAATAATAACGGAATAAACCTCTATTATTGCGGAGATTCTTAAATTACTATGGTTTTTTCCAAAAGACTGAAGCAATGGTATTTGCAAAACAAACGCGACTTACCATGGAGATCCACTCAGGATCCCTATAAAATCTGGCTTAGCGAAATAATAATGCAACAAACACGGGTGGAACAGGGCCTGCCTTATTATCTGCGTTTTACTGAAGCGTATCCCAACGTTCATGCCCTGGCGAATGCTCCCGAGCAGGACGTGCTAAAATTATGGCAGGGACTGGGTTACTACTCAAGAGCGAGAAACCTGCACACCACAGCGATAAAGGTTTCCAAGGAGCTTGAGGGGATCTTTCCAGATAATTATAAAGAACTTAAGACCTTAAAAGGCATTGGTGATTATACAGCCAGTGCTATCGCTTCTTTTTGCTTTAATGAACCGGTTGCGGTCGTTGATGGTAATGTTTACCGTGTTCTGTCCAGGATTTTTGGGGTAGAAACTCCTATTAATAGTACTCCGGGAATCAAAGAATTTAAAGCATTGGCACAGGAACTCATAGATCATAAAGATCCGGCTACTTTCAACCAGGCGATCATGGAATTTGGCGCCATTCAATGCAAGCCTCAAAATTCTTTGTGTGAGACCTGTCCTTTTAATGATGTATGTCTGGCTCTGAAGAATGATCAAATCAAGGAGCTGCCTGTAAAGATTAAGAAGACAAAGATCAGGCATCGATACTTTAATTATGTAGTCCCTCATTACAGGGATGAGCAAACCATTCTTGAAGAACGTACAGGAAAGGGCATCTGGTCAGGACTTTATCAATTTCCATTGATAGAGACCAATAAGCCAGTTGGTGAAGCAGAGCTTATTGATACAGAGAACTTTCAGAAACTCGTAGGTGATCAAAATTTTGAACTACATATATATAATGAGAAGGAGGTTGTACATAAACTATCCCATCAGCATTTGCATACAACCTTCTGGACCGTGAATATTGATGCTGAAAGCCTCGAATCCATTAATTTTAATGAGCTGCAGAATTATCCAGTACCGGTGCTTATAGAAAATTTTTTAAATGAGTTCCTTCCGGAGGATTATAAATAGATGCTTGTTTATATCTTTGCTCGTTTTTGACATTGTGGCGAAAAAAAATTAGTATTTTAGAATAAATTTAGTCTTACTAAGCCTTTATTGGCTTCAAAATTATACTGAAATGACAGGTACATTGAACAAGGTAATGTTGATTGGACATACAGGGGATGACGTGAAAATGCATTATTTTGAAGGTGGAGGATCGCTGGGGCGTTTCCCGATTGCTACTAATGAAAGCTACACCAATAAAACAACTGGTGAGCGAGTGACCAATACTGAATGGCACAACGTGGTAGTTAGGAATAAAGCTGCAGAGATCTGTGAAAAATACCTGAAAAAAGGAGACAAGGTTTATATNGAAGGTCGTATAAAGACCCGTAAATGGCAGGATGACTCTGGAAGCGAGCGATATTCTACAGAAATTCATTGTACAGAATTCACATTTCTGACACCTAAGAATGAAAGTTCTGCAGAGCCATCTACCGNAAATCAGCAAATGAGTCAGAATAGACCTGCGCAACAACAACCAGCGACACAAAGTCCNGGAAGTAGAAATGAACCTTATAACCAGACAGAAGAAGAGGACGATTTACCCTTCTAAGTTTAACTAAAATTTCAGCCTTTGGATTCGGAACCTCCCAGTTTGCTTTTGTTTCTAGCCTCAATGGGAATTACCCAGCTTATTAGCCTNATAACATTATTCGTGCTNTTGTTATGTTCTGCATTGATCTCTGGAGCAGAAGTTGCATTTTTTTCACTTACTCCCGCGAATTTCATTACTGAAGATGGGAAGAGGTCGAAGACACAGAATATAGTCATCAGTCTTCTTGAAAAACCTAAAAAATTACTGGCTACGATTCTTGTAGCTAATAATTTCATCAATATTGCCATTGTCCTTCTTTTCGATAGTCTTACCGATGATATCTTCGGAAGGATGAATACTACATACTTTGGCATTGATCTGCGATTTATATTTGAAGTAGGTCTGGTAACATTCCTGATTTTATTATTTGGAGAGATCCTTCCGAAGGTATATGCCAGTAGAAACAAGGTGCAATTCTCCAATTTTATGGCTTATCCTATCAATGTTCTGGATACGCTCTTTTCGCCTTTAAGTACTCCAATGCGAGCCGTTACCCTCTATTTTCATGATAAATTCGGGAAGCAACGTTCTTTTATAAGTATTGATCATCTTTCCCAGGCGCTGGAACTTACCAGCGAAGAAGATACAACCCGGGAAGAACAAAAAATCCTGCAAGGGATCGTTAGTTTCGGAAATACAGACACTAAGCAGGTGATGCGTCCGAGGATGGATATTTTCGCACTTAATGAAGATAGTCCATACGACGAAATAATTCCTGAGATCATTGAAAACGGTTATTCCAGGATTCCTGTCTTTCGTGAAAACGTGGATAATGTTATTGGAATCCTGTATATCAAAGATCTGTTACCTTATTTAAATGACAGGAAATTCGTCTGGACGAGTTTGCTTCGTGAACCTTATTTTGTTCCNGAGAATAAAAAACTGGATGATCTTTTGAACGATTTCAAAAACAAGAAGAATCATCTCGCCATTGTAGTGGATGAGTATGGCGGAACCAGCGGACTTATTTCCCTGGAGGATATTATAGAAGAGATTGTTGGTGATATTAGCGATGAATTTGATGACGAAGACCTGATCTATTCAAAACTCGACGAAAATAACTTCGTATTTGAAGGGAAAACTCCGCTTAAAGATTTCTACAAGATCACCAAAATCGAAGATCCTACGGTTTTTGAAGATCAAAAAGGAGAGGCAGATACTTTGGCTGGATTCTTACTTGAGATCTCGGGAGGTTTTCCGAAGAAAAATGATGAAATAATATTTTTGAATTATACGTTCTCAATAGAAGTGATCGATGATAAAAGGATCAAGCAAATCAAGCTGAATATTGCTCCTGTATGAGAAAATTGATCTTTATAGTAGGCTTATTGTTTTCATTTGGTTCCTGTAAGGACGACGTGCAACCAAAACCAAAAGCTTTCCTGGCGCTGGAATATCCAGAAGCACACTACGAACAGGTGAATATTGGTTGCCCGTACATATTTGAGAAAAACACCAATGCTCGAATTTCGCCTTCAAGAAATAAAATTCCGTGCTGGATCAACATTAATTACGATGCTATGAACGGGGTGATTTTTCTTACATATCAGCCTGTTAGTGATAATCTGGATTCACTACTTACCGATGCTCAAAAACTACCTTTACAGCATACTGTAAAAGCAGATGCCATAGAAGGGGATGTGTATACGAANGACCTGCATAAAACCTACGGAATGTTATATGAAGTAGAAGGTAATGCCGCCTCGCAGGCGCAGTTTTATCTAACAGATAGTACAGATCATTTTATTACTGGTTCTGTATATTTCAATAGTTTACCAAATTATGACTCCATTGTTCCTGCTGCCAATTACCTTAAACAGGATATCAGACATTTAATGGAAAGTCTTCAGTGGAATTAATGCTTTTTTAATATTTCATTAGAAAAATCTCTAATAATATAGTTAAAAATAGCCTATATTGTTAATGTAACTATAAATACATTAATTATGAGGCAATTTTATTTGGTATCTCTCAGATTAATTCTCTTTCTGCTTACCCCAACAATTATGTGTGCACAGGAAGTGCTGGAGGGTAAGACAATTAATGAAGCCACTGGTGAGGTGGTACCTTTCGTTAATGTGATCGAGAAAGGAACCACTAACGGGACCACGAGTGATTTTGATGGTAACTATAGTCTTAGTGTAGAATCTCTGCCTACTACTTTAGTCTTTTCTTACCTGGGCTTTGAGACACAGGAAATCAGGGTGACCTCAAATTCACCTATGACNGTTCAGTTTGTTGAATCTTCAGCTACTCTCGATGAAGTGGTGGTTACAGGTTTGGCGACTTCCGTAAAACGCGCTAATGCGGCAAACGCTGTGTCATCCCTTTCTGCAAGTGAAATATCAGGTAGAACGCCTCCTCCTACACTTGATGGTGCACTGTATGGTAAATTCGCGGGAGCAACGGTAAGTGCAAATTCCGGAGCGCCNGGTGGTGGTCTGTCGGTGAAACTTCGAGGTGCNACCTCAATNCANGGTAATACGCAACCNCTTTANATTATTGATGGTGTTTATATAGACAATAGTTCTATCGCCGCCGGTCTTAACGTAGTATCTGCAGCAGCGGCAGGTGGTAGTGCATCCAACCAGGATAACCCATCCAACAGGATTGCAGATATTAACCCTGAAGATATTGCTAATATCGAAATACTTAAAGGTGCATCTGCCGCAGCCATCTATGGTTCCAGGGCAGCTGCCGGGGTAGTTATCATCACTACTAAAAAAGGTAAGGCAGGAGAAACTATTTTCAATTTCTCTCAGGCTACCGGATGGACAGAAGTAAATAATCTTTTAGGTCTTCGTGACTATAACGAGCAGCGTGTGCGTGATAGCTTTGGCGATGATGCAGCGGCAAGTTTTCTGGAAGCTCAACAGGAAGGAAGGCTCGTGGATTATGAAAAAGAAATNTTTGGAGAAAAAGGACTTATAAGTATCACGAACTTCAGCATGAGCGGAGGTAGTGAAAAAACTCGCTTTTATACCGGGATTACTCATAATGACGAGGAAGGTATAGTTAAGGGAACAGGTTATAAGAAAACGTCCCTGAGATTGAATCTTGATCACAGACCAACCGACTTTATTAAGCTTGGACTGAGTTCCAGTTACGCACATTCATCTGCGAACAGGGGATTCTTCAATAATGACAATTCAGGAACTACGATTGGGGTGACACTTACCGGAACTACGCCGTGGCTTGAACTTTTCCCCAATGAGGATGGGGTTTATCCAGATAATCCTGCCGGGGCTTCCAATCCTTTACAAACCAGAGATCAGGTTCGAAATAATGAAACCGTGAACAGGTTCATTGTAGGTGGAACCGCTAATGTTGATATTTATAAAGCTGAAAGTTCTAACCTTGAATTGATCCTTCGTGGAGGTCTGGATTTCTACGGACTCAAAACCAGAGCAATATTTCCTAAATCTCTGCAATTTCAGAAGCCATCAAATGGTGGATTAAATGGGGTTGCGGTTCAGGGTGANACTCAAAATAAGAACTATAACCTTTCAGCTTTTCTGGTGCATAATTATTTTACCGGAAACGATCTCAACTTCCGTACTCAGGCTGGGGTGACCAGAGAAAATTTCGACAGGAATACTCAATTAATTTCTGCCACCGGCCTTGTTGCTTCTGAAACAAATGTAGATCAGGCTGCAAATACTGGCGTTAACCAAACGAGATTGCTTCAGGAAGATTCTGGTTTCTTTGTTCAGGAGGAAGTGAATTTTCAGGATAAGGTAATTGCAACTGTAGGTCTTAGAGGTGATAAATCTTCTAATAATGGTGATGCGAACGAATTGTATTATTATCCAAAAGCATCTGTAGCNGTAAATCTTAATGAATTCGGATTCTGGAATGAAAACAGTCCGTGGAGTCAGTTTAAATTAAGAGCAGCATACGGAGAGGCTGGTAATTTCCCGCCATTTGGCGCACTTTTNACTTCNTATAATACNTTTTCNACAGATGGATTACTTGGAATTAGTTTAATTGGAGTGCGAGGAGATCGTAATCTTGAATCTGAAAGACAGAAGGAACTCGAATTTGGTACAGATGTAAGCTTCTTTAACAACAGACTTAATTTCTCTGCTACCTATTATATCAAAACTATTGAAAATCTAATTCTTCAGGCGGCATTGGAACCTTCATCAGGATTTACCAGTGAATTCGTAAATGCCGGGGAGTTAAGAAACCGCGGTATAGAATTAACGCTTGATGNGGTTCCTGTTGCTACGGAAGATTTTACCTGGAATCTGGGCGTAAATTTCTACAAGAACACTTCAGAAATTACCAGGCTTGATGTAGATCCTTTTAATATTGGAGCTTTTGGAGCAACCTTAGGAACTTTTAGAATTGAAGAAGGATCGAGCGCCACACAAATAGTTGGGATTGGACCAAACCCTGGAGAGAACGGATTTCAGAAGTTTGGAGATGCCGAACCAGATTTTCAAATGGGTTTCAACTCTCAATTGATCTATAAGAACTTCGACCTCTCCTTTGTTTGGCAATGGAAAAATGGTGGTGAAAATGTGAATCTTACGACCTTGTTGACCGACCTTAATGGAACCAGTCACGATTATGATACCGTAGATCTTGATCCAGACGGTCAGGTTGGAAACGGACCTTACAGGGTGAGTCAGTTAGGGTCGTCTGCTGAGGTTTTTGTAGAAGATGCTTCATATTTGAGAATGCGTGAGCTTGGTTTATACTATAATATTCCTACGGAAGTTTATGACGATTTCCTGAATGGCACTATAGATAATATAAAACTTGGATTCTCGGGTACCAACCTTATCAACATTTTTGATTATAACAGTTACGATCCTGAAGTATCCAATTTTGGAGCTAACGGAATATTTACCGGGGTTGATGTTACACCATTCCCTTCCTCGAAAAGATTTCTTTTTCACTTAGCAGTTAATTTTTAATACGTAGATGATGAAAAATACATTAACTAAAATATTCATACTCTTCTTTTTAATTAGCGGTTTTCAGGCTTGCGATGTTGAAGAGTTTTCAGACCTTAATAATCCGGAAGTAGACGCTTTCCGTGACAATCTAACCAGGGGTGATCTTCAGGATCTAGTTGGCGGTGTGCTTTACAGTATGCGCGTAAGCCTCGGGACTTATTATGATGATCTTGGAGTCATAGGTAGAGAATACTGGAGATTTTCCAGTTCAGATCCACGATTTACTGCAGATCTTTTAGGAAAGGAAAATGCTGTACTTGACAATAATACTTTTTACATCACTAATCCATGGGCGGCAAGATATCGTACCGTAAAGAATGTAAATCTAATCCTTGAGTTTATTGATGGACAGGATGTTTCAGCTCAATTTTCAGACGCTGAAATTAGCGCTACCAAAGGTTTTTTAAAGACTGTCAAAGCGCACGAATTGTTGCTTAACTTAAATCTTACGTATCAAAACGGTGTTCGAGTAGAAGCGAGCGATGAAAATAATCTTGGAGAATTCCTAGGATATGATGCGGCGCTTACTGCAATTAGAGCATTACTTGACGAGGCGGCTGGAGATCTGCAAAATGGAGGCGATTCCTATCCATTTACGCTTACTTCTGGCTTTTCAGGTTTCAGTACTCCTGGATCATTCTTAGAAGCAAACAAAGCGATTGCAGCAAGAGTAGCCGCCTACCAGGAAGATTTTCCTGCGGTACTGGATTACCTGGACGATAGTTTTCTCACCTTGGATGCTTCCATGCTGGATGAGGGTATTTACTACAACTTTAGTGCAGATCAAACTGATATTCTTAATCCACTGTTCTTTCCTGTCGAAGCGACTACAGCAGGAGCAAGGATCGTGCAGCCGGATTTCGTGACTGATGCTGAAGATGGAGATGAGCGACTCGATAAAGTTGCCCAGCGAAGTGAACCCTTAACTTTCGATTTTCTAACAGGAGATTATGCGGTTTTCAGGTATACTTCCAATATTGATGCGATCCCGATCATAAGAAATGAGGAGCTTGTCCTTCTTTATGCGGAAGCGAATATTTATCAAAATCCTTCTGAAGCAGTAGAAGCCTTGAATCTAATAAGGGGTTCAGCAGGACTGGATGATTATGATGGTGATTCTTCTGAAGCTTCACTTATTGATGAGATGCTTATGCAAAGAAGATATTCATTGTTTGCGGAAGGTCATCGCTGGCTGGATGTGCGCAGGTATGATCGTTTGGGTGAATTACCTACCGATAGGGAAGGGGATGATGTATTTGAGCAATTTCCGATTCCGCTTACAGAAAACCAGTAATATTGCTGATTTTAGATATAGACCATCCCGTACTGCGGGATGGTTTTTTTATGCTTTCATAAGATTTAAAAATTATCTTCGCCGGACTAAATTTCAAGGTTTGAAAAACATTAAGTGGATCTATCTTATCATTCTTTCTATTGTTTGGGGTAGTTCCTTTATTCTTATTAAAAAAGCTCTTGTAGGATTAAGTCCTTTGCAGGTTGGGTCTTTCAGAATCATCTTTGCAGCACTGTTTTTAATATTTGTAGGTTTCCGAAGTTTGATGAAACTGAATGGTAAACAATGGAAATGGATCGTAATTTCAGGCTTTCTGGGATCATTCTTTCCGGTATATTTCTTTGCTTTTGCTGAAACCGAAATCGATAGTGCCATCGCTTCCATACTGAATGCGACCACTCCCTTATTGACTTTGATCGTAGGAGCTGCTTTCTTTCGGGCTGTAGTTACACAGAATAAGATCACCGGCGTGATTATTGGCCTGCTAGGAACCTTCGGACTCATCCTTAGCGGGGCGAGTATTAATCCAGATCAAAATTCCTTTTATAGTCTGCTGGTGATTATGGCTACGACATGTTACGCTGTAAACGTGAATATTCTTAAGACTAAGATGAGTGATATAAGTCCGCTTGGAATTACGGCGGGGAACTTTTTCGTGCTCTTATTCCCAGCACTCTTGATCCTGTATTTTTCAGGATTTTTTGCACTGGAGCCTATTATTACTAAAGTT
>FUFK010061322.1_pt1 | contig 12742 bp, 13 predicted proteins | sample 1021851 | NCBI WGS metagenome assembly FUFK01 (sample SAMEA51879418, study PRJEB19060) | metagenome | reverse complement strand
GTAACTTTTCTGGATTGCAGATTCTCGTTTACCTTGTCTGCTTCTTCAAGATCTGGAACCTGATTATCAACACGCTGGATCATATCATTGATCATCCCCTGCAGTCCCATTTCACGACCATCATCTGGAGCGTAGATCCTGTCTATCCCATAATCCATCAATTCCTTGATCTCATCTGGAAGGATCACACCACCTCCACCGCCAAAGATCTTTATATGTTCTGAGCCTTTCTCTTTGAGAAGGTCATACATATATTTGAAGTATTCGGTGTGGCCACCCTGGTAAGAAGTCATTGCAATCGCATGTGCATCTTCCTGAATGGCACAGTTTACGACCTCTTCCACACTTCTATCATGTCCAAGATGGATCACCTCAACTCCAGTAGCCTGGATGATTCTCCGCATAATATTAATGGCGGCATCATGACCATCAAAAAGCGAGGCTGCGGTTACAATTCTTATTTTATTTTTAGGTTTATAAGGACTTTGTTGCTCCATGTTTAATTATATCAAGAATATTGACCTGCAATTTACGAAAATCGCAATGAAAATGAGATTTTAAAATTATTGAAAACTGAAAAAAAGCCACCTTGGGGAAGGTGGCTTCTAAGCAGGAATATGAACTTGTAATATGCTGATGTATTAAAACAGTCTACTACTAATTCATTACTCATGTTTTTAATTATTCGATAAAAATTAAATGCAGATGAAACACGATCCTATTGACTTCAAAGTTATCTGACCATCTTTCTTATAAAAATCTGAATTTCAGATTTATCAAGCTAAAAATACTTCAGCGTGTGACATAAACAAAATCGATAGTTTTAATATTATTATAACTTTATACGATGAAGCGTTAAAATTTTAGCAAGTATATTTGAGCAAATTATTTACCATGAAAAAGTTCCTCGGTCTACTACTTATATTCTCGTTAAGTTCCTGTGCTGAATTGCAACAAATTGCAACTCAGATCCCTTCAACTTATGGTGTAACCGATTCTGAAATTAACTCTGGACTGAAGCAGGCTCTTCAATTCGGGATCGATAAAGAAGTGACAAGTCTTGCAACTGAAAATGGATTCTTTAAAAATGAACTTGTTCGTATTAGTCTGCCTCCAGAATTACAGAAAGTCGATAAAACCTTGAGAGATGTTGGTTTGGATAATCTTGCTGATGAAGGCCTGAGAGTTCTCAACAGAGCTGCTGAAGATGCAGTGGGAGAAGCAATTCCAGTATTCGCAAGCGCGGTGAAAGAAATAAGCTTTGCTGATGCACGAAACATCCTTTTAGGTGCAGATAATGCTGCAACAAATTATCTTTCGTCCAAAACTCAATCACAGCTTTATGACAGGTTCAATCCTATTATCAATAACTCATTAGAAAAAGTTGGTGCAAATCAAGTTTGGTCCAATCTTATCCAAAGGTATAATGCCATCCCTCTTACCAGTAAGGTGAATCCAGATCTTACAGATTATGTTACCAATGAAGCTCTTCAAGGCGTTTATTTGATGATAGAGAAAGAAGAAAAGGACATTAGAAATTCTCTAAATTCTAGGACTACTGACCTTTTAAAACGTGTTTTTGCCCTACAAGATAGATCTTAAAATTCTTACATAAGTCAATTTTTTAACACTTTTCCCCATATATCCGTAGCATTTTAAATTAAGCTTAACTCAACATTATCAATGTGTAAGTTATGTTAGTCTTAGCTTTGTATCGTAGAGAGATGATGATGGGATGGAAAGAAATTAAGTTTTATATGTTTAGAATTTTCGAAAATAAAACAAAAGAAGAACGTCTTTGCGAAAAGTATAGCAGGTTGATGCAACGTGCTTACAAAATTGCTCTGATAGATAAAGACCAAAGTGACAAGTTGAATTTAAGAGCTAAGAAAATTCTGGCTGAACTCAGGAGAATGGATTGCTCAATGGTAGAGACTAGGAGTGAAACTGCCTGAAGTATTTCAAGGCTTTGAAAACACGGCTTCCATACCAACTAAAATATTCACCGTCCACAAGCGACACCTTTTCAGAAATTCCTGAGAAGGTTTTTTTATGTTTTTCTTCAAATGGAAAAGGTTCAGAACTTAGAAGAATTTCATCTATCTCCATAGTCTGCAAAGCCTCTAGATCTGTTTCAGGGTATCTATCCACTTCGAAAACATTTACCATCTTATTAAGTTCTAGCATTTCATTGATAAAAGTTCCCCGCCCTGCTACCATCAATGGTTTATTCCAGATAAAATAAGCTACTCTTCTAGGTTTCGAATGGGAAACTATTTGCTCTAGCTCCTGCCGGGAATTTTCAATATTCTGAATCAAAATATCGGCTTCCTCGCTTTTATCAAACAACTCGCCATACATTCTAATAAGTTCAGCATTATCGTCAAGATTGGCAACGTTTGAGCAATGGACAGGCGCGATTTCAGTTAGAGCTGTTACCATTTCGCGGGTATTCTCCTCCTTATTACAAAGTATGATATCAGGTTTTAAATCTCTGACCTTCCTTAAATTCACTTTTTTAGTTCCTCCTAAGCTAGTCTTCTTATCCTTAAGTCCTTCAGGATGCACGCAGAAATGGGTGATTCCCACTATAGAATCTTCTAAACCGAGATCTACGAGTAATTCGGTTTGACTTGGAACCAGAGATATTATTCTCTTCGGAATTGAGGTGAGTTCAAAAGATCGTTGAAGTTGATCCTGAAACGGCATATTTCTAAAGTTTTGCTAATTCATCCTTCATCTGGATCTGTATAGCTTCAGCTTTAGCACCAGCAATTTCAGCAAAATTTGAAGAATCTGATGCATAGATAATCTTACGGGAAGAATTTACAAGTAAACCAACATTTGATGTGATTCCGTATTTACAAACTTCCTCCAGACTACCTCCCTGTGCACCAACACCTGGTACCAGCAAAAAGTTTTCAGGAATGATTTTTCTTATCTCAGCAAGATATTCTGCCTTTGTAGCACCCACCACGTACATCAAGTTTTCAGAATTATTCCAGTCTAAAGATGTTTTGATGACCTTTTTATAAAGTTCTTCACCATCTACCTGTTGGGTCTGGAAGTCATAAGCTCCCTCGTTGGAAGTAAGCGCAAGTAAAATGGTATGCTTATTTTCAAATTCCAGGAATGGTTCAATGCTGTCCTTACCCATATAAGGTGCGACCGTTATAGAATCGAATCCGAGATCTTCAAAAAAGGTTTTGGCGTACATCCTGGAAGTATTTCCTATATCTCCACGCTTAGCATCAGCGATAGTATAAAGCTCTGGATATTCAGTATGCAGGTATTCGATCGTCTTTTTAAGACTCTTCCATCCACTGGCACCCAATGCTTCATAAAATGCAATATTAGGTTTATACGCCACACAAGATTGATATGTAGCGTCAATTATGGCTTTATTAAAACTAAAAACAGGATCTTTTTCTGAAAGCAGATAGGTTGGAATCTTGTCGATATCGGTATCCAGTCCTACGCACAAAAACGTTTGCTTTTTGAAAATTTGCTCAGTAAGCTCCTGTGAAGTCATATTTAATTAATTCAGATTTAAAGAATATCAGAATTCTCTTTTAGCTTTTCGGTGTTCTCTGCCAGCTGTAATTCATCAACGATCTTTTGAATATCACCATTGATGATATTAGAGAGATCATATAGGGTCAGGTTGATACGGTGATCTGTAACCCTACTCTGAGCATAGTTATAGGTACGAATCTTAGCACTACGGTCACCACTGGAAACCATTGAGTTTCTTTTTGCAGCGTCGGCTTCCATTTTTTTAGCAAGCTCCTGCTCATATAATCTGGAACGTAAAACACGGAAAGCTTTTTCCTTATTCTTATGCTGCGATTTTTGATCCTGACATTGAGCTACCAAACCAGTAGGTTCGTGAGTTAAACGTACCGCAGAGTATGTGGTGTTTACTGACTGTCCTCCAGGTCCTGAAGAACAGAAATAATCAATTCTTACATCTTTTGGGTCTATCTGAACATCAAATTCTTCAGCTTCTGGCAACACCATAACGGTTGCGGCAGAAGTATGAACTCTGCCCTGAGTTTCGGTTTGAGGAACCCGTTGTACACGATGCACTCCAGCTTCAAATTTCATGGTACCATACACGTCTTCCCCGGAAACTTCAAAGATCATTTCTTTAAATCCTCCACTGGTACCTTCACTATAATCCACGATATTATGCTTCCAGCCCCTGCTTTCAACATATTTAGTGTACATACGATATAGATCTCCGGCGAAAATACTGGCTTCATCTCCCCCCGTACCTCCACGAATCTCTACGACCACGTTCTTAGAATCTTCCGGATCTTTTGGGATAAGCATCATTCTTATCTTATCCTCCAGCGCAGGAAGTTGATTTTTAGCTTCCTCCATTTGAAGTTTCGCCATCTCTGTCATTTCAGCATCGCTACCATCAGAGATAATCTCTTCAGCTTCCGAAATATTTTCAGTAAGACTTACATACTTCTCACGTTCATCCATCAACGCACGAAGATCCTTATATTCTTTATTCAATTCGATATACCGCTTCTGGTCTGATATTACATCCGGCTGAATGATTAAATCATTCACCTCATCAAACCTCTGCTTTACGATATTAAGTCTTTCAATCATATATTCCTNCTGAATTTAGGCTAGCAAATTTACGATAATTTGGTTGAAATCATATAAAAGCTTTAAAGCCTTTCCATTTCAAATAATGGCTCATGATTTCTGCTGAAAGTTGCAAATTTCACCAGCGAAATGATACCAAGAATATAGAAAAATCTATCGGGATAGTAAAATTCATAGAATTCCAAGTAATAGGCGATAAATGACATTATATCTGAAAAGACCAGACATAGGGCTCCGGAGGTAAAGAATAAGGCCGTGGCATCAGAATATATATTACTATAAGATATTGCGGCAAGAACTAAGGTGATCATGGCACTTCCGTAGATATAAAACAGGAAATTCAAATAAGGATAGTCATATTTTTCTGGAACCATATCTACCAGCACGTATAGCATTCCAATATTCAAGGTGAAGACAATAGCGAAAACTATTTTCTGAAAGACACTCATTTTAAGGCTTTTAATTTCAGGGAAAATCACAAAAACTAAAATGATATATGCTGCGATACGTAAAAGAAAGGTCACTGAATTAATGATTGTATTTTCATAATTCAGCAAAAGAACATCTGAAATTAAAAGTAAAAAGATACTGGCGATAAGTACTTTTTCAGATCTCAGTTTCCAGATTAAAATTAGAAAAACATTGAAGGTGCTAATTAATCGACCCCATCTAATCATTTCGAGGTCATACTCTGAAATCATGATCATGTTTGCCAACACTAAAAAACCGGCTACAACTGGAAGAAAATATTTCGGAAACATTTCAGGTTAATTTAGAAAGTACTTACGAATCTTAAGGAATTCTGGATTTCAATTGGTGGTTTAAGTTACTAAATCTCCGTCATAGACTCAGCTTCATTATTCTGAATCCATTTTTTCGCAAAAACTACGAGCATTGCGAGTCCTATGATATTAACGATCCTATCTGCATAGTAAAAGACATCAAAATCTAAGTAGTACGCATTGTAGAAAGTTAGATCAGACAACACAAAACATATGGAAATGACTACTAACAAGAAACCTTTAGCGTCAGCGTATCTATTTAAATAAGATATACAGGTTGCGACTAAACCCAGGGAAACTAATCCCATAGTGTAGAAAAGAATGGTAAAAATAATATCCTCTCCGTAGCCAGGGATATATACCGCCATATCATGTAACATATAAATATCCAGCGCAATAACAAAAATGGTAATCGTAAAGGTGATCAGGTTTAACCGAAGACGTGAAAGGTAAGGATACAGAAAATTGATAATGGCCAGGTAGGCCGATATACGAATAACATATATAATATTTCGAACTATAGAATCCTCATAAAATATTAATAGAGCGTCACATAATGTCAGCAAAGAGAATGCTATTAGCAATCTTTTGTCTTTGCTATACTTCAACAAAAAGATCAGGAAGAAAACTACTGTAGCAAATAGTCTAAACCATCTATCCGTTATTGGGTCCAGGTAATAGATTGCCATGACATTCGTCGCAATCATAACTAAAACCAATAAGCCAAACCAGAATTTCATCTCAATTTTATAAAACTAGTAACCTGGAATGCCTATAGCTCGAGGTTATTTGAAGTTAATTTGTATATCTAACTATACTCGAATGTCCCATACTCACTTTTAATTGTAAGCTTTTTACTTTCAGCTGCTTCTACTCTTCCCACTACCTGAGCATCTACATTAAAAGATCTTGAAATTTCGATAACCTTATCTGCATGAGCCTCATCGATATAAATTTCCATACGATGTCCCATATTAAAAACCTGATACATCTCTTTCCAGTCGGTTTTACTTTCCTCCTGAATTAGTTTGAACAATGGTGGTGTAGGAAACATATTATCTTTTATAACATGCAAATCATCAATAAAGTGTAGGATCTTTGTTTGGGCACCTCCACTACAGTGAACCATTCCGTTAATATTCTCAGCTCCAATATCAAAAAGCAACTTCTGGATAACTGGTGCATAAGTTCTGGTTGGAGAAAGCACAAGCTTCCCAGCATCGATCGGACTATCTTCTACAACATCGGTCAGTGTTTTGTTTCCTGAATAGATGAGCTCTTCAGGAATAGAACTATCAAAACTTTCAGGATATTTTTCGGCCAGGACTTTAGAGAAAACATCATGGCGCGCAGAAGTTAGACCATTACTTCCCATCCCACCATTATATTCAGTTTCGTAGCTAGCCTGCCCTGAAGATGAAAGTCCTACGATTAGATTTCCAGGTTTGATATTCGCATTATCGATCACTTTATTCCTTGGCATTCTGGCAGTTACAGTAGAATCAACGATAATCGTTCTCACCAGGTCTCCAACATCTGCCGTCTCTCCACCAGTAGAATGTATCTCTACTCCGAATTTCTTCAATTCTGAAATTAATTCTTCTGTACCATTAATAATAGCTGAAATTACTTCGCCCGGTATAAGATTTTTATTACGACCAATTGTTGAAGAAAGCAAAATATTACTGGTAGCTCCTACACATAAAAGATCATCTATATTCATAATCAAAGCATCCTGGGCGATCCCTTTCCAAACCGAAAGGTCTCCGGTTTCTTTCCAGTACATATAAGCAAGAGAAGATTTAGTCCCAGCACCATCGGCATGCATAATCAAACAATGTTCTTCACTTCCTGTTAAATGATCTGGCACGATCTTGCAAAAAGCCTTCGGAAAAAGTCCTTTATCAACATTCTTGATAGCATTGTGAACATCCTCTTTTCCAGCAGATACGCCCCTGCCTGAATACCTTTTGCTAATTTCTTTACTCATGAATATAACTTAGAATTNTCAAAGATAATTAGTTTCAGGCTTCTGGGAAATTATACGACCTATTTAAACAAAAAAACCACGCTATAGGCGTGGTTTGATTTAGAAGATAGTTGAACAGTTATTCCCAATCGGGCATTTTAGCATTCTCGATTAATAATTCTCTATTTTCTTCGATAGTATTATAATCCTCATCGAAATTGACTTGGTAAATTGATTTGATAGCGTCAGACTCACTCGAGGTGTTTATAAAGATTACAGAGGCTTCATTGGGAGAGAACCTTGCATCCAGGTCNTTAGTTCCATTTGGTTTCTCCGTGCTCAGATTGATAGTTTGACCTGTATTTATTACATATAAAAACATCTTCGTGTTCAATTGCCTTCGTGTTGGACTCTCGTATTCAGAAACATCTCGCGTATAAAGAATCAGATTGTTATCCACTGAAACATCCAAACCACCAAGCGTACCTTTATTATTCCGAATTAATACATCTTGTATTTGGCCTTGATTATCAATCCAGAATATACTACCATCATACCCATCAATATCGGTTTCTAGAATCAAAATTTTAGATCTGTCTTCACTTTGTTGAACGTCCATGACATAACGCCCTGCCCCTGCTTCATAAACTATATCCTTCCCACTTCCTTCAGTAGTGATTTTGTATACTTTATCAAAATTAGGATAGAGAAGGAAGCGACCATTGTCTGCCCATGAAAAACCTAAATTTTCCGTATCGATTCCATTTGCAGGGATGCTATTCGTAACCTGTTTAACATTCGATCCATCAAGATTCATTGTAAAAAGATGCGTTCGCCCTTCTATGGTACGGTAGAATGCTATGAGATTTACATTGAGATTTTTTCGTGGTCTGAAACTATTGGTGGACGATGAAGTAAGCTGAATTTCATTACCTTCTACATCTGAAGAAAATATAACATTATTACCATCAATTTGTCTTACAAAATAGTAGTTGTTATTGGTTGGTGCATCAATTGTATTGAATGAATAAATTTCACTTAACACAGTTTGATTTACACTATCACTAACTTTTACCTGCCAGAAGTATTTGCTCGCGTAATTTAAATTTTCTACGGAGAAAGTTGTATCGGTAATATTTGAAAATGTGAGTACTTCGTTGTTATTATTATTCCTAATTTCCAACTCGTATGTTAGCTCATCCTGGTCTGGATCTGATGATTCCCAGACAAAATCTACTTCTAGACCTACGTCAGTTGTTAAATCCTCTGGACTAATCAATTTTGGAGTAACAGGTGATCTATTGTTATCTCTGGATTTTTCAAGTTCGAATGCAACATTTGACATTCCATTTTCCGTGACAGAAACACCTTCAAATCCAGTTACATATTCATTGAATTCAGCTTTTACCGAGTAATCATCAACGACCACATTTTGCAATATAAAATTACCGTCTTCGTCGCTAAATACGGTAGTAGAAGCAGGGCTAGTCGTGATTTTCACTCCTTCTAATGGCTCATCCGTTTCTGCATCCTGCACAGTTCCTGATATATCACCAAGTACTTCTATCCCTATAGTGTCCTCGCTACAGGAATATAAAAATGAAGACAGAAGTAACAAATAAGTAACGTAGGCTTTTTTCATAATACGATTAATTTGCATTTAATTTTCCATTTTTACCGAAATAGAAATTAAGACCAATTCCAAAATTGAAATAAAAATCATCTCTTTTTCCATTTATAACGCCGTCGAGTTTATCACTAAAACTTAGATTCTGTTCACCAAAAATTTTTACTCCCAGATTATCTGAGAGATAATAATGTAATCCCGCTCCATACTGAAATTTGAAGACCGGGCTATTAACATTCTGATTGATTGTATTATTATCTATATTGAAAATCAGACCTGGCCCTCCATATAAATATGGTCCAAAGTCATCATTGGGAAGGATTTCTAAAGTCGCATTCAGATCTGTACTTACAAAAGAACCTGAGAATTGGCTACCGTTGCTCAACTTCTGAAAACTTCCAGCAACACCTAAGTTGAAATTTGGAAGAATAGCTTTCTGGTATTCAACTCTGCCCATTATAGAAAGTTGTGTTTCGTTGTAATCACCATCCATTAGGGATGTACCGGCGCTAAAACTTAATAGGTCTCTAGTTGAATTATAATTAAAAAGTTTTTTTCCGTAGAGCCCAGTTTCTTGATCAGTTTGTAATTCTTCAAGATATTCCGTTACTAGTTCAAGGTTTGTTTCTGATCCCTGCATAGTGGTCCATAAACCATCTTTAANCCCCTCGATAATTAAATCTCTAACCGCCTTTTCAATTGCATCCTGAACTGCTAGTTGAACTGGCTCATTTTGGGTAATTCCAGTTTCTGCTTCCAATAGTCTTTGAAATTTAACAAATCTAAAAAAACTTCCATCTAAAGCCTGTGATAGGATAGTTTTAGAGACATAAACTGTTTTTAATATTTCCCCGCTGTTTGTAGAAACAGCTCGAAGATAGACCGTAATACGGTCCTGTCTATATTTAGCTGAACCTCCTATACCAAAATATCGTGCCCCTATACCCCCGGTAATTATATTTGTATCNTATGAAATAATTCCTCCTTCTAATATTAAACCCGCATAAAGTAAGGGTGGTAGTGGAGGTTCATTTGGATTCACATTCTTTAAATATTCTTGTTTAGTATTTCGAATGATATTACGTTCGGTAGATAAATTGCTTAAGTTTTCTCTTTCAATAGGTATAAACCAACCCGAATCTTCCAGCGCTTTGATTAACATAGTGGTTCCTCCTTGAGTGACTGCTGTACTAAAAGTAGAGCCATTCTGAATAGCCTTATATTGTCCAGTTTGATCGCTAAAATTGTAAACTGCAACTTCTACAGGATCAGCAGCTGCAGGTAAATCCATTAACCTCTGACTAGAGGATGAAATTTCACCAACCCTTGCCGAATTTTTTTCTATAGGTTGATTGAAGAAAGCACCACAAGAAACTAATCCAAGAAACAGAGGTAAAACAATAGCTATATAATATTTTTTCATACGGGGGGATGTTTAAACTAATTAGGGATAATTATTTGAGTTTCCTCCCCGGTGGCCGTATCAAGAATATTGATAACTAAACCTTCAGAGCTTCTATAAATTTCGAGATTTAGTGTACCATATGTAAATGTTCCTTCCTGGTCAAAGGAACCAAATCCTTCGAGCTGCTCCTGCAATAGTGTCCTACTAATTTGACTTAGAAGCTGACGGTTTAGGTTTTCTCCCAATCTTTCTAACTCACTTTGTTCTTCTCTAGGCTGTTGCGCAGCTGTTAATTTATTCTGAGAAGTAGCAGAACTCAGCATCCAACTGTAATTATATGGATTCCCACCAAAAGCTGGGTTCAAAGGTTCATATACCAACTGCTGTGAATAGCCTTTTATTCCGAATAGTGTAAAAATTAACAGTAAAATAATTTTTGGTTTCATTTAGTAGTATTTAAATTTAGCACCGGACTTAAGTTGTTGAATATAGGCCGTAACCCTTAATAATGTTACACTGGCCATTTGTTTGAGAAATTCCTTTTTTGGTTGTGCAAAAAATTGCATAATTATTTGATCACCCATTCTTACCGTAATTCTGGTACTTCTACCTCTACCAGGTGTTTCCTCTATTTCAATGTTTTTTGGAGAAATTATCTGTTTGTTATAGAAATCTGCATAAAAGTATCTATAAAAATCTCTCCCAACTCGGGTTAAAGTATTTTCTAAAACTAGGCCGCTGATGATTATACCATCTTGAGGTTTGGCTTCCTCCTGATTTATGATGATTTGTTCCTTACTGGTTTTTACTTCTTCGAGTAATTCGTTGGTACCTGATATTTCTTTAACATCTTTACCTAGAGGGTTTTCTTCCAAGTCATTTATTAATAAAATAACTTTTACGCTACCTTCAAGGTTGATACCTATTGAACTAGATGACAATACTTTTTTTTCATTTGCCTTTAGAAAAAAAAGGTCCTCCTGTCTTGTGCTACTGACATTATTATTAGAATCCTTCTTGAATACTAAAAACTGGTAATTTAAATTTAGATCTGAAGGTGTGAGGTTTTCTGCAAAGGCGGTAAAAGTTACAAATTCACCATTATTATCGATTTTGATTTCAGCCTTAACTTCTCGATTGTAGTACTGAGCATATAGCTTATCTATAGATATAGTGCAAAAGAATATAATACCTATTAACACGAAATCTAGCTTTCTGGTATAATTCTTAATAGACAATTTCATTCTGGCTAATTAAAACTTCGAATTATAATTGAGGGAGATGCCTCCGTCTGCCTGAATTTTAAAGATTTGGTAAGCTGATTGACTCCTTCTCTTTGAAAATTTAAGTAATTACCATCTTGTATAAGGTTTAGTGAAATATCCTCATAAGGTGCATTTACAAAATCCCGAATTATATTATAGTTACCATATTGAACTAATTCGGAAACTGCCGTATTTGCTGTATAATTTAGATCTGTTTTATTAAAATTACCATTTTGGGCTATATTAATTTCACTAGAGTTTGTATTAGTATAAATGTTTACCTCATTTAACTCTCCTACCTGAGCTAAGAAAACTGAATTACCAGAGATCTCGGTATTCTTTGGATTAATAAAAGTTGTAATACCGAATGATGCTAAGATATTAGGATCGATTTTTTTTCCGATAAGAACATTTTCCACCTCACTCTCTTCTGTATAGGTTTGAGCATTGATTGTAACAAGGGTAGTAATTAAGAATATTATAGTGATGATCTTTTTCATACTTATACAATTTAAATAAGAGAGAGGCTACACCTCTCTCTTATGTTTTCCTATTATTAGTTGCAATCAGCACAAATTTCTGGTGTACTAGGCATAGGAGTAGATGTCCACGTTTGTGGAGTATCCATATCTATAAAACAGCTAGCAGCATCATCGTCAAAATAAGTACCTGCAGGTCCCATTTGGATTACATCTATTTGGTTACCACCATTAGGCATTCCATCTGCTACATTTTGTTCAGCTACATAACTTTGTCCGCCATATTGTGATACGACAGCTTTGTTCATCATACCTCTTTGAGCAGTACTTACCCAGTTATCATTTCCAAATTGATAAGTAAAAGCTTTATTTCCTAAACCTCTCTGAGATGTTAAAGCTATATTGTCGTCACCATTCTGGTATTGTGAAGCTTTATGGGAGTTTCCACTTTGCAATATCGCTGCATCATTATTGTCCCCAATTTGATCCTGTTGAGATTTATTGCCTCCAGCTGGTGTGGAACCATAGAAGTTTTGAACTATATATGCATTGTTATCATCACCAGTTTGATCCTGCTCAGCATAGTTAC
>FUFK010064639.1_pt1 | contig 12745 bp, 16 predicted proteins | sample 1021851 | NCBI WGS metagenome assembly FUFK01 (sample SAMEA51879418, study PRJEB19060) | metagenome | reverse complement strand
AAATCTTATTCATTTGTTAATCGTCAGAAGCAGGCGAGGGTTAGATTTTCTTAGAGAGTGCTTTGCAGAACAAGGCAATGAAAGAGCTGTTAAGCATCCANCNANTGTCTGTNTCNTTNGANGAANATAANTTNGCCGTNCGCGATATCAGTTTNTCNNTCCAANACGGAGAATTNGTNGTTCTNCTGGGCTCCTCCGGNGCTGGAAAATCAACGCTGCTNCGCTCCCTGAATGGGTTGGTTCANCCCTGTTCGGGAAGCATCCGATCACGCCACCACGGAGAGATCAGCGCNAGCACCAACCGGCAGCTCCGCGCCCACCGNCGGGACACGGCNATGGTGTTCCAGCAGCACCAGCTGATTGACCGCTTNTCNGTNCTNGACAACGTGCTNATGGGGCGCTTGGGATACCACTCCTTCCTGCGTTCACTGCTTCCACTGCCGNAGAGCGATCGCCAAAAAGCCCTCTCAGCCCTGGAGCGCGTGGGTTTGATNGATAAAGCACTGGCCCGCGTCAAAGACCTCAGCGGCGGCCAGCAGCAACGCGTNGGNATNGCNCGNGCCCTTGTNCAGGAACCCCGTCTGATTCTCGCGGACGAACCGATCGCCAGCCTGGATCCGGAAAGTTCAGTGCAGATTCTNTCGCTGNTGAAAGACATCTGCCANCGNGACCGTATTGCTGTTCTGGTGAGCCTTCACCAGGTGGAATTCGCACGCCAGTTTGCTGATCGAATCATTGGCATGGCCGCTGGTCGCATCATTTGCGACCAACAGTCCTTGACCCTGCAGGAAAGCGAGATTCACGCCCTGTATCGCCACAATCTCGAGGCAGCGGTCACCTAAACATCCGCCGTCTCGACTTCAGGCTTGCTCTTCATTTCATCCCCATGTTGTCCCAAGCTGCGCGTTTTTCAGCCGTTGCTTTTGCCTCTGCTGCGATTGTTCTGACTGGTTGCTCCAGCCAAACAACAACTGGCAAGTCTGCCGACTCCAGTGATCCCGACAAGCTGATTGTTGCCCTGATCCCGGATGAAAATGCCGCAACGGTGATTCAGGACAACCAAGGACTGAAGGATTACCTCAACCAGAAGCTCGGCAAGGACATTGAATTGGTGGTCACCACCGATTATTCCTCCATGATCGAGGCGGCCCGCAACGATCGCCTCGACCTGGCCTACTTCGGACCGCTGTCCTATGTGCTGGCCAAGACCAAGAGCGAAATCGAACCCTTCGCCGCTCGGATCAAGGGGGGCACCAAGACCTACCAGTCATGCCTGATTGGTAACACCGAAGCCGGTGTGACCGACTTTGAGGCGATCAAAGGCAAAACCTTTGCCTTTGGAGATCCAGCCTCAACCTCCAGCCGTCTGTTCCCGGAACTGACCCTCAAAGAAAATGGCCTCACCAAGGGTGAGGACTACGAGGGTGTGTTCCTCGGCGCCCATGACGCTGTGGCCCTGGCCGTTCAGAACGGCAANGCTCAGGCCGGTGGCGTGGCTTGCCCGATTTTCGAATCCCTGAAGGAGAAGGGCAAGATCGACGCCAACAAGGTGACCTTGATCGCCAAATCAGCGCCGATCCCGCAGTACCCCTGGACGATGCGCTCGTCATTGAAGCCCGAGCTGAAGGACACCATCAGCACCACCTTCATTGAACTGAACGACGACAGCGTCCTGAAGCCGTTCAAGGCCGATGGATTCGCCGTGATCACCGATCAGGACTACGACGGCATCCGCAAGGCGGGTGATCTGCTGGGCCTCGACCTCGGCAAGTTCGTCAACTGAACACGTTCCTCTGTCCCGGTGGTTCCCACCATCGGGACCTTTTTGGTCTTCCGTTATGAGTGCTTCCGTTGATACCCATCNCGCCATTCTTCGGCGCCATGAGCTGCGATGGCGGCAGCAATNCCTCCGTGTNCTGGTGATTCTCACGGCGGTTGTTGGTTCCTTGGCCGTTGTTGGTCTGTTTGATCCGAATCGGATCGCCACTGGGGTGCCGGCGATTTTCAACTTGCTGCCAGAGATGTTTCCACCGGATTTCGCTCGGTGGCCGTTCTGGATCAAGCCTTTGATCGACTCGATGGCGATGAGCATCGCAGGCACCTCCATCGCGGTGTTCTTCTCGCTGCTTCTTTGTTTCTTTGCCGCCCGTAACACCAGCCCCAACTCGGCGCTCTACGTAATCGCCACGGCAGTGCTCAACGTGACCCGAGCCGTTCCCGAGTTGATTCTCGGCATGATTCTTGTGGCTGCTGTTGGCTTCGGAGCACTGCCCGGAACCCTGGCGCTTGGCCTTCACTCCGTNGGCATGCTCGGCAAGTTCTACGCCGAGGCGATCGAACTCTGCGATCAGGAGCCGATCGAAGCCGCNCGCTCATCGGGGGCGTCTGAACTGCAGGTGATCGTTCACAGCATCCTTCCTCAGGTGTTTCCAGCCATGGCGGATGTCACCTTCTACCGCTGGGAATACAACTTCCGGGCTTCGATGGTGGTGGGCGCCGTGGGCGCCGGCGGCATCGGTTTGGAAATCATCAGTGCCCTGCGGATCATGGAGTACCAACAGGTCTCGGCTCTTCTGCTGGTGGTGCTTGTGGTGGTCACAGCGCTCGATTCAATGAGCAATGCCCTGCGGCATTGGATGGTGCAATGACGACCCTCATGAGCCATCAACAGCGGCCCCATCTCGTGGTCACGAACTATGTGCAAGAGGAAGTCATCGACTTCCTCTCCGAATTCGCACGGGTCACCGCCAATCGCAGCCGGGAGCCCTGGAGCCGTCGCGCTCTGCTGGNATCNGCAGCGGACGCCGANGGCCTGCTGATGTTCATGCCGGATTGCGTCGATGCCGACTTTCTTGATCACTGCCCGCGGCTGCGCTCGATCGCCGGAGCCCTGCGTGGTTTCGACAATTTCGATCTCTCCGCCTGTGATGCACGGGGCATTCGCTATCAATTCATCCCCAATTTGTTGGCGGCACCAACGGCAGAACTCACCGTTGCGATGCTGATCAGCCTGGCGCGATCCATACCAGCAGGGGATGCCTTCATGCGCACAGGCCAGTTCCCTGGATGGCGGCCCAATTTCTACTCCAAGGGAGTGATCAACAGCACCGTTGGCATCGTGGGAATGGGTCAACTCGGCATCGAATTCGCCGAGCGCATGCGGGGCTTCGGCGCAACGCTGCTGTACAGCGATCCCGTTCGTCTTGATCGCCAATCCGAGCAACGTCTTGAGCTGCAGCATGTGGAGTTCAACGACGTGATTGAACGCAGTGATCACCTGGTGCTGATGGTGCCGCTCACGAACGACACACTGCATCTGATCAATGCGGATGTGTTGGCCCGGTGCAGACCGGGGGCCGTGCTGGTGAATCCATGCCGCGGCTCGGTGGTGGATGAACAGGCTGTTGTGCGCGCGCTGCAATCAGGCCAGCTGGGGGGCTACGGAGCCGATGTTTTTGAGATGGAGGACTGGGCCCGAGAGGACCACCCCTCTTCCATTCCCCAGGGCTTGCTCGATCAGCGCGATCGCACCGTGCTCACCCCGCACATCGGGTCAGCCGTTCAATCGATCCGAGAAGACATCGCCATGACGGCGGCCCGCAATCTCAAGGCACTTGTTGAGTCCACCCTGACGCCGATCAGATGAGCAACACCACAACCACAACGCACTGGGATCCGAAGGATCTCCTTGAATTCCAAGGGCGTCATCAACAGGACGGCGTCGTCCATGTGCCTGGCTTGGTGGCAAGCGACGCCATGGCGGAGTTGCTGGCTTGGGTTGACGACATCTCCACCGCATCGACATTGGGGCGCGACTACTTCGAAAGCACAGACCGTGGCCGGGTCAAAGCGCGAACCGAAGACTTCGCCAAGGATCACCCTCCCCTGCATCAGTTCCTGACCCAAGGGCGGGTGCACGACGTGCTCGAAGCCTTGTTTGGCGAACCACCGGTGCTGTTCAAGGAGAAGATCAACTACAAGCACCCCGGTGCCGCCGGGTACGCCCCCCATCAAGATGCCCCGGCCTACCCGTTTGGCTCGCTGCACATCACGATGCTGCTGGCCTTGGATTCAGCGGATACAAGCAATGGCTGCTTGGAATTCGCCAAGGGGGCCCATCGCAACGGGGTGATCGATGTGAATGCCGATGGATGCCTCCCGATTGAGCGGGCAGCTCAACTCGAATGGACGCCGATGCCTGTGGCNGCTGGAGACGCGGTGTTCTTCAACTCNTTTGCACCGCACCGCAGCGGCACNAANCGCTCCGATCGTTCGCGCCGCGCGCTGTACGTCACCTACAACGCCAGCTCCGAAGGCGATTTGCGATCGGAGTACTACGACCACAAAAAGCAGGCGCTGGCGGAAGGGCGCGTCAGCTTGATCAACCACTTTCTCGGGGAGGACGTCTCATGACTGCTGCACTGGCCNACCACGCCATNGAATGGATGAAATCCATGCAAGCGGGGAGTCACGAAGAGCGCGTTGACCTGCTCTTCGCCTATCTCAACACCCATGGGCAATCCAGCTACGACCCATCGGTGACGCAGCTGGAACATGCTCTGCAGACAGCGCATCTGGCCCACCAGGAGTCGCAGCAGCCCCACCTGGTGGTGGCATCACTGCTTCATGACATCGGCCATCTGATGATCGATGAACACGATGAGCAAAGGGATTTCCTCGATCAAGACTGTGCCCATGAGGCCGTCGCAGCCCGAGCACTCTCCGTGTTCTTCCCCACGCAGGTTGTTGCCCCCGTACAGCGGCATGTCTCAGCCAAGCGGCTGCTGTGCTCCCTGGATGAGACGTATTACGCGGGGCTATCGGATGCATCGAAACGCAGCTTTGACGTGCAAGGCGGAGAACTGAGTCGTTCAGAAGCAATGCGGCTGTTGGCCTTAGAGGGGATGGACGATGCCATGGCCCTGCGACGTTGGGACGACCGGGCCAAGGTTCATGGGGTTGTAGTGCCCAACTTGGATGCCTACGGGCAGGTGGTCTTCGACCATCTCCTGTAGAGCAGGATTCAAGCGAGTTCAGCTCCCTGTGAGTTGCACATCATTGATCCCAGTTGCACAAAATCCCAGGAACAAATCAGGGACAAGCCCTTCAGACCTTTTCCTGCAACTGATTTCTGAGTGGCAGCAGCAGCCTGAAACCCCAGCGCTGATCCGCAGGATTCACACCAGCTCCAGCCACCACACTCCCCATCAATGCAGTGATTCTGCAGAGAAATGGATCAGGCCAGGGTCGAACCACCCACCCCGGCGCTGAAAAAAACCACGAGCTATCACCGCAAAACAGACCGTTGAGAACATCGCAGCCAACACGACAAACATTTCAAAACGCCAAACAGGCCACTTGAGCCGGCACGGTGTTTGGAGTTAGGTAAAACCAGAACAGAGCCTCTGTGAATGTTGACCGCCGGATTGATTGCTCGGAGGCCTTTCCCGAAGCTGGAGCTCGATCGCATCCCAGAACGCAGCCCGATCAGCAAGCACTTGCCTGCGAACCGTACGGACCGTCTGATGCGCGGCAGGGTCATTTCCGGCCAGGGTAAGCACCATCGTTTCCGCCAACGGCCCATGGCTATCGCCGTCCAGGGTGATGTGGCGTTCGAGGTACCAACGCAGGGTCGGGCAGGGCAGCTCCAACACGATCAACCGATCGAGCAGCCCGCGAAACAGGTCGGGCACCAACAGCTCCCGCCCATAGGCAAACGAAGCTGCTATGGCATGCATTTCACCGGAGGAAATCAACTCCTGGGTGGTGCGTAGGAACCGAGCTGATGAAGCAGGGATCTCTCTATGGCGCACAGCGCCGGCGAGGTCACCTCTCGAGGCCTGCTGGAGCACCGCATCGATCACCGCGGTGTCCGCACCGATCTCCACCATCGCGCGTCGATAAATCGCGAAATGAGAGAGATGCAGCGGCTCTCCAAGGCTGTCAGGCAGAACATCACATTCTTCTTCCGCCACCAGGCTGTTCACCAGACCTGCGATCTCGGGATGGCGCGGCGGCACCCAGGGGACAACGGAAGGCGCCAAGTGCTGCTGCAAGGACTTGAGCAGCAGCATGAAATCCCACACCGCAAACACGTGGTGTTCCATGAACAGCCGCAGGTCCGCGATGGACGTGATCGCCTGCGGCAGCGGATGACGGTGCAGCTCCATCAATTCAGAGTCCCAGCTCCGTCAAACCCGGAAAATCATCCGGACGCGGTCCATCCCCCCAGTTGAACAGGCGGTCACTTTCAGCGATCGCCACATCATTGATGCTGGCTTCGCGCCGACGCATCAAGCCGTTCTCGGCGAACTCCCAGTTTTCGTTGCCGTGGGCCCGGAACCATTGCCCCGAGGTGTCGTGCCACTCGTACTGAAAGCGAACNGCAATNCGGTTGNCGCTGCANGCCCAGACTTCTTTGATCAGTTTGTAATCCAGCTCCTTGGCCCATTTGCGCTGCAGGAAAGCCAGNATTTCAGCGCGGCCGCGGATGAACTCACTGCGATTTCTCCACACGCTGTCTTCGGTGTAAGCGAGTGAGACCTTGTCGGGGTCCTTGCTGTTCCAAGCATTTTCCGCCATGCGTGCTTTCTGTCGGGCCGTTTCTAAAGTGAATGGAGGAAAGGGGGGTTTTCCAGACATGAAAATCAATCAGCGTAAATAACAATTAAGAAGGCTGTCCGAGAACACGAACCGTATCATCGGAGCTGTAGCGAGAGACCCACTGACGCAACTGGGTTTCTTCTTCGTCTGTGCGCGTGCAGGCAAAGCCATAGCGCGCACGTACACGCTCAGAAGCAGCACGAAGAGCTTTAACTCCGCGCTTTTCAAGCTCAGAAACCAACAGCGAATCGCCTGGTCGAAAATAATCAAGAATCACCGTCGATGGTGAATATAACGTGCTGGATTGCCCATCTGGCCACTCCAGTTGAAAGCGAACTTCAGGCATGGATCTGTAGTCAATTTAATCATCTTGCACGGCAAGATTGACCATGACTGTCTCATCGAACACAGCCAAAACCCGTCAGCGCATCAGTACCATCCCANAACGTGATGCGTGTCACCTGAATGGTTCAGAACTACACTGCAATCGCCCAAGGCAAAGTGACCGATAGGGCAGCAAATCAGNGTCGAATCGCGCGAGGCCAGCTGAGCTAAGGCAGCCGTGCACGAAGGGTTCACAGCCAGCAGGTAACCAAAACTGGGNAANCAGGTCAGCCAGGCCTCGTCGTGGATGCCTTCAGGTCGTTCCACCGCGTCGAGGTCAAGGANTAACTGATGACCACATGCCTCGGCAAACATCACGGCGGTGCCGGTGATGCCTCCCATGCTGATGTCTTTGGCGGCGTGCACCAGCTGTTCAGCGGCCAGCATGGGCAGTAAGGCAAGTTGCGCACGAAGACGCTCGGGCGGGGCATGGGTCGCGGCATCCCAGAAGGGGTAGTGGCGATAGAAGCNTCCTGCTTTGTTCACCAGCATCCACAGCTCATCGCCGGGACATGCTGCGCGAGCGGACAGGACGGGACCCTCCGCCACTCCCAGAACAGACACCGAGAGAGCCTGATAAGAGCTCTGCTGGTTGGAGTGGCCACCCACCATCGGAACACCGAAGCGATCACACGCGAATCGCATTCCCTCCATCAANGCGCTGATGTCTNCAGCACCGGCACTCCAGACACTGTTCACCAGCGCCAGGGGACGACCACCCATGGCTGCGATGTCACTGAGGTTCACCAAGACNCCACTCCANCCGGCAAACCACGGGTCNTCTTCGACCAGACCGGGATGCATCCCCTCACAGGCCAGCAACAGTTGNCCGGTCTGAGCGGGCAGCACAGCAGCGTCGTCACCCAGCATCCCGGCCAATCCCAGCTGCGGAAAGGGCTGATGGCAAAAGGTGGCAGCTGCCGAGCGAATATCGCGCTTCGCCAACAGGCCACTGGTCCTGCGCAAGGCGTTCACAAGGCCCATGTCATTCACGCCGCAGCTGCCAGGTGATGCGAGGCGATCGGCCGTTGCTCACGGGAGGGCAGGTAGTAGCCGAGATCCGCTTCCATCAGGTGATGGCGGATGCCCCGGATCTCAAGTTCATCGATTGAGGTCCAGTGCAAGCGGCGGAAAAAGCGGACGTTCTGAATCTGCACCGTGGCCAGGAAACGATCACATCCCCAACCATTGGCGGTGGTAACAGCCTTCCAGATCAACCCCTTGCCAATCTGGTTGTGACGGCGGAAATCGGCATGCACGCCGAGGCGACCGCCNTACCAAAGTCGCGGCTCTGTCTCCACAATCCGCACCACGCCAACCACATCTGTTTCAGCGCCATCGTCATGCTCTGGCTCTGAACTGTGATGCAACGCCGCAATGGGGTAGGCGATCGCGTCGAGCTCATCACGATCAGACTCTTCAAACACGTGCTGCTCGCTGCAGAAGATGCTGCGCCGCAACGACCAATACCCCTGGATCAGCGACGCGTCGGCACGCAGAAGATGAAANGTGAAACGATCNGAACTCGCGGTGGGAGACAGACGGAAATCATCGGCATCNATGCCGATGCCAGCGCGCACNGANGGNGTGAANANNTGNGGCGCNGAACTGATGCTGCGGCCAATNCCGCAGCTGCTGGGATCAAGACACGAGACCATGACTACGACACCTGCTCGAACAACGAGAGTGCGGAGCAAGCTCCGCATTTGGCACAACCAGCGGACATCTGCTCCGAGCGCAAATCCCCCGCTTTCAACATCGCGGCAACACCCTGATACACATCAACCATGAAGGAGCTGTCCGGTGATGGATGGCTCTCCAGCGGTGTGCCAGAGATCGGCACAAAGGGCACCACAAAGGGGTAGACCCCGAGTTCAATCAGACGTCGGCTGCAGTCGAGCAAGGCCTCCTTGCTGTCACCCAAGCCGGCCAGCAGATACGTTGACACTTCACCGCGACCGAACACCGCAACGGCATCCGCGAAGGCCTCGTAATAGCGCTCAAGACTGAGCTCCGATTTCCCGGGAAGGATCCGACGCCGCACATCCGGCTCCACCACCTCCAGGTGCATGCCGAGACTGTCAATTCCAGAGTCCTTCATGCGCTGATACCAGCGCGGATCTTCCGGCGGTTCACACTGGCCCTGGATCGGGAGATTCACCCGACGCTTGACGGCTTCAGCGGTTTCAGCCATCAGACGGGCTCCGCGATCGTCACTGTTGGGCGTTCCGGTGGTCATCACCAATTGCTTGACCCCGTCCAGCCGGACAGCCGCTTCCGCCACTTCCGCCACCTGCTCGGGCGTTTTGCGCACCAAGGCGCCATCCTCGATTGACTGTTCAATCGCGCAGAACTGGCACGACTGGGATCGATCCCGAAAACGAATGCAGGTCTGCAACAACGTGGTGGCCAACACATCCTTGCTATGCAGCAAGGCAATCGATCGGTAGGCGATTCCGTCGGCTGTGCTCAGGCCGTAAAAGGCTGGTTCCCGTGGGGTTGTGATCTCAGGAGAGCACTGCTGCTCGGGTCCCTCAATCGCAAGTGCAGCACCGGAGGATGCCAACTTGTAGGGAGACGCTGCGGAGGCATCGTTGTAGACGGGAACCATCACGGTGGTGCCATCGAGATCCAAGGCACGGTGGTCGGAGGGACCCGCACCTCCCCGTCGTCCCGGATTGCCCTTCACAGGGTCAACCCGAACGCCATGCACCTGCAATTCCGTGACCAGGCGACCAAGCTCAGACATGGTTCAACGCCTCCATCGAGGACAAAGCATCGGGAGCTGTGGCCGGTTCCAATGGAACCGATGCAGTCGACATGTCTTGAACGGGAACCGCAGGCGAACTGTTGATCTGCAACGACAACAGTTCGGGGCGGCTGTAATGGCCGACGCTGTCCATCATCCGTTTGCGCTTGGTGATCAGGGCAAGATCGAGATCGGCGATCGCCAACCCCTCACCATCCGGCAAGGGACCTGCCAGATACCGGCCCTCAGGGCTGATCACAGCGGTGTGACACCCTCCTTGGAACGCCTTGTGAAGACCCGACTCCGACGTGATCGACGCGTAGTCGTCGGGATGCAACCAACCGGTGGAACAGATCACAAAACACCCGGCCTCAAGAGCGTGATGGCGCATGGTGACGGCGGTCTGTTCCGAGAAGATCGGGCCCACCAAGGAGCCCGGGAACTGAGCGCAGTGGATCTCCTCCCCCTGGGCCATCAAGGCGTAACGGGCTAAGGGGTTGTAGTGCTCCCAGCAAGCGAGAGCGCCGACACGAGCCAACGGCGTCTGCACCACCTTGAGACCTGAGCCATCCCCTTGGCCCCAGACCATCCGCTCGTGGTAGGTCGGCGTGATTTTTCGCCGCTTCAGAACCAGTTCGCCACAGCTGTTGAACAACAACTGCGTGTTGTAGAGCGTTCCACCATCACGCTCATTGACGCCCAACAGAACCTGCATGCCGTACTGACGGGCAGCAGCCGCAACGGCATCGGTGACAGGGCCGGGCACCACCACAGCCTGCTCATACAGAGCCAGATGGGATCGCCCCATTAAGACCGGAGGTTCAACAAACGAGAAATAGGGGTAGTAAGGCAGAAACGTTTCAGGAAAAACGATCAGTTCCACCCCTTGAGCCGCGGCATCGGCCATGGCATCCAGCACTCTTTGCAGGGATCCGTCCAGGCTGAACAGGGCAGGACGGATCTGCGCGGCAGCAACTTTGACTGTGGTCACAGTGGAGAGCCTCCGGAAAAAATCAGAGCGTCCAGGTGTCAAGAATGAAGGCGCCTTCCTTACGGTGCATCAAGATGATGTCGAGAACATCAAGTGGATTCACAGGAGTGATTCCAGGCATCAGGGCTTTTTCACCGTGGCCATACAAGGCCTGCAAGGCAAAGCGACAGGCATACACTTTTCCGCCTTGATCCATGAATTTCTGCAAGCGTGCATTGAAGTTCAGGTGACCATCAAATGCCGCATCGCCAAGCTTGGGGAAGCCGCGCATCACGCCCAACGTGACGCCTGGGCCGTAGAGCAGAACTGAGGTTTCGAAGCCTTTGTTGATCAGACGACTGGCTTGGAGCAGATTCACCAAGCCAATCGAGCCCTCGAAAGCAACGGTATGAAATGTGACAAGAGCCTTTTCCCCAGGCTCGGCCTTCACATCAGGAAAAACTTTTTCCTCGTAGTCAACCAGGAAGTCGCCGGGCTGATTGGCAGGACGATCTACGGCAGGCATGTAAAGTTTTCATAAGCATTCCAATCGTGACTCTTCTGAAGCGATCAGCGATGTGCCTGTTGCAACCAAATCGACGCATCGACCGGCCAATCAATTGACGATTCCGTGCTTTTTACTACAGCATTCTTCGNCTANCAAGNAATGATTATTNATTGAGGTTTGCATACTTACGTTGCAAGTGNACGCGCAAACCAACTCTTCAGTCCAGCGACGTTCGGCAGTAGTTATTGGTGCAGGCCAGGCGGGTCTCTCCGCTGCCTATGCCTTGCAGCAAAAAGGGATACGACCGCTCGTTCTCGAGAAACACCGTGTGGCATACGCCTGGGACCAACAGCGCTGGGATTCCTTCTGCCTGGTCACGCCGAACTGGCAGTGCCGTCTTCCCGACTTTCCCTACAGCGGTGATCAGCCCGACGGCTTCATGGGCAAGTCGTCGATTGTGGACTATCTCCAGCGCTTCGCTCAGCATGTCAACGCCGACCTTCGCGAAGGCGTGGCCGTCTCGCGCTTGCAACCCATCGTGAACGGGTATCGGCTCGACACCAGTGAGGGAATCATCGAAGCCGAACACGTCATCGTTGCCACTGGGGGCTACCACATCCCCCGACGTCATCCATTCGCCGAACGCCTACCAGCATCTGTGCATCAACTGGATGCGCGGTCCTACCGCAACCCCGAGGCACTCCCGGATGGTCCCGTGCTGGTCGTCGGCAATGGCCAATCGGGTAGTCAGATCGCTGAGGATCTCCACCTGGCAGGTCGTACCGTGCATCTGAGCGTGGGTCGAGCCCCGCGATCTCCGCGTCGTTATCGCGGCAAAGACGTTGTGGATTGGTTGGATCGCATGGGCTACTACGCCATGCCAATAAGCGATCACACGGATCCACGCTCGGTCCGAGCCAAGACCAATCACTACCTCACAGGCCGAGATGGCGGGCGTGAGATTGATCTACGACAACGGGCGATGGAAGGCATGCATCTGCATGGCCGACTTTCGACCGTCTCCAGCGAACACATCGGTTTCGCGAATGACCTAGCCAGCAATCTTGATCAAGCCGATGCGGTGTATTGCCGCATCCGCACCAGCATTGACAGCTGGATCGAACAGGAAGGCATCGAGGCACCGGCCGAACCGGCATATTCCCCTTGCTGGCAGCCGTCTCCCATCGAAGATCCAGGAATTGATCTGAGCTCACAGCCGCTCGCCGCAGTGATCTGGTGCACGGGTTACCGCAGTGACTTCAGCTGGATTGAGGCGCCTGTTTTTGATGGGAGTGGGTTGCCGGCCCATGATCGCGGCGTCACCCAAAGCGCTGGCCTGTATTTCATCGGCTTGCCTTGGCTGCACACCTGGGGCTCCGGTCGCTTCTGCGGCGTCAGCGACGATGCTCGTTATCTCGCCCAAGTGATCAATCTGCGTTTGCAACGCCGTGATGCCTGCCAAGAACGCCTGGAATGCACAGCAATCCTGGGTTCATAAACCTGGGACTGAACTAATCAAAGCCAATCATTA
>FUFK010050515.1_pt1 | contig 12749 bp, 9 predicted proteins | sample 1021851 | NCBI WGS metagenome assembly FUFK01 (sample SAMEA51879418, study PRJEB19060) | metagenome | reverse complement strand
TATCACGCTCCCGTCTTGTCAAATTCACCCTATAAAAAAATATATGGTGACACACTAGATCTTATGAATCAGCATGTTAGTGCAGGACAGGACCCAGAACTCATGGCTAAGGCTATTTTAAAGATCATTAAAGATCCAGATCCAAAAGTACACTATCGGGTAGGAGAAATGTTACAAAAAGTGTCTATCAAGCTAAAGGCATTACTGCCAGACAAACTTTACGAGAAAATTCTCATGAAGCATTATAAATTGTAATTTTGAGGAGCTCTTAAAAATTAAACAACACAATTAATTCTATACAACTATGAAATTTTTTATTGATACAGCGAATCTGGATCAAATCAAAGAAGCACAGGCTTTAGGTGTGCTGGATGGTGTAACCACCAATCCTTCGCTCATGGCTAAGGAAGGTATTACCGGAAAAGACAATATTATCGAGCATTACAAAAAGATCTGTGAGCTCGTGGATGGTGATGTAAGTGCAGAAGTAATTTCAACCGATCTTGATGGAATGATTAGGGAAGGGGAGGAGTTGGCGAAATTGCACGACCAGATCGTGGTTAAAATTCCTATGATCAAAGAAGGTGTAAAAGCATTGAAATACTTTAGTGACCAGGGAATCAAGACAAATTGCACTTTAGTGTTTTCAGCAGGGCAGGCGCTTTTAGCTGCGAAAGCTGGGGCTACTTATGTTTCTCCATTCATTGGAAGACTTGATGATATCTCTACAGATGGTTTGAACCTTATTGCAGATATCAGACTTATATATGATAATTATGGTTTTGAAACACAGATCCTGGCTGCTTCAGTAAGACATACTATGCACGTTCTGGAATGTGCAAAAATTGGAGCAGATGTGATGACTGGTCCTATTTCCTCTATTGAAGGTTTATTAAAACATCCTTTGACCGATATTGGTCTTGAGAAATTTCTCGCAGATTATAACAAAGGAAATAAATAGACTTAAATTATATCTTACAAAAGGCTACCGGGAGGTGGCCTTTTTTTATTTAGCAATGAATTTTTCTAATTCCTCTTCAAAATCGGTATTGCCAAACTGTATATCGCCTTTAACGATAATAGCATCTTTATTTACGAAGAACAATTTATTTAAATATCTACGATAGGAATCTTTGGTAATCTGTCTTCGCGCTATCTGATATTCAAAAGATTTATCATAGCCAAAGGTCTCCAGTGTTCTAAGCCATTCTTCCCGCTCATTGATGTCTACATTCACCCCTATAAAGTCCACTTGCGGATACTTATCTCTTAACGAACTNATAATATTATGTTGCCAGCGATGATGCGCAGGAGCATAAAGAGACCAGGCNTAAGTGACTGTAGGTTTGTTGATTATTTCACCATATTTCAACTCTTTCCCTGAAGTGTTGACAGCCCATAGATCTGCAAGTGATTGGCCATTTAAATAAACTTTTTGAATTTCAGCAAGGTCACGAGCTTCTTCGATATGTGTGTACTCTATATCCTTTAGTAATTGTAATATGGAGTCTATCCTACTAACTTTTTCAGAATTAACGATCGCGAGCGTAGCAAGTCTGTCTAAAAATTCNTTTTTCAGTGATTCAATATTAGAAAGAGAATCAATTAAGATCATTCTTCTTTCAATATTCTTATAGGAATTGATATTATAGCAATCCTTGTGTTCGTTATGCGTNCTNGTNCANTATTCGATCGCTTTTGATCTCAGGTAGTCATCAATAAAATTTGTATACACGTAATAATCCTGNAGTTCACGATTATTNAAATCNATNTCNTTACGGTAATTATTNAANTCTTCTGGAATNTGNTCTNTGTAATCTCTACGNTATTTATTGATNAGNAANGNATATCGTTCTCTNAGATCAAAATATTCGTAATCTATACTNGCNNGAGCNANNTCNAGNAANTCTTCTGAAAATTCCCTGTCTTCNGAAAGNGTATTCAGNTTATNNATTCNTTGNTGNCTNATNGAATCNGTNATTCGGGCAAATTCTGAAGGNGCNATCTTNTANTAAGTAAGAATAAGGTCATTATTCTGCTCATTNTTAAGAAACATNTCCAGNAGAAAATTACTTTTNTCAGCNCCGGCNCCGCTAAAATTCAAAGACTCATCGAAAGAAAGTGTATTCAGGTAAATTAGAACACTGTCGCCAGGCTCCATATACATGATCTGGCTTTCAGGAGGATGGTTAAAAGTGTAAATTCCAGCTTCCAGTTTAGGATAATTCTTTCCAAACTGATTCTTTGCATCCAGAAATAAGGTGTCTATGATCTTGTTCTCTTTTGAGATCACCACAAAGTCAGTTTCAGGGTTATTGATCTGACCGCCGAGATAAATTGTACCATTCTCATTGGAATCATTTGTACATCCACTGAAAATAAGNGNGCAACAAAGTGAAAGAAAATAAAAGTATTTCATTCCGTGTATTGGTATGAAGCTTTTCGGTCACTTCATTTTTTAACAAATATATTCTGTGCACCTGCGGAGCTGTGTTAAGTGTGCGTTAAAACGTATTTTTAAAACGTTAATCTTTCTTAGTAAGCTCCATAATAGCTACTTTTGCAAAAAATTAATTTTTATAGTTTATGCTTTCAGTATCAAACCTTTCTGTACAGTTTGGAAAAAGAGTTTTGTTTGACGAGGTGAATACTACTTTCACCCAGGGAAACTGTTACGGAATCATTGGTGCCAACGGTGCCGGTAAATCTACTTTTTTAAAGATATTATCTGGTAAATCTGAACCTACTTCCGGTCATGTTCATTTGGAACCAGGGAAGAGAATGTCTGTTCTGGAACAAGATCACAACGTATACGATGATTACCCGGTACTGGAAACAGTAATGCGTGGTAATAAGCCTCTATTTGCAGTGAAAACTGAAATGGATGCTTTATATGCCGATTATTCTGATGAAAATGCAGATAGAATTGGTGAATTACAGGTTTCTTTTGAAGAAATGGATGGATGGAACGCTGAGAGTAATGCGGCTTCCATGCTTTCGAATCTTGGGATCAAGACAGATATGCATTATGCACAAATGAAGGATCTTGATGGTACTCAAAAGGTACGTGTACTTTTAGCACAGGCACTTTTTGGAAGTCCTGATGTGCTGATCATGGATGAGCCCACCAACGACCTGGATTATGAGACGATCACATGGTTGGAAAATTTTCTTGCGAACTATGATAATACGGTGATCGTGGTTTCTCACGACCGTCACTTCCTTGATTCGGTTTGTACGCATATTTCTGATATTGACTTCGGAAAAATCAATCACTTTTCAGGAAACTATACATTCTGGTATGAGTCTTCTCAACTTGCTGCAAGACAGAGAGCACAGCAGAATAAAAAATCTGAAGAAAAGAAAAAGGAACTTCAGGAGTTTATTCAGCGATTTTCTGCCAATGTGGCGAAGAGTAAGCAGGCAACTTCCAGAAAGAAAATGATCGAAAAGCTGAATATTGACGAGATCAAACCTTCCAGTAGAAGGTATCCCGCTATCATTTTTGAAAGAGAGCGTGAAGCTGGAGATCAAATTTTGAATATTGAAGGTTTGGAAGCTAGTCTTGAAGGAGAGACTCTTTTTAAGAATATTAATATCAACCTTGCCAAAGGAGATAAAGTGGTAGTTTACTCTAAAGACTCCAGAGCCACTTCAGCTTTCTATGAGATTATCAACGGGAAACAAGATGCGGTTGCAGGGAAATTCCAGTGGGGTGTGACCACTTCTCAAAGCTANNTACCAGCAGATAANTCAGANTATTTTGANTCAGATCTTACATTGGTAGACTGGTTGAGACAATGGGTGAAAACAGAAGAAGANCGNGAAGANGTTTANATACGTGGATTCCTTGGAAAGATGTTGTTTAGTGGTGAAGAAGCCCTGAAAACCTGCAAAGTTCTTTCTGGAGGAGAAAAAGTNAGATGTATGTTGAGTAGAATGATGATGATAAGAGCAAACGTTCTTATGCTTGATGAGCCTACCAACCACCTTGACCTGGAATCTATTACTGCTTTTAANAACTCNCTTAAGAACTTTAAAGGTACGGTGATGTTTACAACACANGATCATGAATTTGCNCAAACACTTGCAAANCGTGTGATCGAATTGACTCCTGGNGGAGTTATTGACAGGTATCTAAGTTTTGATGAATATATGAACGACAAAACTATTAAAGAACAACGAGAGAAAATGTATGCGGTAAAAGCCTAGTACAACTCGAACATATAGAAAAAGCCTGAAGAAATCCTTCAGGCTTTTTTTGTTGGCTATAACAAATTTAAAACATCCCGCCCCCGTCATTATCCTTATCACGGTCCTTACGCTGAAGGCTACGGTTCTTTCCACCGCCAAATCTATAAGAGACTCCCAGGTATACGGTTTGAGTTTCTCCTTTAAATCGTCCAACCTGATCAAAAGGTCTGCCCGCCAGGATATTAAATTCCTGAGTGTCAAAAACATCATTGAAATTGAGACTCACAGTAGCTCGGTTATCATTGAGGAAGCTGTAACGGGCTCCAAGGTTCATAAAATACATATGGTCAATGTCGTATTGAAGTGATTTCATTTTGCTTCGGTAGAAACCAAAAGCAGAGAAGGAAAGAGCCTCTGTGGCTTTAAAATTATGGCTGGTTCTAAAGGTAAAGGCAGTATTATCTATTTCAGTAAATTTAGTGCCTACCAGTCCGCTAAAGGTTTGTTCATAAAGCTCAAAACCGGAATTAGTGCTCCACCATTTTGTAAATTTGTAGTTGCTGGAAAATTCTAAGCCATACATATCTGCATCTCCAGAATTCTGAAAAGTTAGAAACAGAGAGCCAGGTTCATTATCAAGCTCCGTGAAAATCTGATTAATCTCATCTACCGTTCTTCGGAAGAAAACACCTGCGCTAAGGCTTCCTTTGCGCTCAATTTTACGGGTATAATTAAACTCGAATGAATTGGTGAATTGTGGATCCAGCTCAGGATTCCCGGCAACNATAAGTCTTGGNGACGATACTTCCCNAATTGGATTGATCTGGCTGAAACCTGGTCTGTCGACTCTCCTNCTATAACTTAAATTGTAGGTGTTCTTTTCATCTGGAGTAAANTTTAAGAAGCCTGTAGGGTAGACCGTGAGATAGTCATNTTCATAGACACGTTCACCCTGAAAATCTGCTGTCACCTGNTAGCTCTCCAGNCTGGCACCAANCTGGTAACTCCATTTTTCAAAGTTCTGGCCAAAAGTGGAATATAAACTCAGGATATCACGATCATAGATATAATCGGCATTTGTAAACTGCGGATTGGTAGTGTTATAATCATTTTCAGTTTCTANTAACCTGGCTTCTGCTCCAAGTTCCAGGCGGGAAATATCATTTAAAGGATTGGTATAGTCAATATTGGAAATAAAATTTCTTCGGTCTTCAAATACCCGATCNATATAAGGAATTAACTGAAGNTNATTTTCCGCGAAATCAATATCTGCAACTTCATCTCCGTTATAATCATTGAAATCTGCNTCNAACTGAATCTCATGACCATCNTTNTCAAAATNGTGATCATATAGAAANTTATAGCTGGCNTTNCTGTTATCGTAATTTACNTCCAGAAACTGNCGNAAGTTTCTTGAGGNATTATCAAAATCTGTAAAACTTAATGCTCCAATTGGTCCACCATCATAAAGNTTCTGATTNGTATAAATACTGAAGGTATTATTNTCATCNAGATAGAAGTCGACGCCAATTTTGTATAAATAGGAATTATTTCGGTTTTCAACTTCNAANTCCTGTAGACTTTGAGATTCGGGAAGAAATATAGTTCCGCCGTTTTCGCGATCACCAAANNTGCTTCCCAGGTTTCCGAAGAAATTGAACTTGCCCTTACGATAATTCATGTCGAGTGACCCATTAAATCTCAGGTTTTCACCGTAGGTAAGACCGGTATTTAAATTNCCGTTAAAGCCATTANTTGCATTTTTATGCAGTACAATATTAATTATTCCNCTCATNCCTTCNGGATTGTATTTTGCTGAAGGATTTGTGATAAGNTCTATACTTTTAATGGAGGTGGAGGGAATTTGCTTTAGTAGTTGNGCAGGATCCATGTTNGTAGGCTTNCCGTCCACCAGAATTCGNACGTTGGAATTCCCNCGAAGAGAAATNTTTCCATCCTGNTCTACATTCACAGANGGTATNTTNACCATNATTTCTGAAGCACTGGCACCAGTTGTCATAAGNTCTTTCCCGATATTNATNACTTTGCGATCCACTCGCTGTTCGATGGTAGTCCTTTCAGCAACTACTAGAGTTTCATCGAGCATGGCCACATCGGGTTCCAGGTAAAGAACCCCGATTTCGATATTGGTTCTTCGCTGTTCGATCACAATGTCTCTACGGAAAGTCTTGTAGCCTATGAATTGCACCTTTAATTCATAGGTTCCGGCCTTAAGATTTTCTACGATAAAGCTGCCGTCTTCAGCTGAAGTAATACCGGTGACAAGTTCACCTTCAGCATTATTAATGATAATCGTGGCATAAGGGATCGCTTCCTGGAGTTCGGCATCCATGATAGTTCCTGAGATATTTCCATTGGGATCGGTTTTAGCACTTGCAATTGAAATAAAGCTTAAAAATAAGCATAGAATTAACTGTTTCATTTTTTGATTGATTAGATGATTAATTATAACATATTACCTTGCAATGCATAATAGATGAAGCTATGTATTGCAAAATGTGATGATACTACCTATAAGACGACTAAAAAATTCTCTTGTTACAATTATTTAAAAATAACCTGCGTTCATCAAGAAGATCAACGCAGGTTTGTGATATCATNGTCNTTAACACTAACCATCATAATTAAATCGATGATACCACAAAGGGCCGCTCCTCAATTTAAAGACTGATCTATCTAGAGATTGNTACAGTAAAATTTATTTACTTTACCATTATGAAGAAGAAAACACTGGTTCTGGGTGCTTCCTTAAAACCCAATAGATATTCCCATCTTGCCATTAACAGACTTGTGAAATTTAAACAACCTACTGTGGCAATTGGTCTTAGAGAGGGAACGGTGGATGGAGTGAAGATCCATACAGAATTGGAAGATTTTGAAGGTATAGATACCATTACCTTATATCTTAACGCGAAAAGGCAGGAAGAATATTACGATTACATCATTTCTCTGGACCCAAAAAGAGTGATCTTCAACCCTGGAACTGAAAACCCTGAGCTATACACATTGCTTCGGAAGAATAATATTTACTTCGAAAATGCCTGTACGTTGGTACTACTTTCTTCTCAGCAATATTAATCCCAAGAAAGTTAGAAAACCATTCAGAATCAGGATAAAGAATCCAAATTCGAATCCAAACCAGGCAAGACTATTCACGCTGATGATGTAGGAAAGAACCGGAGCCAGAATGGCAATGAGCGGCACTAGTTTATCTTTTACCTGCCAATTCGTAAAAAGTCCAAACGCATACAGACCAAGTAATGGCCCATAAGTGTAACCAGCGAACTGAAACAATTTGTTGATCACACTTTTATCTGCGATCGCATATTTAAAGGCAAGCATCACCAGGATTAATAATATGGAGATCGCAATATGAATTTGCTTTCTGATCCTGATCTGTTTTTTCTCATCATATTTTTTTTCAATATCCAGGATATCGATACTAAAGGATGTTGTCANACTTGTAAGAGCGCTGTCAGCACTGGAATAGGCGGCAGCGATAAGTCCAAGGATAAAGAAAACTGCAACNGCAAANCCAAGATTACCGCTGGCNGCTATTGCCGGAAATAATTCATCCTTCGTTTCGGTAATACCATTAAGATCGGCATAATCGGTTAAAAGTACTCCTAATGCCAGAAACAGGAAGTTTACGAAAACCAATACAATGGTAAACCAGAACATATTTTTCTGCGCATCTTTCAAGCTTCTGCAGGTAAGGTTTTTCTGCATCATATCCTGATCCAGACCAGTCATGACGATAGCGATGAACGCCCCGGAAAGGAACTGTTTTACAAAGTGATCTTTGCTTTTCCAATCGTCGAAGAAGAAGATCTGTGAATGCTCACTTTCAGCTAAATAATTCATGAGATTTGCTACAGAGAACCCGAGATCTTCAGAAATAAAATAGATGGTAATCCCCAACGCCAGCAGCATAAAGAAGGTTTGCAGGGTATCTGTCCAGACAATGGTCTTAATCCCGCTTTTAAAGGTATACAGCCAGATNAGCAGGATGGTNATAGAAACCGTAATATAATATGGAACACCTAACGCATCAAATACTATAAGCTGTAGCACATTTGCCACCAGGAACAGCCTGAAACTTGCACCAACNACGCGGCTTAGCAGGAAAAAAGAAGCNCCTGTTTTATACGAAGCATTCCCAAATCNGGTATCTAAATAGGTATATATNGAGGTAAGATTAAGCTTATAATAGAGTGGAAGTAAAACCTGCCCGATCACNGCGTATCCAACNGTATATCCAAGTACGACCTGGAAGTAACTAAANGAGTCGGTTTCAACGGTGCCGGGGATGGAGATAAAGGTNATCCCACTCAGCGAGGCACCAATCATTCCAAAAGCNACCAGATACCAGGGAGCCTGTTTATTCGCTTTAAAAAATTCAGCATTACTGCCTCCNCTTCCCGTGAAGTAGGAGATAAGAATAAGTACTGCAAAATAGGCGGCGATTAGAATAAGTACCTGGTATGGTTGCATAATTTTTCTTTAAAGCGGGCAATTTACAAATTAAGCTGAAGCTAATTTCATACGGCAAAAAAATCATAAATTCGCGTATGGATTTTTCATCAAAATTACTGGAGCAGGCAGTAGACGAAATGTCTCAGTTGCCGGGAATAGGAAAGCGAACAGCGCTAAGACTGGTGCTTCATTTACTGAAACAACCGGAGGAGCAGACCTCCAGGCTGTCAAAATCCCTGCTCGATCTACGCGAGAATATTAAGCTTTGTAGTAATTGCTTCAACATTAGCGATACCGAGCTTTGTGAGATCTGTGCGAATCCTAACCGCGTTTCAGAAATTGTATGTGTGGTCGAAGATATTCGCGACGTGATGGCTATTGAAAATACCGGACAGTATCGGGGGCATTATCACGTACTTGGAGGAAAAATAAGTCCTATGGATGGGATTGGACCTTCGCAGTTAACAATAAAAGCTTTGATTGAAAAGGTTCATGAAGGGAAGATCGAGGAGATCATTTTTGCCTTGAGCAGTACGCTGGAAGGCGATACAACGAATTTCTATATTTTCAAACAACTGGAAGGAACCGGAATCAAAACTTCTACGATCGCCCGAGGAATCTCTGTAGGAGATGAGCTGGAATATGCAGATGAGGTGACCTTAGGAAGAAGTATTACGAATAGAATTCCTTTTGAAAATAGCNTGAANAGCTAGANCTGGCGTAGAAACTAATAATANNANGNAGCATAAANTTATNCGAANCTTTTTCAATTNCGTNGTTGAAATTGTAATTTTAGCGGGAGTTTGANAANNANACTTGTTTGAAAGAATNTCAGTATAATTCAATTTTATTGATTTTTTAATACTTAATAAGTGTTAATTTGATTAAATTCGCAACCTGAATAATAAAAATCGCATCTGATTTAACGATATGGCAAAATTTGAATTGAAGTTACCTAAAATGGGTGAAAGTGTTGCAGAAGCAACCATAACAANCTGGCTTAAGGAAGTTGGAGATACTATTGAAATGGATGAGCCGGTACTTGAGATCGCTACAGACAAAGTTGATAGTGAAGTCCCTTCAGAAGTTGACGGGACCCTTGTGGAAAAACTTTTCGAAGCTGATGATGTGGTAAAAGTAGGTCAGGNGATCGCTATTATCGAAACTGATGGTGATGAGGATTCTTCTTCAGAAGAACAAGAGGAAGAAGCAGCTCCGGCTGAAGCAGCAGAAGTTTCTAAATCTGTTGAAACTGCCAAAGAAACTGCTTCCGCAGAAACTAGCGTAGATTATTCAGATTCTGATAAATTCTATTCTCCACTAGTAAAGAATATCGCGAAGGAAGAAGGGATTTCACTTTCTGAACTTGATTCTATAAATGGAACCGGAAAAGATTCGCGAGTTACCAAAAATGATATTTTAGAGTACGTAGAGAACAGAAAAAAAGGCGGAAATGCAGCAGTGACGGAGTCAGCTCCTAAAGCTGCCGAATCTAAAGATCTTGAGCAGAAAGTATCCAGCCAACCAGAACCTGTAGTTAGCGGGGAGGATGAGATCATCGAGATGAGCAGAATGGGTAAAATGATNGCTCATCATATGGTGGACAGCGTTCAGAAATCTGCACATGTACAGTCATTTATTGAAGTAGATGTTACAAATATCTGGAACTGGAGAAATAAGCATAAAAATGAATTTCAGAAGAAAGAAGGAGAGAAACTAACTTTCACTCCAATCTTTATGGAAGCTGTGGCAAAAGCAATTCGCGATTTCCCAATGGTGAATATTTCTGTGAACGAAGATGCTACTAAAATTATCAAGAAGAAGAATATTAACCTTGGAATGGCTGCGGCGCTTCCAGATGGTAATTTGATCGTTCCAGTGATCAAAAATGCAGACAGGCTCAATCTTGTTGGAATGGCGAAGGCGGTAAATGACCTGGCTAATCGTGCAAGACAAAATAAATTGAAACCAGATGATATCCAGGGAGGTACTTATACGGTAACCAANGTNGGTACTTTTGGAAGTATCATGGGAACTCCCATTATCAACCAGCCACAAGTAGGAATTCTTGCTCTTGGTGCAATTCGTAAAATGCCAGCGGTGATAGAAACGCCTGATGGTGATTTTATTGGAATACGATACAAGATGATACTTTCTCACAGTTATGATCACCGTGTGGTGAACGGCGCCCTTGGTGGACAGTTCGTACAGCGTGTGGCTCAGTACCTGGAAGGATTCGACAAGGATCGCGAAATTTAGATCCTGAATAATATTTGAAAAGCCGGACGTCGTTCCGGCTTTTTTTATTTAAAACAGTTCGGGTTTTGTGGCCCGGCATCAAATTATACTATTTTTACAAAAATAATTCGACGATGGAACTTAAACTTACCAGGCCTATTTGCTTTTTTGATCTCGAAACTACGGGAACTAATATTTCCAAAGACCGTATTGTGGAAATGGCAATACTCAAAGTCTACCCAAACGGTAATAAAGAAAGCTATACCTGGCTGGTAAATCCAGAATGTGAGATCCCAAAAGAGGTGATCGCAATTCATGGCATCGATAATGANAAAGTGGCNAATGANCCAACTTTNCAGCAANTNGCAACGAAAGTTCATGATCTTATCAAAGGATGTGATCTTGCCGGCTATAACTCCAATAGATTTGATATACCATTACTGGCTGAGGAATTGCTACGTGCGGGAATTGATTTTGAGATGAAGAATGTTGTTGCCGTAGATGTTCAAACGATCTTCCATAAAAAAGAACAGCGTACTTTATCTGCTGCTTACCAGTTTTACTGCGGAAAAGAACTTGAAGGCGCACATGGCGCAGAAGCAGATACCGAAGCGACCTACGAAGTATTAAAATCTCAGTTGGATCGATACAACGATCTGGAAAATGATATGAAATGGCTGGCAGATTTCAGCTCCCGCAAGAAGTTTGCNGATTTCGCCGGATTCATAAGTTTCGATAAAAAAGGAAGAGAAGTGTTTTCTTTCGGGAAGTATCGCGGGAAGCAGGTAGAGCAGGTGCTTGAGGATGAACCGGGATATTTTGGCTGGATGCAAAATGCAGATTTTCCACTTTACACTAAGAAAGTGCTTACGGCTATCAAATTGAGAAAGCTAAATACCAAACTATCNTGATTGAAAACTTCTGCTTTACTCTTTAACTTTTTTCTATTTACTGCCATTGGTGTAGCGCAAAACTCAAGAATAGCGGGAAGAGTAATAGATAGTGCTACTAGCCAACCCCTGCCTTACGCACATATCATGTTTGAGAATTACAGGCTTGGAACCAGCACTGATGAACAGGGCATGTTTGCATTCAATGTTGCAGACAGCCTGAAGAATGAAATGCTCATTTTTACTCATGTTGGCTACGAGCAGGAATTACTGAAAATCTCTGATCTGGAAAAGCAGCGATTGGTACCAATGAACGCACTTACCGAAGGTCTGGGAGAGGTGATGATCACATCTGTTCAGGATAATAGGTCTTTTACTTACAGGCCTGATTGGCGCTTTGAAACTGTTGGGATTGGAAATATGAATGCTGCGCTTTATCCTTCCACCATAGCGCGTTATTACCCAAAACCTGAAAAGTTTGATGCAGCTGCTTTTATAAAAGAGATCACCGTTTATTTTTATGCTACGGAAGAGCAAAAAGGTTTAAGTCCGAAATTTCGTATTCATTTGTATAATGTAGACGAAAACGGACTTCCCGGGAAAGATATCACTCAGGACATCGTTGTCACCAAACCAGTAGGGAAAAATAAGGTTGATGTCGAATTGCTTGATCAGAAAATTCAGATTCCCGAGGGAGGTTTTTATATAGGTCTTGAGCATTTATTCATCAAGGAGAATGAGTATTTCGAAGTCAAGGATTACTATATCAATAATGAGCTTGTAGCTGAAGATTATAGAAACAAGCGTTATGGACCAGTTTATAAAGGAGTTTTCGCTCCTGAAGAATCCAACTTTAAAGTATACTTTTTCGAACCCGGAGGCTGGGTTGATATTAGAACCTGGAATATTACGTATGATGACAGGGAAGGT
>FUFK010046926.1_pt1 | contig 12752 bp, 14 predicted proteins | sample 1021851 | NCBI WGS metagenome assembly FUFK01 (sample SAMEA51879418, study PRJEB19060) | metagenome | reverse complement strand
CTCGTCGTTTCCACCTCCTAAACCAGCACCCCGACTTCTACCTACAGCATCGATTTCATCAATAAATATTATACATGGTGAATTTTTTTTTCCTTGCTCAAACATATCTCTCACTCTTGATGCTCCTACGCCAACGAACATCTCTACAAAATCTGATCCAGATATAGTGAAGAAAGGAACACCTGCCTCTCCAGCAATTGCTCTAGCTAATAAAGTTTTTCCTGTTCCTGGAGGACCTACAAGAAGTGCACCTCTAGGTATTTTTCCACCTAGCCTACTAAATTTTTTTGGATCTTTTANNAACTCAACAATCTCTTCGACTTCCTCTTTNGCTTCTTCTACACCTGCAACATCGTTAAAGGTNACNTTNCCTTTCATTTCATTCATCATTTTTGCTTTAGATCTTCCAAAGCCCATAGCTCCACCTTTGCCACCTTGCATTTGTCTCATAAAGAAAATCCAAACTGCTATTAATAATAACATTGGAAACCATGAAAGTAGAACACCAAACAATGAAGGCATCTTTTCTTCTATAGGTGCCGCAGAAATACTCACACCCTTTTCTGAAAGTTTTTCTATTAAATTAGGATCATTTGGTGAATATGTTTTAAAACTTTTTCCGTTTGCATATACACCATTTATATTATTTCCTTGAATTTCAACTTTTAATACCTCACCTTGTTCCACAGATTCCAAAAATTCTGAGAAAATTACCTCATTGGAACTTCTGATATTAGATTGAGGATTCTTGAACATGTTATATAGACCAATCGTTAAAAAAACGATTATTGCCCACATCGCTAAGTTTTTGAAATTCATGACTATAAGATAAGAATTATTATTAATTAAACAAGTCTATTTTTACTGCTCTTTTGTCAAAATCACAGTGTGATTTACCATCTTAATGACGCATCCACCCAATGTTTCTTTTCTAAGTTTCCTTTCTTTAATTTTATTCAAAATATTCTCAATTTTCTTGCCCCTCACAAAATTTGCCTTTTTTCCCACCAAATGAATTAAATCTGATAAAGACCTAAAAATGACCTCATGTGAATTATCAAAAAAATTTTCTTTTAAAATTAGTTCAACTTTTCTATTGTTAAATGTTGAATTCTCCCTCTTATTCTTTTCAACATAAAATTTTATTGATTGATCCGACCCTTTTAAATTTTCTATAGTTAATTGAAATTTTTTCTTATCAAGGCCAAAATCATTAAATCCCTTAATTAAATTTCTTATTTTAATTCTATTGAATTTAACATCATGATTAGAGGGATCATCTACATGAAAATTGAATATTAATTTAGATATAAATAGTAAGTCTTTTTTTTCAAATTTTATCAAAGGTCTAATTAAATTTATATTTTCAATTTGAGTATTTGTCCCAAGTGATACAAGCCCTTTTAAACCACTTCCCCTAGCCATTCTTAAAAAAAAGTTTTCAATTAAATCATCTAAATGATGACCAAAGACTAAGTTGCCAATTTTAAGTTTTTTACATTTAAAGAATAAAAGCTCATATCGTTTACTCCTGGCTAAGGATTGGATATTGCGAATAGGTTTTTTTCCCTTCCAAGTAAGAACTTGAGAATTGATTTTTAATGATTTAAGAATTCTTTTTACCTTATAAGCCTCATAAGTAGACTCTTTTCTAAGCTTATGATCTACAATAAAATACCTTGGATTTAAGTTTTTTTTTAAAGCATATAATTTTGTTAAAAAAGCTAAAGCCAAACTATCTGCCCCTCCAGATACTGCAACTATAAAATTAGTATCTATTTTGAATGACTTTTCAAATTTTTTAAAAATTTTATTTACTTTTTGATTTAAAATTTTTGATTTATAGATTTTAGGAATTTTTTTTCTTGCACTCAAATTTTTGAGACTCATACTTTGCTTTTTGAATAACAGACTGATTTGCGTCTGGGTATTGTTTTTCAACACCACTTATCATTTTACAGCCTTGATCTTTTTCTCCAATCTGTATCATTGATACACCTAGCTTTAATAAATTAATAGGAGCTTTTTCTCCTTTTGGGTATTTTTGATAACCTTCTAAATAAGCTGAAGCAGCATCAGTATATAATTGTCTNATTCTAAATGTTTCAGCATACCAATATTGTGCNTTNCCTGCCAATTTATGATCAGGATTNGAAATTACAAATTCTCTAAATGCTCTTTCAGCAGTAGGATAATCTCCAACTTTTAAGAAACTCGTCGCAAATTCATATTGCTCAGGCGCTGAAACATTTGGTAAAATTTTTTCTTCTGCTTGAAATGTCTCAGTAACGATTGTTGCAGTCGTTTCAACTGATTGTATTTTTTGAGTTGTATCGCTTGTAGAATTATCTTTATAAGATATTGAACCTAAATCTTGTGGTTGAGATGAGCCTGGTAAAATTTCTGTATCTGTTTCTGAACTTTTTTTTGAGGTCAAATTTATAGTTTCACCATTTGATAAAGCGGTTTCTAAATCTTGAAATCTAAGTTGATTATCTGATTGAACTTTAGAAAGTCTATTTGATAACTTATCTAGCTTAAAATTTATTTCTTCAAATTTATTAGTGAGTTCCTGAAACTGATTTTCAATTTCAGATAATTTCAACAAATGTCTTGTAAGTACATCCTCAGAGTTATTATCAACGCTTGATAAAGCTGAATTGGTGTTATTGAATTCACTTGAATTTGAATAAACAGCTTTTTCAAGAGTTTTCAAATCTTTTTTGATTATCTCGAGTGTATCGTAAATATTATGATTATCAGCGAGAGATGGATAAAAAATTAAAAAATTAAATAAAAAAAAAATTTTGAATTTTAATAATTCTTTAAAGTATCTCATTCGATTAGGTTATGTCTAAAATAATGGCAAAAAAAAGACCTCTTAAATCATTATAATTTAAGAGGTCTTAATATTAATTAANTATTTAATTTGCTTTGACTGTTACAGATCTTCTATTTTTTGACCAAGCTAATGGGTTAGACCCAGAGTCAACAGGTCTTTCTTTACCATAACTCAAAACTGAAATTCTGTCAGAAGATATTCCGTAAGTCATTAAATAATCTTTAGCTGCATTAGCTCTTCTCTCNCCTAATGCTAAGTTATATTCTCTTGTTCCTCTTTCGTCAGCATGTCCCTCTAAAACAATTGTAATTTTAGAATTTTTTCTTAACCATGCAGCTTGCTTTCTAAGAGTTTCTCTAGAAGCTGTAGTTAAAACTGACTCGTTAGTCGCAAAAAATACTCTATCAGGAACACCTGAGGCTAAGTACTCAACTGTATCTGTTCCAGTATAAACATCACCTTGCATTTGNCCTGTAGNTTTTTTTGATGTAGCACATGCAGAAAGTGCTAAACACGCAANTACTATTAAAAATCCNTTTTTTAGAATTTTGCTTAATTTCATTATTACTCCTTGATCAATATTTCTTTAGTCTTAGTTTTTCACAACTAATTAGATCTTTCAAGGCTAAAAATCAAGCGAATTAATTATTAATTACTTAATAAAGATGACCATGATGGGTCTGATCCATCAGTTGGAGTAGGAACTTGTCTCTCATTATAGCCNGTTAAATCTATAGACCATAATTTTGCAGAAAAACCCTTTCCTTTAGANTCTGTTTTTGTCTCNCTATAAAAAATCAGAACTCTCCCATTGGGTGACCAGGATGGAGCTTCTTGATAGAAATTTTCAGTTAATAATCTTTCACCACTTCCATCAGTTCTCATTACTCCTATATAAAATTTTCCTTTATGTAATTTTGTAAATGCGATTAGATCACCTCTTGGAGACCAAACTGGAGTACCATAAATTCCTTTACCAAAAGATATTCTTTTAACATTACTTCCATCACTCTTCATTACGTAAATTTGTTGATAACCACTTCTGTCAGAGTTGAAAGAAATAAATTTTCCATCTGGAGAATATGANGGTGATGTATCTATAGATGGATGATTGGTAATTTTTTCNACTATTCTATTTTCTAAATCCATTGTGTAAATTTCAGAATTACCATCCTTAGCAAAACTCATAATTATTTTTTTTCCATCTGGNGAAAATCTTGGTGCAAAAGTCATACCAGGAAAATCTCCTACAACTTCTTGGGTTCCTGTTTCAATNTCCANNAAATAAACTCTTGGTAAATTTCTAAAATATGAAAGATAAGTTACCATTTGACTAGTTGGATTAAATCTTGGAGTTAAAACAAGTTCATTTCCTAATGTTAAAAATTTATTGTTAGCACCATCTTGATCCATGATAGCTAATTTTTTTACTCTTTGAGTTTTAGGTCCCTCTTCTGCAACATATATTATTCTTGTATCAAAATAACCCTTTTCACCAGTTAATCTCTCATAAACTTTATCTGTAATTATATGACCAACACGTCTCCAATTATTTGGAACAGTTGTAAAAGCTAGCGCCATCATTTCTTTACCTGCAAGCACATCCCACAATCTAAATTCTACTCTTAGTTTTTCCTCCACATAACTAACTTTTCCAGTGATCAAAGCCTGAGCTTTAATTAAGTTCCAATCTTCAAATCTTGGTTTTAAATTTGCAATATCTGGTTCTTGCAAAAAAGCATCTTTATTCAATGGATTAAATAATCCTGATACCTTTAAATTATTTTCTACAATGGAAGATATTTCAGAACCGATATTTTTCTTTTTAAGAATATTCTGAAAATTTTTTCTTGATTCCTCATCTATAGATAAGGGAGAAACTGCAATAGGTAATGGGTTTAGATTACCCCTTGTTATATCAACCTCAATTAAACCAAACGATTTTACTGGTATTAAAATTATAATTAAAGTTATTAAAAAATTTTTCATTTTTTTATAGATTATATTAACCTTCTAGCATTTCTCTTGCATCAAAATTTAACTGTAATTCTTTCCATCTTTCATAACCAGTGCTAGGAACTCTTAAAGGCTGACACAATTTAATAGCTCTTAAAGCACTTTCTGCTAATACTTTATAAAATCCTTGTCCTGGCTTATTCATTCTAGCATGATCTAAAATTTCTGACNTAATTACCGACCCATCTGGTTTTAATTCAAGTTTTATTCTGACAAGTAAATTTTCATTATATGGTAGTCCAAGTGGAATACTCCAACAACCAAAAATTTGTGCTTTTAATGCATCTTCCTCACTTAATGATAGCCCTGTATTCTCAAAATTTTTATTTTGGTCTTGGCTTAAATCTGGATTTTTCTTTAAAGTCTCTGCTTTGCTTTCTTTAGATTTATCAATCAAAGCAGCAATATTATTTGGATCAAATAATTCCTCCTTTTCAAATTCAGAAACTTGCTTTACTTCATTGTCAACTTTTTCAGGGTTTTGTTTATCCTCTTTTATTTTTTCAACTTTCTTTACTTTGTCCTCTGGCATTGGGACAGCATCGGGCTTGATTTTCTTAACTTTTTTAGGTGGAGCTTGTTCTGATACTAATTTTTTTTCTTTTTCTTTTACTTTTTCAATTATTTTTTTTGCTTTGGGTGCAAATGGAATATTTGTTTTTTCAGTTATTTGAATTAATTCTACTGAAACGATTGGAGGAAGATCAATTGGTTTTTTTGCTAAAAAAGGAAGACTCATTGCCGTTAAAAAAATAACAAATAGGTGTAAAACAGATGAAATTACAATACTCCTATTCACAAAAAAATTACCTTTCTTTGTATGGTTCTGAAATTAAAGCTACTTTTGTAAATCCTGAACCTGAGAGTAACCCCATAATTTCAAGGACTCTACCGTAATTAATAGTTTTATCCCCTCTTACATAAATTCTTGTATCAGTCCGATTTTTTGAGACCGCTAACACTTTTGCAATGATTTTTTCATATTCAACTTTTGACTCTTGAATAAAAATTTCACCTTTTGAATTTATAGTTAAAGTAAGAGGCTCTTGCTCTTCCGGGAGCGAGTCAGCTGAACTTTCTGGTAAATCAACCTGAACTCCTACTGTTAATAAAGGTGCAGTTACCATGAAAATAATTAGTAAAACCAACATTACATCTACAAATGGTGTCACATTTATTTCACTCATTGGTTCTTTTGATGAGCGATTAAACTTGAATGCCATTCTAGATAATAGTTAAAAATCTTTTAGAAAAGTTTTCTAGCTTTTGCGAATATTTCAAAGAGTCATTATTAAATTTATTGTATGCGATCACCGCAGGAATAGCTGCCAATAAACCTAATGCAGTAGCAAAAAGAGCTTCTGCAATTCCAGGTGCTACAATTGCTAAACTTGTATTCCTTGAAATTGCAATAGATTGAAAAGAATTCATTATACCCCAAACAGTCCCAAATAATCCTATAAAGGGTGCTGTTGATCCAACAGTTGCTAAAAAGGTAAATCCCTTTGTAATTTTAGACATTTGTTTTTCTATCCCAGTTTCTAACATTGAAGTCATTCTAGCATTCAAATCTGTTTTAGATCTTCTTTTAAGAAGATTTTGCATAGCGTCTTTAAAAATAAGTGCCATCGGATCATTTATATTTCCTGGAAGATTGTTGTAAAAAGATTCTGCAGATTTTGAATTCCAAAACTTAGTTTCGAATTCTTCTGAACTTTGATTTATTTTTTTAAATAATTTAAATTTTTCAAAGATTACCGCCCATGAATAAACTGAGCATGCAATTAGAATAATAATGACTGATTTTACAATTATATCAGCTCTTATAAATAAGTTCATAAGCGAAAAATCAGCGCTTGATGCAAGTCCTACTGCTTGGGATGAAATATCAGCTTCCATAAGGTCTTCTCACACTTAAATGTGTCATGAATTTGACTTCAAAAGTCAAAGATTAATCCTCTTTTTGGTGAGTTTCATAGTAAAAACTCGCAATTAGAATAGCATCAGCTTTGTTAGAGTCTTTTTTTTTTGAAAGTTGTGTTGAGAAATAAGGAAATATTTCAATTGCTCTTGTTCTNCTAGCATCTTTTTGAGAATTAATTAAATTAAAATATTTTTTCCATTTAGCTGGTCTTACAAAAAACATTGGTAATTGCATTGCAGAACATATCCCTTTTAAAATCCCAAAAGACTGACCAAAATTAAACATACTAGTTACGCCTTGTCCTGGCATTGCAGAAACTTGTTCTATCACAACTCTAATTTCATCCTCTTTTTTATTAATTCTTTTTAAAAATTCGTTATAAATTTGGGCACCGTTAACTTGTTTTTTATTTTTTTTACCCTCTGTCATGACTGGCATTTCAATTACTTCAAGNATTNTTCCATCTTTAAAAAAACAAATTGAGCCNGAAATACCTGGATCTATACCAATTATAAGCATATTCTATATNTANTTTNAAAATTTAGCATTTGAATAAATATTTTGCACATCATCATCATCTTCCAATATTTCAAAAAAACTAATTAGGTCTTTTTTTTTCTCCTCTGAAATTTCAACTGCGTTTAAAGGCACCCACTCTATTCCTGTCGAAATAAAATTACTTATTTTTTTCTCCAGNTCTTTTTTAACATTGTAAATATCATTTATTGAACACTGTATCTCATGAAATTCTTTATCCGATTTACACTCATTTGCACCAGCCTCAATAGCAAGTTCTAATATATCTTCATCCGAAATTTCATTTTTATCAATTTTAATTACTCCTAATTGAGAAAAATTATGTGATGCTGAACCTTGAGTTCCCAAACTTCCTCCTGATTTTTGAAAAATTGTTCTTATATTCGAAGCGGTTCTATTTTTATTATCAGTTAAAGTCTCAACTATAACAGCAACTCTTTCGGGTCCAAAACCTTCATATCTCAAATTTTCAAAATTTGACTGATTGCTAATTGAGGACTTATCTATAGCTCTCGCTATATTGTCTTTAGGCATATTTGCAGACCTCGCAGCTTGCACAGCAGAACGTAATCTCGGGTTCATAGCTGGATCTTTATCACCTAACTTAGCTGCAACGGTAATCTCTTTAGATAGCTTAGAAAAGATTTTCGATCTTTCTTTATCAGCTTTACCTTTTTTGTGTTTTATACCTGCCCAATGAGAATGTCCTGCCATAAAAAATTAAGTATTTTTTAAAAGACCTCCAAATATATAACTTTCGATACTATCTGCTAAGCCAGTTTCTAAATTACAATTTACTATAACTCCACTCAATGAGGCTTCTCCATCAGCTGGAAAATGTTTAGTTGAATCCTTTTTCATGAATCTATTAATAGAATTATCTTTATTCATACCTATAACTGAGTCATAATCTCCACACATTCCCGCGTCTGTTTGATAAGCAGTGCCATTTTTTAAAATTCTTGCATCATTAGTAGGTATGTGAGTATGAGTTCCAATAACGAGTGTTGCTTTTCCATCAAAATAATGGCCGATAGCATTTTTTTCACTTGTTATTTCTCCATGGAAATCAACAATTAGAAAATCATAATCTTTTTTTAAATTATATTTTTCTAAAAAATCTTTTGAAATTTTAAAAACATCATCACACTTTTTCATAAAAACATTTCCCATTAAATTTAAAACTCCCACCTTGTAATTTTTTTTTGATTTATAAATCTCAAATCCTCTACCAGGAGCAGGTTCAAATAAATTTTTGGGTCTTAATAATCTATTCTCCTTATCAATAAAATTCATTATGTCTTTTTGATCCCAAACATGGTTTCCAGTTGTAATAACATCAACTCCATTTTCAAAGAAATTTTGACAAATTTCTTTTGTTAAACCAACGCCGGTATCATCAGCATTCTCAGCATTAATAATTACAAAATCGATATTATTTTTTTGAATCTGATCTAATAAATCATTAGTTATCTTTCTACACCCTGATAATCCAACAACATCACCTAAAAATAAAATTTTCATAAAAAATTATTCATTTGTTATAATAAAATCTAACCCAATATCATATTTATTAGTTGGTATTTTTTTTACTTTTTGAAAAGAGTAGGCAAATCCAATTGTTAGAACTTTTTTTCGTTTTCTAACTTTCTTAATATACCTATCATAAAATCCTCCGCCGTAGCCAATCCTATTAAAATTTTTATCAAACGCTACAATGGGCACTAACAAAACATCTGGATATTTTACCATTTTTGAAATTGGTTCTGGTATTCCAAATTTATTTATAGTCAAAGGATCATTTGTTGACCATTGAAAAAAGTTCATTTGTGAATTTTTCTTTATTTTTGGTAATGTTATAATAAATTTTTTCTTCTCAAATTTTTCTAAGATTTGCAAAATATCTAATTCATAATTATATGGGTAATAACCACCAATTATCTTACCTAAGACCTTTTTTCTTTTTAAAATATTCAAAATTAAATCAAAATTAAAAGTGAATTTTTTAATTTTTTTTTGTTTTCTTATTTTTAATATTTTTTTTCTAATTTGAGATTTATTCACAAAGTTCTATTGAGATATTTTATCTATATTTGCTTTTTCAACAAAATTTGAAATCTCATCAGCAGCTGCATCAATTAACTTTTCATAATGTTTTTGATTCTGCTCAATTTCATCTTTTAATTCTACTTGATTTTTACTCAAATTTTTAATTTCTTCCTCTTTTCTATCTTTATATTCATAAACTAATGATTTTAACTCTCTAAATTTATTTGAGAGCTCTTTTAATTCTGTCTTTTTCTGCTCAACTTTTTTTTTGGTTTCATGGTATTCATCCATTACTTTTACTGCAGTAATCAATAAAAGTTTATTTTCACCAATATTTCCTAAATCATTTTTTAAATCATTAAACTTTTGATTGATTTGTATTAATAATTCTTCAAGATGTTCTTCTTGTCCATCGTCACATGACAACAAAAACTCTTTGCCATTGAATTTTATAGTTACGTTTGCCATTTATCGATTTCATCCATTAAAGTATTAGTTTCTTGATTTAATTCATCTATTTTTTCTGAAAATTCTAATCTTTTTTTTTCTTCAATTTTTTCTTTATTTTGCAATTCTTCTAACTTTCTCGATAAATTTTCATGCTCTTCTACTAAAGTTTGGTATTTTTTCTCTATTTCAGATTTTTCAATTTCTAATTGATTTTTTTGTTCTCCAAGAATTTCAATATTTTTTTTTATNTCTGGATTTTCTAGGTTTAAATTTTTTAGTTTCGTTAATGCTAAATTTAGCTTTTTTTCTTTTTCAAGAATAGAATTCATATATATATGTTTATATTATTAAATAGAATCTTCTAAGTCTAGACAGGATAAATTTGAGTAAATTTTATAAAGAATTAGCTAATTGTATTAGATTTCTCTCAATTGATGCTGTTCAAAAAGCNAACTCNGGNCACCCTGGAATGCCNATGGGAATGGCAGATGTTGCTACAGTACTTTTTAAAGATTTTTTAAAATTTAATCCAAAAAATCCTAGCTGGATTAATAGAGATAGATTTGTTCTNTCTGCTGGGCATGGATCAATGTTNCTNTACTCTCTTCTTTATTTAACTGGTTACAAAAGTGTTTCTCTAAATGATATTAAAAATTTTAGACAATTAGAGTCCATATGCGCTGGACATCCTGAATATCATCCAAATACTGGTATTGAAACTACTACAGGTCCATTGGGACAAGGAATCTCAAATGCAGTTGGATTTGCAATATCAGAAGAAATTTTAAAAAAACAATTAGGGAAAGGAAAGATCAATCATAAAACTTATGTTCTCGCCGGCGACGGATGCTTAATGGAAGGTATTAGTCATGAGTCATTAAGCTTAGCTGGACATCTAAAATTAAAGAATCTTATTTTATTATTTGATAATAATTCTATATCAATCGATGGTCCCACAAATTTAGCTGTTTCAGATGATCACGAAAAAAGATTTAAGAGCTACGGATGGAACTTTTTAAGAATTAATGGTCATGATTTCAAAGAAATATCTAAAGCTTTAAAAAAAGCACAGAAATCAAAAAAACCTATAGCAATTTCATGTAAAACAACAATAGGTTATGGGTCTCCAAACAAAGGGGGTAAGGCATCATCTCATGGAAGTCCATTAGGTGATGAGGAAATAAAACTGGTTAGAAAAAAACTAAAATGGAGATATGAGCCATTCAAGATTCCGACTGAATTATTAAGTGAATGGAGAAAAATTGGAGAAAGAGCCTCAAAAAAAGTTCAGAAAAATAAAGCAAACTTTTCAAATTTTAAAAATTTAAATTCATTTAAAAAATTAATTGAAAAAGCAAAAGTTGAGTATACTAAAAATACTAAACCAATAGCTACAAGGAAATCTTCTGAAATATTTTTGAACATTATAGCAAAATTTCCTTACTTAATTGGTGGTTCAGCTGATTTAGCTGGATCAAATAATACTAAAACTAAAGATCATAAAATAATCAAACCAGGGGATTTTTCAGGAAATTATATTCATTATGGAGTTAGAGAGCACGCGATGTGTGGAATAATGAATGGTATAGCATTACACAGTGAATTAATTCCTTACGGCGGAACGTTTCTAATATTTAGTGACTATTGTAAACCATCTATCAGACTAGCAGCAATGATGAAACAGCAAGTTATATATGTTTTTACTCATGACTCTATTGGCTTGGGTGAGGATGGCCCAACTCATCAGCCAATAGAACAATTAACAAGTTTAAGATCTATTCCGAATTTAAATGTTTTTAGACCTTCAGANACCATTGAAACTTTTGAGTGTTGGGAATTAGCTCTTNAAAGTAAAAATACTCCAAGTGTAATTTCACTAACNAGACAAGGTGTCAATCCTGTTAGACTTGAAAATTCTCTTAAAAATAAATCNTCTTTNGGTGCTTATGAANTTTTGAGAACTGGNNATAATATAANTGTAACAATTTTAGCAACTGGGTCTGAAACAAGTTTAGCAAGTGATGTGGGTCATAAATTAGCCACAGATGGTATTTATTCCAAAATCATATCAATGCCTTGTCAAAAAATATTTGATCATCAAAGTGAAGAATATAAAAAAAAAATATTAGGTGAAACTGAACTAGTAGTATCTATAGAGGCTTCTGAAACAAGTTATTGGAAAAAATATACTGGTACAAATGGATTAAATTTTGGAATTAATGACTTTGGAAAAAGCGCACCTTATAAAAAAATTTATGACCATTTCAAGTTGAATTCTGAAAGTATTGTAAAAAAAATTAAAGAAAAATTATGAAAGTAAAAATTGGTATTAATGGCATGGGAAGAATAGGAAGAATGATACTTCGCTCTATTTACGAGGGAAATAAAAAAATAGAAATTATGCATATTAATAATAGAACAAATTCTGAAACTTGCTCGACTCTTTTGAAATATGACTCAATTCATGGAAAATTTAAAGCTGATATAAGCTATGATGAAAATAATCTTATTGTAAATAAAAACAAAATTTCTTTTGGTCAAGAAACAGATTTAACTAAAATTAATTGGAAAAAATATGGTGTTGATTACGTGTTTGAGTGTACTGGAAAATTTAATTCTAAAGATAAATTGCAACCACATCTTAATAATGGAGCAAAAAAAGTGATTGTCTCAGCTCCATGTAAAGATGCAGATAAAACTATTGTCTTTGGAGTAAATGAATCTGAATTAAAAAAAGAAGATAAAATTGTTTCTGCTGCATCTTGCACAACAAATTGCTTAGCGCCAGTTGCTCATGTTTTAAATGAAAATTTTGGAATTGAGAAAGGTTTTATGACAACCATTCACGCATTTACGAGCGATCAAAGAATTTTAGATAATTCACATAAAGATCCTAGGAGAGCTAGATCTGCTAGTCAGTCAATCATCCCAACC
>FUFK010043478.1_pt1 | contig 12752 bp, 26 predicted proteins | sample 1021851 | NCBI WGS metagenome assembly FUFK01 (sample SAMEA51879418, study PRJEB19060) | metagenome | reverse complement strand
AACAGTAGATAAAACAATATATTAAAAATTAAGCAATGGCAAAAACAGTAATAAACGTTGGTACTAGTGCAAATGATGGAACAGGTGATCCATTAAGAACCGCAATGCAATCAACAAACTCAAACTTCGATGAAGTATATACGCTATTTGGTAATGGTTCTACGTTAGCAGTAAGTGGTGACGTTAGTGTTAGTGGTGGTACTGCTACAATAGGTAGTGGTGCTGTTACAGGTGCAAAAATTGCAAACGATACTATTGCCTTAACAAATTTAGCTGATATAAAAATAAACGATACAACTGATGTTATTTATACAAACATAGCAATTACAGTTGTAAACCCTGGATCTGGTAATGTATATTATTATGATGGTGCAAACCAAGCAATAACATTATCAAAAGGACAAACATATAGATTCGATCAAAGCGACTCATCTAATAGTGGTCACCCATTAAGATTTAGTACAACAGCAAATGGTACACACGCATCAGGATCGGAATACACAACTAATGTTTCAACTAATGGTACACCTGGTAGTGCTGGTGCATATACGCAAATAACAACAGAGCAAGATACACCAACATTATACACATATTGTACAGCTCATAGTGGTATGGGTAACACAGTAAGTTATGGTGCTTCATTAGATTCAAGAGGTCTAGTATCACAAATAGGATTAGATACAAATGATTATATCACAGTGTTATCAGACAAAATTAGCTTTTTTATTGATGGTAGCGAAGATATGAGATTACAAGATACAGGAACTCTACAAGTAGAGGGTGATGTAGTAGCATATTCTACAGTAATATCTTCTGATGAAAAGTTAAAAGATAATGTAGAAACTATTGATGGTGCATTAGANAAAGTAAAACAATTAAANGGTGTNACATTTAATTATAAATCAAATGGAAATGCTAGTGGTGGTATAATTGCACAAGATGTAGAAAAAGTATTACCATCATTAATCAAAGAACAAAACACACTTGATGGATCTGATACATTTAAAACTGTAGATTATAATGGTCTAGTTGGTTTATTAATTGAATCAGTAAAAGAATTGTCTAATAAATTAGACGAATGTAAAAATTGTAAAAAAGATTAATTATGGCTTTAACAGGAAATTGTATTTATCACACATCTGAACCAACAGGTGAAACAGAAGAAGTAGAAGTAACTTACCCTGATGGTAGTATTGAAACAATTGAGCAACCTACATATAACCAAATAGAAACTTCTTATGAAGATGTTTATATAGCTATTGTGAAAATTGACACACAACAACATTATTTTTTACAAGAAGATGGAAGTTATACAAAAAATCAAATTGTTTTTATTGATTTTGGTGCTTGGGAATCAAGAGATGCAAGAAATGAAAATCCGGAAGAACCTATATTTTTGTCAACAACACAAATTGCAGATTATGATTATGATGCAAATACATATAGTCAAGGTTATGATGCAATAAAGTTAGTTCCTGGAATGGAAAATTTAGTTAACGATTAAAATAAAAAGATATGCCAGTACCGAGTTCAGGACCTTTACAATTAAGAGGAGATATAGCTTTAGAAGTTGATGGAAGTGCAACTGGAAGCGATGTATCATTAGGAACACTTTCAAATAGTGCTGGGTTTACGGAACCTGACACAATGAGTGAATTTTATGGTTATTCAAGTGTATCAGCTCCAACAGTTCAAACAGATGCAATAAGTAATATTGGTGCAACAACTATGACTTTAAATGGAGATGCTACAGCTGATAATGGTGCAACTATTACTGCTAAGGGTTTTTATTTTGGTACAAATTCTAGTTATGCTTCTAACACAAAAAACTCTAGTGTTGGTACAGGTACAGGTGCATTTACAGAAAATATAACAGGTTTATCAGCTTCAACAACATATTATGCAACAGCTTATGCAATAAATTCAGAGGGTGAAAGTGTAGGAAGCACAGTGTCATCAAGTAGTGGTGCTGCTGTAGCACCTACAATTACACAAGGTAATGCTTATAGTATTGGTACTACGTCAGCATCAATTGACGCAACAATTACTGATAGTGGTGGTAACAACGCAAGTCAAAGTAATATTAAATTTTACTTTGGTACAAATTCTAATGTAACATCTAACCCTAATTATCAATGTATTAAATTAACTGGAACAACAGGTGGTAGTGGTTCAACATATAGATTAAATGTAAGTGGTGCAACAGCAGGTACAACATATTATTATGCTTTTAATGTTACGAATAGTGCTGGTCAAACAATTGCATCAACTAAAAACTTTACAACAGCAACACCAAGTATGGCTATTAGTGGTTCAACAAATGCAGGTTTTATAGCAGGTTATTTATCATATACTAGTAGCTCTCAAGCCTCACAAAATTGTATAACAGGTACAAGTTCTTGGGGACCGAATCAAAACACTGGTGCAACTGCTTTTTTTACAGGTAATGCTTCAAGTTCACCATCATCAGCAGTAAGTCATTATGCTTATTGTAATTGGTCACCATATAGTTCAATATCTACTAATGGCCCTAGTTCTGCTCCTAATACTTGGAATAGTCAAAGAATTGATTTTGGTACTTCAAATGTAAGTGTAGCAAATGTAATTAACACAAGTTGTAGTAGTATTAGAACTCAATATTATAGAGCAACAAAAAGTGGTTACTCTACTTATTATTTTGCAATTGCATATATGGCTTTCGGTCCTTAAAATTAAATAAAATAAAATGGCAGATTTAGATTTAGAAGAAATAAAGAAGAAGAAATTCAACATAAGTGTTGAGAACTTAATAACGTTAGGTGCTGTAGTAGTAACAGTAGTTGGAATGTGGTATTCGCTACAAGCTGACATTGAAGAAGCTAAAGCGTTACCGGAACCTGAAGTGTCAAGAACAGAGTATGATCTGAAAGATCAACTTATTAGAGAAACAATAATCAATACACAAGAAAAAGTGCAAGAGAATGGTGAGAAGTTAGAAGATATTGATGAGAAATTATTTGAAATTATAAAAGAGAAAAGATGAGATTTTTAGTATTGGCATTATTGTTTAGTGTATTTAGTTATAGTCAAGACGTAACTACAGTACATTTTAATTATAAATGGAACGAAAATAATAGTTATAGTAAATTAGATAGGTTAAAAAACACAAAAGTACAATATGCTTTTGTAGAAGATCAAAGTGATATAATAAAAAAATCAATTAAATCTGTACCAACAATTGTAATTTATAACAACTCAAAACCAGTAGCTAGATTTGAAGCTGGTTTAACTATGAAAATAAGTGTTTCATTAGATAGCATACAATCTATTATAAATAAATATAAAAGATAATGCAAGGATTTGAACCTACAATATTAGGGGTTGCTGTTTACGTGATAACAATATCAGAGATAAACGAAATACTACAAGGACTTCTAATTATTGCAACGTTCATATATACAATTATTAAAATATATCAATTACTTAAAAAATAAATTATGGTAAGAATACTAAGATGGTTAGCAAATCAATTTGAAACGTTTAATCATTATGTATCAGCTAAGTGGAACGCTTGGTTGAAGAAAATCAAAATGTAATAATGGATCGTATAAGTAAACATATTAGTTTTCAAGAAGCTACTCGTTCTAATACTGCTTTACGATTAAACATTGATAACACACCAAGTGCATATCAATTAACAAATATGAGTGGAGTAGCACAAAATATATTTGAACCTTTAAGAGATTGGGTAGGTGGTGCTATCAAAATAAATTCTTTCTTTAGATCTGAGGACTTAAATAAAGCAATTGGTGGTAGCACAAAATCTCAACATTGTCAAGGAAGAGCAATAGATATAGATGACATTTTTGGTCATAAAACTAATGCACAAATGTTTGAATACATTAGGGAAAATTTAGATTTTGACCAATTAATATGGGAATTTGGAGATGATAATAATCCTAATTGGGTTCACGTTTCTTATGTAAGTCCTGACGAAAATAGAAATAGATGTTTAAAAGCATATAAAGAAAATGGTAAAACCAAATATATGGTAATATGAGCAAGAAGAAATTAAAAGACACAAAAGTAGGTAAGTTTTTAAGTGGTGCTGGATCTTCTATTGTAGATTCATTAGGAGATGTATTACCAGACAAAGGAGTTTTAGGGGTAGTAAAAAACTTAATACAAAAAGATCCTGTGTTACCACAAGAAGATAAAGAAAAAGCATTAGCACTATTAAATCAAGATACTATTGAAATGCAAGAAGTATCAAAAAGGTGGTCTAGTGATATGCAATCAGATTCTTGGTTAAGTAAAAATACTAGACCTATGGCATTAATATTTTTAACTATATCTATGGTTTTGTTAATCTTCGTTGATTCAAGTGGTTTAGAGTTTAGTGTTGATAGTGGTTGGATTGATTTATTAAAATCTTTATTAATTACAGTTTATGTTGCATACTTTGGTTCAAGAGGTGCAGAAAAGTTTAAGTCGATAAGTAAATAATGCCTAGACGACCTAAAGTTCATATTTATATACCACCAAAAAAAAAGAAAAGACCTGGAGTACATTCTAAAAANGCTTCTAAAGGTCAACCTGGTTACAAAAAAAAATATATAGGTCAAGGTAAAAAAAGATGAATCATAGACAATTTGAAATATATTGTCAATTGTGGAATGATTTTATTACTGGCATTGATTTAAATAATGTTAAAGCTACAATTGAATATGAAAAAGAAATAGAAGATTATGAAAGTGTTTATGCTAGAACATTAGCATTAAATGAATTTATGTACTATAAAGATATAATACGTAAGTTATTAAAATAAAAGAAAAGAAAGAAAAAGGACAAAAAGAAAGAAAAGAAAAAGTCCCCCTAAGAAAAACAAAATTCATAATTTACCTGAACCAACAATATCTCTATTGAAGTTTGTAACTTTTTTCGTAGATTTACGACTACGCATTTGCAAATATATAAAAATGTCATTAATAGAAAAATATATTATCAGATCAATTCCTAAAGAACAAACAAAGGAATGGTTAAAGTATAAGCATTATGCAAAGCGTATACCTAGTATTAGATATTCATTTGGTTTGTATGATAATGACAAGCTGATTGGAGTGTGTACTTATGGTAATCCTATATCAAAAGAATTATGTGATAATGTTTGTGGCAATAAATGGAGAAACAATGTATTAGAATTAAATAGATTAGTAGTAAATGAAGATTTACCTAAAAACACTTTATCGTATTTTGTTGCACATACTTTTTATAAATTACCAAAACCATCTATTTTAGTTTCGTATGCTGATACAGACCAAAATCACAATGGTTATATTTATCAAGCAACTAATTGGATATACACAGGTTTAACAAAAAAGAACTTTGATTGGAAAGAAAAAGGAACTAATAAGCATAGTAGAACTTTAGGTGATAGTTTTAGCACGGAGTATATGTATGCACACCCTGAGAGGTTTGAAAGAATTCCTAGATCAAGAAAGCATAGATATATAATGATCTTAGCAAAAAAAAGACTTAAAAAAAGAATGATTAATTCATTAGGTTACGAAATATTACCCTACCCAAAAGGTGATAACAAAAGATATGACGCTAGTCATAATACAACAACACAATTAAATATGTTTGATGGAACTTAGATATTTTACATATGATGAATTTGATTCTCCTGATATGCCAGGGAGTGGTTATGGTTATATGGATAGAGAGTTTCTATATTGTTTAGATGAAGCTAGAGATATAGCAGGAGTTAAATTTAAAATACTAAGTGGTTATAGAAGTCCAAAAGAAAATATACGTAAAGGTGGATTATCTACATCAAGTCATTTAATAGGACGTGCTTGTGATATTAGATGTACTGACACAAGGAAAAGATTGTTAATTATAGAGGGATTATCTATGGTAGGTTTTAGAAGATTTGGTATCGGAAGAAATCATATTCACGTAGATAATGATGATCTGAAGAAGCCAGGTATTTGGATTATTAATAACTATATATAAAATGTTAATTATTTTTTTTACATTTGTAATACTAAATTTAAATATATGAATATTTCAGAAAAATTATTAGCAATTCAAAACGAACTTAATGTGCCTAAAAAAAGACATAATAAGTTTGGTGATTATTATTATAGAAGTGCGGAAGATATTCTTGAGGGTATTAAACCACTTACTATGAAATATAAACTTTCTCTTAAACTTAGTGATACCATTAAGGAAAAAAGTGGACGTTTATACGTTGAATCTACAGCCAAGTTAATTGATTGTGATTCAGTAGATATGCAAATAGAAAGCAAAGCACAAGCTGTGATTGATTTCAATATGAAAGGTCAAGCTGATCCACAAAGAACAGGGAGTGCTTCTTCTTATGCAAAAAAGTATGCTTTAGGTAATTTGTTTTTAATAGATGATACTCAAGATTCTGACGCAACGAATACACACGGTGCTAGAGAAACACTTCAAGATGAAAGTGAAAAGTTTGACAAAGCCATCAATTATTTAAAAGAGGGTGGTTCGTTAGACGTTATCAAAACTAAATATAAAATGTCTAAAGCAGTAGAAAAGAAATTGCAAAAAGCAATAGACGAACGTAAAGTAATAACTAAATAAAATAAATATGAGTGTATTAGGAACAATTGGAATAAAAGGTAGAGATGGTAATTATAAAAACTATACTATTTCTATTAGTGATTTCACAAATGACTATGGTCAAAATATATCAATGTACGAAGAACAATCAGAGGAAGAAAGAAACGCAAAAGCACCTAAGAAATATATAGGTAATGGCAAAGTGTTTTGGACTGATGGTAAAGTTAGTGTAGCAGAAAGCAATTCTAAGGAAACAGCAAAGCAAGTAGTTTCTGACGATAGTGACGACTTGCCTTTTTAATTAGTAGTTTTTCATAATAATTGGTAGTTAAGGGGGAGTGTATGCTCTCCCTTTTTTTTATGGATAAGAAGATAAACAAACTATATAATAAGATTTCAGATCAAGAAATAATTGATTTACTAGACGATCTAGTTGATGATATTAATAAATTGAAGATGAAGAATATGTTCTTAGAAAGATTTTTAGTATGGTATATTACTGAAAAATTTGACAAGCAAGAACTATATAATGACAAACCTATGCTTCTACATTTTTTTAATACATACATTTTAAATAACTTTAGAAGTGTTATACAAATAAGTAAGAAAGAACATTTTGAAAAACTAAGAATTAATCTATACGAGTATATGGTTATTAATAATATTACTAATGATTTTGATATAGATGAATTTGTCAATGATGTCAAAAATAAAATAACCCTTATAATAAACGACCTAATTAATGAATTATAATATCAATTTTGAAGAGAAGTTTGAGAAGATACTAAAAGAAAGTTATGTAGATTCTAATGAAGATATAAAAGAACCACCTGTAGCAATATCAAAAGGATTAGCATTTAATAAAGAACCTATACCATTAGGAACTTATGGTAACTTTAGTTTTATAAGCGCAGGACCTAAGAGTAAGAAAACATTTTTAGTTAGTTTATTAGCATCAGCTTATATGGGTTCACACGAAACCTATGTAAAAGATATTAAAGGATATAGAGGTACAAAAAAAGTATTACATTATGATACGGAACAAAGTAGATACCACGCACAAAGAACATTTAATAGAGTGCATAAGATGTGTAAGGATTGCATAGGGTATGAAACATATGCACTAAGACAATTTTTGCCAAATGAAAGATTAGAGTTTATAGATTGGCATATATCTAAAACTGACAATATTGGTTTAGTCATAATTGATGGTGTAGCTGATTTATTAAATGACATAAATGATATAGAAAAATCTAACAAAGTAATACATTATTTAATGAAATGGACTTTGGATTACAACATACATATAATTACAGTAATACATTCTAATTTCTATAACTCAAAAGCTACAGGTCATTTAGGTTCGTTTTTAGAAAAGAAAACAGAAACACAAATTAGTGTAGAAACATCTAGTGCTAATAATGATATTGTAATAGTAGAATGTAAAAAAAGTAGAGGTATACCATTTAAAAAATTTGCGTTTGAAGTAAGACAAGGTTTGCCAATTGTAATAGATAACGTAGACGAATACAACAATTCTCCTTTTTGATGTTGCTTACTTTAGACATTCAGATCAAACCACAAGCACATCAATCATTTAGGTTTGCAAGAAATGGAAGAAGATATAAACCAAAAAAGATTACCGATTATCAAAATAATTTACGTAACTTAGTTAGTGAGCAACTACCTAATAATTTTGAAATTATACAAGCTGGTTCTATAATTAAGGTAAACTATATAGAATATATATTTAGTTACCCTAAGAGTTTCTCAAAAAAGAAAAAGCTAGAATTCACTTATAAAACTACTAAACCTGATTTACAGGATAATTTAAACAAAGCATTTTTTGATGCTTTAGAGGGTTTAATTTATGAACAAGATCAAAACATTGTGGTTATTAATAAGATGAGTAAGTTTTATGGAGAGCAAGATAGAATCAGAGTACAATTCAAAGTTATGTAATGAGTATACAATTTGAGTGGATAAATGGTTTTGTATTAGGTATTGACTTTGTTAAAGACATAGAATATTTCCCTGACGAGTATACTGACCTAATAAGGTTTAGCTTAGGTTTCTTTTGGATTAATGTATTTATATTAAGATGATGGAACTCCTATCGAAATATCATAAACTTTGGATAGCGATGGGATTATCAATAGGAATTCGTAGCGACTTAGTTGAGGACTTTATTCACGAAATGTACCTAAAACTTAATAAGTACATATCAGATCCAAAAAAAATAATGTATAATGAGAATGAACCTAACAAGTTTTATGTATACATAACAATAAAAAATTTATGGAACGATTATTTAAAAGCTAAACAAAAACATAGAATGATTAGCATTGATGATCTTGGTGAAAATAATGACCATTATAAAACATACGTGCCTTTAGTTGATGATACTACTGATATTTATCACAAAAGAAATCAAGATTATGCACAACAAATTATACTTGATAACATACAAAATGAAGTTGATAGTTGGGATAGATGGTACGATCAAAAATTATTTAAGATATATTATGAAACTGATATTAGTATGAGGAAACTTGCAAAAGACACTCATATATCAGTTACATCAATATTTAATAGTTGTAAGAACTATAAGCAAATAATGAATAGTAAGTTTAACGAAGATTACCAAGATTACATTAATGGTGATTTTCATTTAATAAAACATAATAAAAATGAATAAAATTCCTGAGAAACCAAAAGATAAAAGAACAAAAGCATATAAACAATGGGTTGCTAAATACGAAAAGCAATCTAGTGGTTTAGGTGATAGTGTTGAAAAAGTAACAAAAGCAACTGGCATTAAAAAAGTAGTTGATACTATATTTGATGCTCTTGGAAAAGATTGTGGTTGCGATGATCGTAAGAAAATTTTAAATGAAATGTACTCATATAATAAACCTAATTGTTTAAGTGAGGGACAATTTAATTATCTTACAGAGTTTTTTAATCAAGAAACTAATACTATAACTGCTGCACAACAAAGAGATTTNTTAAACATATATAATTATGTNTTTAATACAAATGATGTAGCAACAAGTTGTGGTAGTTGTTTTAACTCTAAGCTGAGTAGATTAAGAGAGGTCTATACTTTATATTTATGATAGAGCAAGATTTATTCATATACTTAAAAGAAAAGGTTTACCCTGATTTAGTTATGAGTAATAGTCCGATTAGTAGATGGGATTGTTATAGTCCTAAAACTAAACATAGAATAGAATTAAAGTGTCGTAAAACTCATTATGACGAATTAGTTATTGAACGTGGTAAGTTTGATGCAATGATAGAAAAAGCTAATGATAATTTTGATCTACCTATATATATAAATTCAACACCAAAAGGAATATATAAATGGAATTTGTTTTTTGTTGAACCGATATGGTTTGAAAAACAATTACCAAAGACAACTGACTTTTCAAATAACCTTAAAATAACTAAAGAAATTGCAATGCTACCAATAGTAGATGCAGAAATATTATGACTAAATCAAANCATCAGATCCGAAAAGAACAACCTGTATTTAGTGGTGTTCTTAAATACTTTCCTAAAGCAATACGATACGTATCTAAAGTAAGTTACGTAGGTAACGAACAACATAATCCTGGCACTCCTTTACATTGGGATAGGTCAAAATCTAAAGATGAGTTAGATGCTTGTGTAAGACATCTATTAGATCACATAGAAAATCCTATTGATGATGATGGCATTTTACATCTAGGTAAATCAGCTTGGAGAATCTTAGGTGCGTTAGAAAAATTCTTAGAAACTAAAGAGAATTAGTGCTTGTTTATAAATTGTTTATTATATTTGTCAAGTGAATGTTTTAGAGTTGTTTGCAGGAAGTTGTACTTTTAGTAAAGAAGCACAAAAACTTGGTCACAAAACATTTAGTTCTGACTATCGTCAATTTGGTAATGTTGACTATGTAGTAGACATTTTTGACTTTGACATCTCTAAAGTTCCATTTAAGCCAGACTTAATATGGGCGAGTCCACCTTGTACGTCATTTAGTGTTGCAGCACTATGGCGACATTGGGATAAACTAACACCAATAAGTGATAAAGCAAAATATGGAGTAAAGATGGTACAAAAGACATTAGATATAATTAATGAATTAAAACCTAAATATTGGTATATGGAAAATCCTAGAGGTAAACTCAGATCATTAGACGTAGTAAAAGATTTACCTAGAACGACAATATGGTATTGTAAATATGGTATGACTATGGCTAAGCCAACTGATGTATGGACTAATAATCTATATGATCCAATGTTCAATACGAATGGTTGGAAACCTAGACCTGAATGTTTTAATGGCAATAAAGATTGTCATCACGAAAAAACTGATCGTGAAGCAAAGAAAGTAAAACAAATGGGATTAAGTCAATTAAGTGGTAATCACAATAGAAGTATATTACCAAAAGAGTTATGCGTAGAAATATTAAAACAAAGTATAGATGATTAAATTATTAGATAATTCCGAATGGGATAAAGATGAATTAAAATTAAAGATGTATGATGATACATTTTATTATGATTATTTAGGTAATGCTTCATTATCTTCAAGTAGTGCAAAGCCATTATACAAATCACCACAAGCATATAAAAAATATGTAAGAGAGAATATAAGTAATAAGAAAGCAATAAGAGATGGGAAACTATTTCACACTTTGTTATTAGAGGAACACAAAGTAGCAAACGAATATTTATTTGTAGATTCAAGTACTAGAACAACAAAAAAGTTTAAGGAAGCTGAGATAGAAAATCCAAACTTAACAGTAATGACAAATAGAGAACTAGAGTCAATTAGTTATTTGATTAGNGTGTTNGAAAGNAATGTNGAAGCTAGTGAATATTTAAGAAATGGTGTAGCTGAAGAACCTGGCATTGATAATATATTTGGCTTTCCTTTTCGTGCTAAAGCTGACTACCTACGATCTGATATGATAGTAGATATAAAGACAACACAATCACTTGATGGTTGGGGATATAAAGCAAAGAAAGTATATCATACAGATATACAAGCATACATATACACACAAATTTTCCAAGTACAAAACTTCGTTTTTTTGGTTATAGATAAGAGTACAGGTGAGATAAAAGCCTTTCCTGTTACTCAAGAAACTTTAGATAACGCTGAACAAAAAGTTAAAAAAGCGTGTGAAACTTATAAAGATTATGTATATGACAAAACAAAGAACATCAACCAATACCTTACAATCGAGTATTTATAAAGAGCAAATTAATCAAAGCTATTACTTGGCTTTAAGAGATTTGGTTTCAGGTGTATCATATAGAGATTTAGTAGATGACTTGTATGAATTCGAACAAAAAGAAATGTACGAAGTTTGTGCAGGAATACTAAAAGCATTAAATTATGCAAAGGAAAAAACATATAAGCAAATAAAAATTGAATTAAACGATTATGAGTATAGACACGAACTTAACATTATCACAAATAAAAATCTTAGTATCTAAGGATCTGAAGATTAATATAAAGAGAAATACTAGGAATAGAAAGTATGTTTATGGTAGAGCAATTTACTTTAAATTATGCAAAGAATTTACACACGCATCTTTAACTGAAATAGGAGAAAGTGTGAATAGAGAACACGCAACAGTTATACACGGGCTTACTGTATTTGATACAATGGCAATGTATAATGATTCTATTATGCAAACTTATAATAGAGTAAGAGATGTTTTATTNCAAGAGGGTAATCAAGCACTCAAGAGATATAGTGAGGTACATTATTGGAGAATNAAGTATGAAGATTTACTTAGCGAGTACGATAAGTTGTTACGAGATCATCTTGAACTTGAGAANAAATTTAACAATCAAGAGTTAGAGGTTTAGTATGGGTAGAAAGCCAAAGCAATATAAATACGTCAAAGCAAATGATGGACGTAGAAACAATGGTAGGAAGAAAGGTGTACGTAATATTGATGTACTAGATGCAAATAGTTCGTTACGAGTAAACAAAGCTAAACGTAATAGGGCAACAATATATACACAAAATGCTATTGCAAAAGTCTTTGGTTCGCAAGAAGAATTCTTTGAGTCTATGGCAGAGTTTGCTAAGAAAGGTTCTTTTAATCACGCAAAACAATTAATGGAGTATGGTTTTGGTAAACCTGGCGAGAACAATGAA
>FUFK010045839.1_pt1 | contig 12755 bp, 10 predicted proteins | sample 1021851 | NCBI WGS metagenome assembly FUFK01 (sample SAMEA51879418, study PRJEB19060) | metagenome | reverse complement strand
TTGATATAACATATACAAACAATGCTTATTCAGTAAGTTTAGCACAACCAACTTATGCCAATAATGCAACAGGTGTTACACAAGGTGGTACAGGTACTGGAGCGGCTTGGGACATTACATTAACAAATAACAATTACACAGTTACAGAAAACGCCGGGGCCGCTGACGCTGGATACATTGTTGGTGACGTAATTAAAATTAATGGTACAGAATTTGGTGGTGATGCAACAAATGATTTAACGATTTCAATAACAGGCGTTGATGGTAGTGGTGGTATTACATCATTTAATTCATCAGGTTCAGGACCTAATGCACAAAATAACTTTACTGAACCAGCATACGCATATAGTGGNGTTGGTACGAATGCGGCATTCAACGTTTCATTCAATGGAACAACTTATAGTGCAAGTATTTCACAAGCAGGTTCAGGTTATAGTGCATCTGAAACTTGTACAATAGATGGTGGTAACATTGGTGGTACTAGTTCAACTAACGATGCTGTTATAACAATTGATAGTGTTGATGGTTCAGGTGTTATTACTGCAATTAGTATTACAGGTACAGCAAGTAACAGCAGAGCATATACAAATATNACTTCAGGACAAAACGTAGTTGGAGCGGCGGCTTCATTCAATGTTACTGTAAATTACAACAACAGTTACACAGTGACACAAGGTAACGAAGCAGGATCAAATTATGGAAGTGGTAACACTATTGTTATTGCAGGTAATAACTTAGGCGGTACATCACCTGCAAACGATTTAACAATAACAGTTACAGGCGTAACTGGTTCAGGGGCAATTTCATCATTTAGTTCATCTGGTACGGCCGCAGACGCAACATCAGGTTATGCTGTAGGTGACAGATTAAAAATTGAAGGAACTAATTTAGGTGGTAATAGTCCAACACATGATGCTATTGTTAAAGTAGATGCTGTAAATGGCACAGGAAGAATTAACACAATTAGTATTACTGGTACAGCACCAGATGCCACAGAAAGTTATAACAATCCAGCTTACACATCAAACACAGTTGGTGGTGCAAGTGCAACATTTAACGTTACAAGATTAGATACAGGATATACTGCTAGTGTTGTAGTTGGTGGTTCAGGATATTTGGCTGGTGAAGAATTTGTTATACTAGGTAGTGCATTGGGTGGTGTTGATGTTACCAACAATGCAACAATTACTGTTGCAACAGTTGACGCAGGTACTGGTGAAATTTTAACAATAACNGTAGCAGGTACAGCCTTAGATACAAAAACAATTACAGATNTAAGTCAATTTGANGGAGAAGCAACTAACCTTGTAGGTTCAACAGCTACATTTGATATTACAATTACTGGAGGAACATATAGTTATGCAGTAAACACTCCAGGCGCAGGTTACTTTACAGATCAAAATATTAAAATCCAAGGTAACCAAGTAGGTGGTGCAAGTCCGGCCAATGATATTACAATTAATATTACAAGTGTTGATGCCTCAGGTGCAATCACAGGTATAAGTGGAAGTGGTACTGGACCTGGAGGTACAGCAAGTTATACAGCAGTACCAGGACAAAACTTACAGAACAATGGTTCAAATGCAACGTTTAATATTACTAGAAACGGCGGAGTATATTCAACTGCGACTGTAAACAATGATGGTATTAACTATCAAGTAGGAAACAAAATTAAAATTTTAGGTACAGATTTAGGTGGACAAACTCCAACTAACGATGCCACAGTAGCTATTACTGAAGTTGCTACAGATGGTGGTATTGTTGCTGTAACAAGTTCAGGTACAGCGGTATCAGGTACAGTTGTTAAATCATATTCAACTGTAACTATGTCAGAGAACATGACAGCAGATATTCCGCAAAATACAACAATACAATTTGCGGCCTTGGCAACAGTTGAAGTTACATTTACAACTGCACATGGATTGATTCCAGGAGATGCATTTATTGTTACACAAAGTACAGATGATGGTGTAAACAATCACACATTATTAGAAGGTCCATTCTTTGCACAGCAAGTTCCAACAACAACTTCATTGAGATATCAGTGTAGAGCGGCAGGAGCCATTGGTGATGTTGGAGACATTAACGCAATATTATATCCAAGACCAGATTCATTCTTTGTACATAGACCATATGATGGAGGTGTACAGCTAGGAACAGGTGGACCACAACACGGTGCTCAAGCAATTAGACAGAGTAAAAAATATATTAGATATCAATCAGGTAAAGGTATCATGTATACCACTGGTGCTCTATTTGCCCCGTCCTATGATTTATTAAATGTAACAGCAGATGCAGTAGCACAAGGATCATTTATTAATGTTACAACAGATGATGTTGACCACGGATTACAAGTTGGTGGTAGAATAAGATTAATTGGTATTGAAACTCCAGGTTACAACGGAGATTATTCAGTATCAAGTATTGTTGATGAAAGAACATTTAAAGTTATTGCAACAACAGGACTAGGATCAACAACTCCTGTATTAAGTCCAAAAGCTCAAGTATCATTACTTAACTGGCATGGTGCAACTGTACGTTCAGGTGCATTTGATGATCAGAATGGTATCTTTATGGAGTATGATGGATCCAACTATAATGCTGTACAAAGAACTTCAACATTACAGTTATCAGGTACAATATCATTAGAAGTTGACAGTAACGCAGTTACAGGTACAGCAACAAGATTTAGAGATCAAGTTAAAGCAGGTGATAGAGTTGTTATCAAAGGTATGACACACGTTGTATCACAGGTAAACAGTCAAACATCAATGAATGTTACTCCAGACTTTAGAGGTGTAACTCCTGCAAGTGGAGCCAAGTTATGTTTGGTTGCAGATAAAAAATCAAAACAAGCAGACTTTAACGGTGACGTATTAGACGGTACAGGATCATCAGGTTACATTTTAGATATTTCTAAGATGCAGATGATTGGGATACAGTACAGTTGGTATGGAGCTGGATTTATCGATTGGATGCTCAGAGGTGATGATGGTAACTTTATTTTCTATCATAGAATGAGAAACTCAAACGTTAACACAGAAGCATTTATGAGAACTGGTAATATGCCGGTTAGATATGAAGTATCAAATGAAGGTCCTAATGATAGATTAGCGGCTGACATGACTGATTCACAGGTAACTATTCCGTTAGAAGATGCTAGTTTCTTCCCAGGAGGCGGTGGAACAGTTATTATTGATAACGAAATGATTCAGTACACAGGTATTAACGGTGATACGTTAACAGGTTGTACTAGAGCGGCACCATTAACAAACTTTGCCGCAGGAGCAACAAGAACTTATACAGCGGGTGTTGCCGCAACGCACACAGCACGTACTGGTGTTATATTAATTAGTAATACTATTACACCAATAATATCACACTGGGGATCAGCATTCCAAACAGACGGTGGATTTGATAGTGATAGAGGTTACATCTTTTCATATACTTCTACTGCAAACACAATTAGTACAACAAGAAATACGGTTTTCATGTTAAGACTAGCACCTAGTGTATCAAACGCAATCGTTGGTGACTTAGGTGAAAGAGAATTGTTAAACAGAGCACAGTTACTACTAGAAGGTATTGAGATTACATCAGATGGTACTGACGGTAGTGGTAATGCAATTACTGGTGGAATTGTTGTTGAAGGAATTCTAAATCCACAAAACTATCCACTTGATCCAGGTGACGTTGGTTGGGCTTCATTAACAGGAGCGGCGGCTGGTGGACAGCCAAGTTTTGCTCAGATAGCCCCGGGTGGTTCTGTTGTATGGTCAACAGGTGCAACTCAGATTATTAAAAATGCAACCACTGTAGCAGAGATGACACTAGATGTTACTTCACAGTATAGTAGAAATAATACTAACTATCACTTTATTACTTCTGGTTCATATAACACAGCAAACAGTGATGGACTACAAACAGGTTTAACAGTAACAGCAACTGGTAATCCAAACACAGGAGTATCTGACTTCCCAAGTGGTACAACACTTGCACAGATTTACAGTTACTATAATCCACCACTATTGAGATTTAACAATAGAAACACATCTACAATTAGTTCTAATGAAACTATTACAATGTCAATTAATCCAGGTGGAGGATTAGATAAAACGAACTTCTTGTACTTTACAAAAACAAGTTGGGAATCAACTGGTGCAGTTGCAGGTACTGAGGTAAGTGATAGTAAGTTTCCGGGAGGTACATACGTTTCTGGTGTATCAGGACCATTAACATTTGGTGGTGTAGAATATTATAGAATTACATTTACACAGAACTCCAATACTAATATTCCTTCAGGAAGTACTGTAGGGTTCTTATTTGGACAACCACCTTACGCACAGCCAGGTGAAACAGTATTTTCATTTATTGCAACACCAGGTGAACAGTCATCCTTAATGTTAGGTACGTTGAAAGAATTAACAAATACAACGTTGGGCGGACGAGGTACGTTCCCGAACGGTCCAGACGTATTAGCAATTAACGTTTATAAGGCGGAGGGTGCTGATACTAAAGCGAACATTATTCTAAGATGGGGTGAAGCTCAGGCGTAATTATTTTACGTTGAAAGCAATAACAGTCCTAATACAATCTTTTCCACTAGGTAAAACTGTATGTTTCAAGTAACTAGGAAACATTAGTATTCTTCCTTTGACAGGTTGATATACATATTCTTGCCATGAGTAAGGTGCGTTATCTCTCATTGTATGTCCGTATTCTACAAAAGGATTTGGATTTCTAAACATTATTCCTCCTGCACTTTCATTAGCACGAACATAATACACACCACTTATTTGTCCTACATTATGATGATGTTCATTATGAATATCACCTTCTTTGTAATCTTGTGTCCACCAGTTAAAAGAATATCCTTCATGTATTCTATTCATTGCATTTTTATTTTGATAATCTCTAACACACATATCTATCTCTGTTTTTAATTCAGGTGTATCATAATTAAGATCTATAACTTTATCTTTCTCAAAATAATCAGTGGCATGGGGAGCATTTTGATCTGGTCTTTGTAATTGGTCAACACGTTCCTCTACAAGTTTTTCTACTTGATTAGCTACCCAAACAGGAACATCATGTACAAGTATACCAGTTGGAAATATATTTTCGTACTTCATTATAGTGGCACGTAATAATTTAAAGGATTACCACCAGGCATAAAAGTACCAGGTTGATTCATTCTTAAATTATCTTCATGTAGTTGTAAACCAGTCTTAGGTTGCTTGTTAACTTGAGGTGTCTGGATATGTTGTAGCATAGTATCGATAGGTTGAATGTTGAATGCGATGGTTATACGAGGCTCATCATTATCCCAATCACTTATTCTATGTTCCATGTTAGTTGAGTGTGTTATTAATAATTGACCGTTTTTATTTTCAACTTTATGTATTTCTTCTGAACCTATTTCTCTGTATTCTGCATAACTTGGTTCACAGTTTACACCATATATACCATGAAAGCAATCTGCACCGCCACCATAGTCGTGTCCATGCCAATCTAATACTTCACCTTTGTTAGGCCAATAATTTAACCAACCTACTATCCAATAACCTTGTCTAGTATCGTGGTGTACTTCAGTTTTAAAGAAGTGTTGTATTTCTTTGTACAAAGAAAATATTTCTGGCATAGTACTTGTAAACAAATTATAGTGCGGACTACAAGCAGTACATAAACTAGGGTGCGGAACGTTTGCTAAACCGTTTGGTATAGCAATTTCATTTGCAATTTGATTAGCTAGGAACTTACTTGTATGTGTAAAACTAGCTAGGTTGTGATTGAGCTGGGTCTTGTATATTTTCATCTGGCGCCGCTATCTGTTGGTTTGCTTGACTATCCCCAGGAGCAAGTCTAAAATTATCTTCTATTGAGTCAGGCGTACTTACTTCAGTAATTGAACTACCTGCTTCAATGGCTTCTAATTGATGCGGCATAAGTGGAGGATTTCTCCAAGTATCTCCTGCTTTGATTACAACTTCCATTGTTTGTGCCTTNGCAGTATCAATATATCTTANTTTAAAACTNCCTTGATTNACAAACCAANNTTCGTCTTTTTCTTTATGAAANTGCATNGACATTTTNGANCCTGNCTTTTCAAANACCANAATNTTNCCNCAGTANNAATCGTTGGTTGCCCAAATTAATTCGTATCCCCAACCTTTATCTACCTTACCACTATGTCTTGCTGGCATCTATATACTCCTGTATGGTCTTAAACTTATATTCACCTATACTATTAATTAGTTTAGTATTGTCTGCACAGGTATAATATTGATACTGTCCAACCAAGTGTTCTGGTAAAGGTATTGTTTTAACTTTTGCATCATATTTTTTAGCATAAGCATTAGCAATATCCATAAATGATGGTGCAACTCCTGTACCAATATTCCAAATATCAGTAGCATCTACATCAAACATTTTTTCAATAATTTGGCATACATCTCCTACCCAAATAAAATCTCTTCTTATGTGTTCGCTTTTTTCAAACACAGTGATTTCTTTTAAATTTTTAGCTTGTAATTCAAACTTACCAAAAACACTTTGTTGTTCGCCCTTGTCTTGTTCTCCCGGTCCATAAACATTAAACAATCTTAGCCCTTGTACATTAATTCTAAATTCAGGTATTTCAAAAACCATTTTATCAAACAAGTATTTGCTCCAACTATATGGACTTTGTGGATATACAGGATCATTTTCTTTTATTTGTTTTAAGTCGTTACGAGCTTGTACGTTTCCATATACACTTGCACTTGAGGCATATATTAATGTTGTACCACTTTGATCACAAAGCTGTAAAAGTCTTTGACTAAATTCTAAATTTTGTTTTAATACTTTTTCAACATCACGTTCTGTTGTACTGCTAATTGCACCAAGGTGTACGACTCTATCATAGTCTTGAGGATCAGGTACTTTGTTTTCAATATAATCATATCCTTCTACTTCATGTCCTTTGTGTTGCAAATATGCACCTAAGTTTCTACCAATGAAACCTTTATGTCCTGTTATTAATACTCTCATGCTTTCATTCTTTCAATAGTTTTAGTTGTTGAATGTCCTTCTACAGTTGGAAAAATTTCTACTTTGGCAATGTCATTTCCAACAACTTGTTCTACAGTATAATCGCCTCCCTTAACAATTACATCTGGTTGTATTTCTTTGATTATTTCGTATGGTGTATCCTCTTCAAATATAACTACATCATCTACATAACCCAATTCTAACAATGCTTCTTTACGTGTGTTCTGGTCGTTTATGGGTCTTAAATCGCCTTTTAAACGCTTGACAGAAGAATCACTATTAATGCCCACCACAAGGCGTTTTCCCAGCGTGTGTGCGTGTCTTAGTAGCTTTAAATGGCCAGTATGCAGTATATCAAACACCCCATTAGTCCATACGATATTGCGTTCCAAATCGTCCTGTTGTATTATAGCAACACCTCTCTTTTCAACTATCCTAGCCGCGGCATAACAAGCCAATTTACATGACTCAAATATATCAATTCCCTTATCAATACCATAGGCTATAACTGCCATTACAGTATCTCCTGCACCTGTAACATCTGCAACTTCTTTGACTGGTTCTACAAAGTGTTGATATTCTCCTTTGTTGTTTAGTACGTGCATACCTTTTGCACCATCTGTAACGACTAACCAAGTCCAATCTAATCTGTGCATTTGTCTTAATGCATTTGCTTTATCATATGTGCCAAACCATGATTCATACTCTTGCATATTTGGTTTAACAAGATATGCTCCATGGTACAAGTTTGCATCTTGTTTAGGATCAACTAAAATTTTTGCGTCTTTGCCTAATAGTTTTCCTATTGTATCTCTTTTTACTGTTCCTTTTGCATAGTCACTTATACAAATAATATCTGTTTTCTTTATGCTGTTATAAAATCTTTCTATTAGATTTCCTTCATATAATTCTTCTCTATCCCAACGTACAATATGTTGACCTTGTTGTCCAACTAGTCTAGTTTTAGTTGTTGTAACCTTATGATCTTGTGCCATAGTAACGTGTAATTTACTAGCTTCTACTAATTCTAATAATTTAAAACCTTCTTTATCATTTCCTGTAGCACTAGTAAGTTCAACTTCTGAACCTAAACTTTTTATATTAAGTGCTAAATTACCTGCACCACCTATTGAATATTCTTGCTTTGTTTCTAACAATACAGGAACAGGTGCTTCTGGAGACATTCTATTTGCTTCACCGACTATCCATCGGTCTAACATTATGTCTCCATATACTCTAATCATATGTATAGTCCTATGTAGAATGCTAGGATAAGAAACAATATCCAAAAGATTATTTTTGTCATTTACTTCTCCAATAAGGATATAAGTTGAAATACAGTTTGTAATTTTGTTAAGTTTGATTTACTTTGTAAGGTATTTCTTAGTCCTTGATGTAATGGCTTTGGCCATTTACCAAAACTAACCCAAGCATATCCGTTGTGTTCACCATTAAGTTTTGGAATAAATTCACTTTCAACAACACAAAGATATGTGTGAAAATTAAATTTTTCATCATTGCTTACAAAAGTTTCTAGTGGAATAGATTTTACAATAGAAGGACATTCTCCTATTTCTTCTTTGATTTCTCTTATCAATGCTTGGTAAGGAATCTCTTCACTTTCATTAGTACCACCTACTAGTCCCCAAACATCAGCTTGACGGCTTTGTGTTCTATGTAAAAATAAGAACCTCTGTGTATCTAACGTGTAGAAGAGAGCTCCACTACAAATAATCTTGCTCATATTAGTAATTATGCTAGAGTACTAGGCGCCAGGTTCCTTTTCGATACTCGCCTTCGAACGTTAAAGTCCATGCAGTACCGTCCCATTTATATTGGACACCTGTATTTAAATTGGTTGTATATGTAACTTCTGGTACTGTTGAATCTTCGCCACTATTACCACTGGCATCAAAAACAATATTCCAATCATTTCCGTCCCATTCAACAATATCGTTTTCTTTGGCAATTAAATCGCCTTTAGATCCTTTCCAAGCATCAGCACCATCTTCATTTCCAGCATCACCTACATCAGCTAATAGCAATACTCTTATACCATTGCCTCTTATGTTGATAGGATTAACTTTAGTTGGATCTATAATATAATCTATTGTTCCTTTTGTTGTTAAAGGACCAACTATAACTGTGTTTGTTGGAATAGTATCTTCGTCCCAATTGACAACAATCTGTGTTTCATCTAAACTGTTTAATGCAAAAGTACCTACAACTGAAGTTGTAAATCCTTCTCTTTCTAAATAAATTTTACTTAATGAAGCTCTGTATGTACCTGGTTGTGCATCAAGTACTGTACGCCAATTTATCTCACCAGCAATACCGTTCTTACCTAGTTGTACAATGTTACCCATTACGATAGCATCGTAACCAGACGCAGTAGATACTGCCAAGTTGGCTGTTGACTTGCTTGATTTACCCATACCTGATTTACCTGCTGTTGATGTATCTGAACCTTTGGCCAAGTTTGCGTTACTATCATCGTATCCTTGTAGTTCAGGCATACTTGCTTGTAGGTCAATAGTACCTTTGCTTTCATCAAATATACTCATAATAACATTTGTAATAACACCTAACTTTTTAACTTTCGCAGGTGGACTAATATATATTGGTGTACTAAATCCTAAAGTTGCAACATCAATATCTGTTTCAGTTCCTACTGGAATACTTCTTGAACTGAAGTTAATGTTTTCTAAATTTACAACTGATAAAGAAGTCCAGTCTACATAGTTGTCAGTTGTTTGTATTTCTAAACTAGGATTGAACAGCATTAATATCTGTTCCATAATTTGTAATTTTTGTTCTGTATTTGTTGACCATATATCTGCTGTTACATTTAAAGTATATGGTGTAGGCATCATACGTTCAACAGTATAATTTTTTCCTTGTGTGTTTAAATATTCTTTTCCTGTTGCATCATATTCTCTTTCTCTAAGATGCACCTTACCTGTAAAACTTGGATCAGCAGTTCTAGTTCTGTCCATCTCCATTCCTGTAACATATACACCTATACGTGGAGCACTAGGAATTTTATTTTCTGAATTATCTCTTATGATAGCACCTACTTGACGTGTAATATCTCCATACATAACAGGAACTTGAACTAATTGTCCTTTGCCGTCAGCATACGAGAAGTTACTCAACAATCTAATTATCTGAGTAATGTATCTTCTTATTTGTCCATCATAAAAATGTAGCATTAATTATCCGCCTTAGGTTTAAGTGCTTTACTCAAAGGTTGTCTTTCTTTAACAGATTCACCACCTATTGTATTTGTATTAGTGTTATTAACAAACGTTCCTTTTTGTGTATTTCTAGTATCAGTATTAGACATTGTAAGTCTTACACTATCTTCTTGTTTAGCCCAACGTTGTCCATCATATCTAAATAATCTATTTGGCATAAAGTCTGTCCTTAAAAAATAATCACCTTTAATTTGATTCAATGGAAAACTAGATCCATGTCCAAATGATTCTCCATTTGGTGCAATACCATCACCTAGCAAGTAACCATCGTATCCTGATCTTTCTGGAGTTTGATTAACTCTATCAGCAAGTAAATTTTGTTGTGATATATCTAGTGTATTTGTATCAGTTGTAACAAGTTCTGGCTTACCAAATTTATCAACTTGTAGTGTGTAAAATTGTTTTGTATTATAACCTGATTTAGGTGCGTCTGCTTCTGCTTGAGCAACAACGGCATTATTAATCTGCATTTCTTTTTCATAAGTAGAAAGAACATCACGTAAAGTATTTGTACTTCCTTCTTCTGATGGTAAATCAAGTATTTCTTTAAACTCTTGTGAGTCAACAATTTGTTTTAATTTAATTCTATATAAATGCGGATACCAACTTTGTGAAAATCCTTCTGCCGCTCTGTTTACATCTTCAACAACGTAGAAACGTTTTAGTGCTACTTGATAATCATTAAGAGCATACTCATCTTTTAAGTGTGGTAATTCTATAACGTCACCTGGCATAATTTTACGACCTAGTGTTTTAACACTAGTGTTGATAGGTATTGTCATAAACAATGTATCGTTCTGTAAAAACAGTCCAAATTGACTCATATCAAAGTCAATATCTTGTACGTTGTATATGCCACGTATTACATAAATGTCTGGATCGTATTTTCTATCCCTATTTTCAAGAAAAAGCATATCCTGAATATTGGTCTCTTTTACAGCATTATAGCGAGGCTGTGAAGGAGTAGCATCTGCTTCATCTGGATTAGAAGGGCCTAAATATTTGTGTACGAACACATCAGTACCACCAACGGTGAACATTTCCGTGATGGTTTTGTCTAGAAATTCGTAATCTTTGCCCTTTTCGGGTTTGTATAAACTGAGTCTTGGCATAACATTAGTATTTATCGAACGTATAAATACATATGGAGAACAAGATATGTCAGATTTAAAAAGCATGAAACAAGAAGTATTTGATTACATCAACCTAAGTTTAGGTGGTGGAATGGTGGACGTAGAGCTTGATCCAGAGCACTACGAAACAGCATTAAAGAAATCACTTTCGAAATTCAGACAAAGATCAGATAATTCAGTTGAGGAATCATACATATTTTTACCAACAATAATTGATCAAAATACATATATTCTACCACAAGAAATTGTTGAGGTTAGAAGAATATTTAGAAGAAGTATTGGATCAAGAAGTGGTGGTGGTGACGGTGGTACATTGTTTGAACCATTCAACCTAGCATACACAAATACGTACCTTTTAGCAAGTACTAACATGGGCGGACTTGCTACCTATGATATGTTCAGTCAATATCAAGAATTAGTAGGAAGAATGTTTGGTAGTTTCATTGAATTTAAATGGAACACTACAACAAAAGAATTAGTTATCCTACAACGCCCAAGAGCAGAAGAAGAACTGTTATTGTATTGCTATAATTATAGACCAGATTCAGAATTATTGAAAGACTATCTAGCCCAACAATGGATCAAAGACTATGCACTCGCTACGTGTAAATATATGCTTGGCGAAGCAAGAAGTAAGTTTGCCACTATAGCTGGCCCACAAGGTGGATCAACACTAAACGGTGACGCACTCAAAAATGAAGCAGTTGCTGAAATGGAAAAACTTGACGAAGAACTTAAAACGCAAGTTGCTGGTGGTGTTGGCTACGGATTCACAATTGGTTAATAATTACTTGACATCCCGATAAATTTATAGTAGTATTAATAATAACACTAACGAAAGGAACAAAGTTCTGATGAATAAATTGTGTTTAATTACTATAATGGCTTTTATGTTGAGTGCTTGTAGCATTCCATCAAATCCTTCATTATCATTTGGTAAGAAGTGTTCGGTGAGTAAGGGTCAAATTACATATTCTTACGTTTGGTTGTATGACAAAGAACTAGGTCTAAATGCAAACAAAGAAGATTGTCAGTATATTGAAAATAAGGACTAAACTATGATTATTGGAATTTGCGGCTTAATTGGGTCGGGCAAAGATACTATTGCAGATTATCTGATTAGAAAGCATAACTTCCAAAAAATTAGTTTTGCAGATAAACTCAAAGATTCTGTCAGTGTTATGTTTGACTGGGATCGTGAATTGCTAGATGGCAAAACCGACGAAAGTAGAGCATGGCGTGAAGAGATAGACGAGTACTGGACAAAAGAAACCGGTGAAACCATTACCCCTAGACTGGTATTGCAGTTATTTGGTACAGAGTGTATGCGTGATGG
>FUFK010077035.1_pt1 | contig 12756 bp, 10 predicted proteins | sample 1021851 | NCBI WGS metagenome assembly FUFK01 (sample SAMEA51879418, study PRJEB19060) | metagenome | reverse complement strand
CAGTACGTACAGAAACTACCAGAGGTGGCAGAGACGTTCCATGAAACCGATACAGTTATTAATGTGGCAGATTCAAAGATTGGATGGGCGAAATCGTTTAGGGAGTTGGTATCGTTGTTGTATTCGGGTCAAGTTCCCCAGTGGGACGTTAGCAGAGTACGACCTGCGGGTTCCACGNTTAAAGTTTTTGGAGGTAGAGCAAGCGGTCCAGAACCTCTGCTTGACTTATTCAGATTCACAGTCGAGTTGTTTCAGGGTGCGGCTGGAAGAAAACTTAGCTCCGTTGAGTGCCACGATCTTTGCTGTAAAATCGCTCAAATCGTTGTCGTTGGAGGAGTCAGACGATCAGCCCTCATCAGTCTCAGCAACCTCACAGACGACAGACTCCGACGATGCAAGCACGGGCAGTGGTGGGTCGACAACCCCCAACGTGGACTAGCGAATAACTCAGCGTGTTACACAGAGAAACCAGACTTTGAGGCGTTTTTAAATGAGTGGACAAGCCTGTACGAATCAAGAAGCGGAGAGCGAGGTGTCTTTAGCAGAGTGGCAAGTCAGAAGCAGGCTGCACGAAATGAGCGAAGAGATGCTAGTTATGATTTTGGAACTAATCCGTGTAGCGAGATCATCCTCCGACCCTATCAGTTCTGTAACCTTTCGGAAGTTGTTGTCAGGCCGTCCGATACACTTTCAAGCCTCAAACGAAAAGTACGAGTTGCAACTATCCTTGGGACTCTACAGGCAACCCTTACAGACTTTAGATACCTGAGAAACGTATGGAAGACGAACACCGAAGACGAAGCACTTTTGGGTGTGTCGTTGACGGGGATCATGGACCACCCGTTGCTCTCAGGAAGGGGAGATAAGAATGAACTTAAGAAATGGCTTAGGGCAATGCGCTCAGAGGCAATCAAAGCCAACAAAGAATGGTCTGAGCGTTTGGGAATTAACTGTTCTGCCGCTATTACTGCCGTTAAGCCTAGTGGTACTGTCAGCCAGCTGGTTGATTCTGCCAGTGGTATTCACCCTAGGTACAGCGATCAGTACATTAGAAGAGTACGAGCTGATGCAAGAGATCCTCTTTGCGCCGTGCTTGAGGCTGCTGGTGTTCCTGTAGAGGACGATGTAATGTCACCCAGTACCAAGGTATTCAGCTTCCCTATAGCGTCTCCTGAGGGCGCTGTGACAGCCTCAGATATGGGCGCTATGGAGCAGTTGGAACTGTGGGAGATATATCAGGATGAGTGGTGTGAGCACAAGCCGTCGATGACTTGCTACTACCGGGACGACGAGTTTCTTGAGGTGGGCCAGTGGTTGTACAACAAGTTCGACAAGGTTAGTGGTGTTAGCTTTCTGCCGTACTCAGACCACACGTACCAGCAAGCACCGTACGAACCTGTAGACAAGAAGCTGTACAGGCAGCTTGCTAAAGAGTTCCCTAAGGAAATATCGTGGGACATAGAAGAGGCCAGCGATATGACTGAAGGTTCACAACAACTGGCCTGCACAGGGAACAACTGTGAACTATGACATGAAGATCATAGAGTAACCCTGAGACTTACCTACGTCCTCTGGCTTGTCCTTCGGGTCATGGGACGTAGGTATTCCTTCCTTCTGCATCTTCTTGATGCGGTCCTTTGACTTCTGACACATACTGTGGTAGTCGTGAGACGTATAGTTTACAGTGTGTTTGTCGTTGTGTACTTTCATTCTATTGTCCCTGTGTCTGGTCTGAAGTAAGCATTCTTGCCAGCTGCTGCTCAACATACTGTACAGCAACTTCTCTCTCGCCTTCAGACATTTCGTCGATGATTTCACTTACCATAATGTTTAAGGCTAACTCAGCGTTGGCACTTGCTTTTCCTCCAGAAGACAACAAAGTAATAAGCTTGTTGACGTACTGTGGGTTGGTCACGACTTTGGCAAAAACATTAGGAATATAAAGTGCCGCTGCTCCGATACCAATCCCGATTCCTGCAGAACCGGCGGCAGTGCCACCAATAACCGCAGCCCCCGGAGCTATTCCTCCCCTCAAAAGCGTACCGACTCCTTTAAGTCCTTTAGTTTCCAGCCCTCTCAAAAACAGAGCACCTGTATCTCCTGAGGCAGATTCAGCAGTTTCTCTAATTGCATTCATCAGCTGATTAAATCTAGGGAAATCAGAACCAAGTACTTCTTTAAATATTTTTCTTTGAGTGGGGTTATCTAAAGTAATAGCTAAGGTCCTTAGCTGCTGAACATTTGCTACGTCTCCTGACAAAACTTTGGTAAGTTTTTCTGAAAGAAAACCTTCCCTGAAAAGTCTGTCGACTTCTTCAAACGACTGGACAGACAGGGTTTCTCCTGCCTTTTTAGCAACGGAGTACGCCTCTGCCAAGCTTTTCTTTAGTGCTTGAACCTGTTCCAATCTACTACCCTTGGCAGCAATGTTACCAAGCGACGTGTAGGCTCCTTTATTTGCTGAACGCACAAACCCCTCAGTAACTTTAGGCATCATGGCGTTAATAGAGTTCCCGTAAGCTTCTTTTAGTGCCTTGTATTCTGCCGCAGCTTTAGGGTCTATCCTTTCCAAAGTATTTAGTATTGTTTGTCTAATAACTTCTGAGGCTTGCTGAAGCTCTGCGTGAATAACGTCGTTTCTACCGGCTCCTGCTTTCGGACCAAACGCAGCGTTAGCTCTGTTGGTAAACGACTTGTCGATCATAAGCAGTTCTGAAACTCTTATCTGACCCGACTCCAAATCCTTAATTCTTTGCATTGATTCTTCGATAAACTTTAGTGTCTGAGGCTGTACTTTGTCAGCTGCTTGCCCAGTCAAAGTTCTTACGTAGGCGTCAATAGGGTTAGTCAGAAAACGACTATCAATAGTTTTAAAAGTTGCCGTAGACAAGGCCCTGTTTATTTCGTCCAAGCCCTGACCGTACTGCTTTCTCAAAACCTCTACGCCCTCATCAATCAGCATACTAAACGTGCTGCCCATGTTGTAGGCGTCGTTTGCCATTCCGCTTGCGTTCTTGTTTATCAGTTCATTTAAAGAGTCAACGAGGGCGTTATTAACGGCTTCGATGTTAGAAGCCATTTTTTCTCTTGAGATCAAACCTACAGACGCAATCCTCTCTCTGAAGCTGTCAAGACCTGACTTAAGTACTTGAGAAGGCAGCAGTGTCGCTCCCTTAGCCTGCAGTAGTTTTTGAGTAGCAGCCAAAGACTCTGGAGAACCGGCAGGTAAAACAAGGTCAAGTGCTTCTTGAGCAGTTTCTTCAACAGACTTGCCCTGACGCATACGCAAGGCGTACCATGCAGGCTTGAGTTTAGTCAGGATGCCCATAGTAGTTACGTCTATACCAACAGACCACAAGGCTGCTTCTATGCCTTCCCTGTAGGCTTCTACAGTAGTTGACCCCTTAAGCTGCTCAGACTGTGCAGTACCGTATCCAGTACCTAATGCACCCATTGTGATGCCACCAACAACGGCTCCCGGAGGGCCTGCTACCGCAAAACCTCCTACAGTTCCTGCCATTGCCGCTCCAAGACCATAAGGCAGGTCCAAGTTTTCTTCTAAGTAGCTAAGCTCTGGTGCAGGAGGCGGAACAGTGTCGTCGTCAGTTTCTTCTTCTTCAGGAACAGCAGACTTCCCTGTGTACAGTTCCATCTGAGCTTGGAAACCGCTTTTGCTGGGCTCTGAAAGTTTCTGCATTGTCTCTTCAAAAGTACTCATTATTGATACGCCTTCATAATTTCATCGTAAGTGTACGTTCCGTTTTTAACAGCTTCCATTGCGTCTGCCCTGTCTGCTGCAGGCAAACCAAAAAAGTCAGACTCTATCACAAGACCCTTAGCACGTCTGTAGTCATCATAAGTAGGGGACTGAGCCATTGTAATTGAGTTCTGCAGTTCGTTCTCTGCGTTCTGCAACAGCACACTGAGACGACCAATGTTTACTTCGTTATTGTCTACATAGTCTATAATGCTTTGGATAGCGTAGTTTCTCTCACCGTCCGAAATAGCACCAGCAAAGCCTTGAAGACGTCGCATAACGGCTTCGGAAAGTATACCGGCTAAACGACCTTGGGACTGAGGTATTTCTTCTGAGCCTATAAAACGAAGAAGTGCTTTAGACATCTGCCGTGGGACGCCCCCGGTTCTAACTTCTTTAGTAGCTAAAAGATCAATCGCTTCCTGAAGAAGACTTGAGGTTTGCTGAAGCTCGTTTACTCTAAGAGACGCCTCTACTCTGTGACCAGCGTAGTCTGTCTCTAGCTTTTCTTGCCTAGCTACCTCAGGCTTATCAAAAGGCGTGTATCCCTGTCTGTTGACTAATTGTAACTGTCCGACAGGCTGTGTAGGGCTTCCGGGTCCGGGAAGCAGAGGTCCTTGCCTAGTGGTTCCGTCACGCATTGTCATAATTGACTGCGTGTAAGTATTGTTTTGTCCATCCCTGTAAATTAGCTTCTCTGTACTTTGGACATTAACGTCCTTACCGCCAGTCTTAAACTTATCAAANATTTCTCTNGCTCGTGTCGGAGTAACACCTTCCATTTGAGCAGCACCCTTGAAGTAATCGTTTACGTCCTTAGGGTTTTCAAAGTCAAAGTTAGGGCTAGACAGCACTTGCTGCAAAAGACCTTCTTGAGTTTGTGTCTCCTGTTCACGCATAAGCTTTCGGATGTTACCAACTTGAGCTTCAGTACCGCCTAAAGAAGTAATGTCCTGAATCATTGCGGTAGGATCATCTCCTGATCTAGCCATTTGTGACGCTACGTCCACAGCACTAGCAAGCTCACCCTTTCTCTTGGTGTCCTTCATTTTAGTAGCAGTAGCCGACACTGCTGAAGCAGCCTGATTTCGGCCCATAGCTCTAAGCTGCTGAGCAATGTTAAACAGAGCTACGTCGTTGTTGTTTTTCTGAGCTTCGGAAGCTTGCGCCATAAGAGCGTTAAACTCGTCGTCGGCTTTCTTAGCTCTGTACTGACCACCTATGCCTCCAAGAGCTTGCCCAACTTGGAACATGCCTCGACCAAAGTCGGGTCTTGCCAGCCCACTTAATACTTCATTTGAAATGTTAATAGCCATTTTAAAACCCCTTAAAGACTAAATAGACTCTTTGAGCCACCACTAACAAGACCACCACCTAAATCTCCTAGCAAGCTTGCTTGTCCTATAGAAGAAGACAACAAAGCATTAATAGCAGCTGCGTAGCTTTCTCCGTAAGTTTGTGCCTGCTCAGACATTGCTTCACGCCTACGTTCAGAAGCAGCCATACCGGGCTCCAGTGCTGCCAGTGTCTGTCCCTGAGGCAAGTAAGAAGCCTCAAGAAGACTTGCAGCTGCCTGACGATCTCTGTCTTGGTCAGCCCGTGCGAACTCCATAGCCGCTATTACGTCTCTAGCTTGTTGCTCTTCTTGTGCTTGCGCTAGGGCCAACTGCTCTGAAGTGCCTCCAAACATCGCTGTACGGGTCCCTAAACGTCCTTGAGCAGCTAAACGCTCCTCTAAGGCTAAACGCTCTCTTTCTCTCTCAGGAGCCCTGAGTGCGGCTAAACGCTCTAAGACAGCCGTCTCACGGTCTGCAATAGGGTCCTGAGAAGACGTAAACATCGTCGTAGCCCCCGACAGAAGATTTTTACGTAAAGTTTCTTCATCAGGAGACAGCGAAACGTCATAGGTAAACTGCCCTGTTTCGGGGTCTTCGACCATACCAAACTGACTGCCAGTAGCTGTCGTTACTGTATAAGGCTGGAACTCCAGCATTCCGCTAAGCTCAGGGCCTAAGCCTTGGACAAACTCGCCTGTCGTTTCGTCAACGAATCCGGGGCCAAAGCGATTAAAAGCTTCTTGACCAGTAGCGCCTAGCTTATCATAAGCCTCTTTTATCAGTCCAGCCCCGGCTCCTATCCCTAAAATTTCTGCAAGATAACTCATTCTTAACTCCTAAAGAAGCTTTCCTAATAAAGCCATTACGTTAATCTCCTGTAGTGACAAAGCAAAACCGTTNATGTCTGCCTCCATACCTACCGTAACACTTGTGCCATAACCAGTGGCGTTTACGTTTCTTCTACTGGTTACGCTGTCACCTGTTGTGTACTCAGCCGTGGTATTAAACTCACTGACGTTAAATTCTCCGCTGACGCCCCCACCTGTAAGTGGTAGTCTTTCCGTACTAAACACTGTACTAAAATCATAAGCCCACTTAAGAAATACATCAGAAGCATTTGAGCTAACAATAGTTGGTCTAATTTTTTTAAGTAGTTTTATTCTAGCGGCGTCACCAAAAGTAAGTCCGGGGCCATAGTATTTAAATCGGTACTTAGCGTTGTTGTCTTTGTAGCCTGTATATTCGCTTATTCCGTTGCTAGTACCTATGTACAAAGTGCCGTCGTTTAAGCGACTAAAAGAACTAAAGCCCGTACCAATCCAACGAGTAACACGGTAAGCGCCGTTTTCTAATTCACCTCTGACGTCAAAACAATAGATTACGTCCTGACCGACAAACGACAACAAATAAAAGTTTTCTTCTGGACTATAGACAGACCTAAAAGATTCTGTTTCAGTTTGTAACGAAATAATAATGTCTTTTGTAATATTAGAAGACAGAGAAGATATAGGCGCTGACTTTTCTTGTATCGTTCTACCAATACTCATAAGTCCTGCTTGGGACAAAAATATTACGTCAGTTCCTGTGTTTTGTACGGTGTCTCTGTCAACACAACCAACATTAGAAATTGTGTCTAAAAGAGTCATTGAGGCGGGTGCAGTTGCCCCTTGATATATAACAATACTACGTTTTCCAAAAATAACTAAAAACCCGTTATGGGCCGCTAATGCAACTATTTCGTCGTGTCCGTCAGGCCAAACTTTAGAAATATCAATAGAGCCTGAGCTTCCTCCTGACCATACGTGTCCTAATAAAAGATCAGACCAGTAAATAGTGGATTTGTCAGTACTAAAGTCGGCAGTCCACAAACGACCATAACCAGCAATTACTTCNTTGCCAAACATTGTNCTNGAAACNCCNGCAGCCCCAGCAACCGTGCTGAGTTTTGCCACAGAGCCTCCGTTGGCGTACACTAACGGTTCNTGCCCTCTTTGAAAAAAGTATATCTTGTCGTTGAANTTCACCATCTTCCAGTTGTCGGCACTGATAGTGTAACTTCCGGGAGTTTCGTCTACAAGCGTAGTCGTCCCGCTCATTATTTTGTTGTTTCCTACAGAAAAAACTTTAGTGTTTCCTGCGTCATCTTTAAACTGCTTTATAGCACGTATAGTTTTGTTTGNGCCTAAAACTGTTTTGTTAGTGGTCAGTACGTTGTGACCCTTACGAGCAGCCACACGTCCNCGCTTGTCAATAACAGCGTTGTCTGCTATCTCAGCAAACGAAGGATCTTGAGCAATCGGAGAGTCTTCGGTGTTTATGCCTTTGAAACCCGGAGCTACAAGATTGATGCTTTTGAGTTCACTTGCCATATTTATACCGTCTGGAATACCATTTCTTCAGGATGTTTAGCAGCGTCTAAAGCTACGGCATCTGCTAGTGTTTTGTTAGCAATGTCAAAGTACTCCGACACCGACGTGCCTCCTGTCTCTCCACGCTCACGAGCGAGCAAAGCCAACGCCATGTTAATGACAGGCTTAGAAGGAACTAACAACACGTCAGCGTTGTCACTCAGGTCTGCTTGTCTTTTTATAACGTCAAAACGTAAGTTGTACACGCCGTCTGGTGTAGGCCCCACAAGAACCTGAGTGTCACCGTTGGTGTCTAAGCCGTTAAAGGTGTAGTACTTTGGTGCACCTTCGACAGCTTCTGCAATGTACAAAGCGTTGTTAAACCAGTCCTTAGTTTGATAGTCCATAAAACAGTTTTGTGTGTCGTTAATTACGGACATGACTTTAACACTGTCGCCACCACCAGTCAAAGAATAAGTGTTGTCTGAGGCTGTAGTGGAAATAGAAATCGTTGCACGTAAGGCAGACCAGTCTGTAGTCTCTTCTACAATTTGTTTTGCGTCGTTAATGTAGTCACTAACCATAGTTGAGTAAGTTGTTTCTGAAACAGCACTTACCGTCTCCTCTCGCAGCCTACGCAATATGTTGTTCATTAAGTTCAAGTAAGTCATTTACAATTCCTTAGTAATCAGGAGAAAAGACTGTTTTTCAGTTCTTGTTTAACAAATCCGTCCAAAACATTAATTGCTCTTACGGGCGCTCTGTACTGTACAGCTACAAAGGGCTGACGTTGGTAGTCAGGCAAAGGTGCAAAAAGCCCCCTGCCGCCACTGCCACCACCTCCGCCACCACCACCGGAGCTTTCTTCTTCTTCCTCTTCCGGAGGAGGAGGGGGGGTTGTAGGCGTAACACAATTACCGTTTGCGTCTTCAACAGTTCCTTCAGGACACACACATTCGTCCGACCCGTCTGAACTCATAACTTTACCGATACCTTGTCCTGCACAAGGGTCAGGAGGAGTCGGAGTAGGAGTAGGAGTAGGAGTAGTGCCAATACTGACACAAACACCCTGTGCATTTTCAACAGTACCCTCAGGACACTCACATTGGTCAGTGTTGGGGTTCATTACTTTACCGCCTTGGCAACCATCACCTCCCGGTGAAGTGCTATCCGCTGCTTGATAACAATTCTTACTAAACGACTCTTCTTGTGAACCGTCAGTATAAAGTGTTACTAAAGTTCCTCCTTCTGGACCACGAGTTTTACAGTAGTCAGATTTCCATTTTTTTGTATCCGGAGTTGTACTTGCTTTTTGGTAACAAACCTCACTAAACGATTCTTCTTGCGTACCGTCGGTATAAAGTGTTACTAAAGTTCCTCCTTCTGGACCACGGGTTTTACAATAGTCAAATTTCCATTCTTTTTCTGGATTAACTACTATGTTGTTGCTACATTGGTTTAAGTCATTAACCATTTGCCCTGCTTTATCAGTTCCTTCAGGACATTCTACTTGAGTTATAGTATTATTACATTCACTTAAGTCATTAACCATTTGCCCTTGTTTATCAGTTCCTTTGGGGCATTCAACTTGAGTTACAGTGTTTTTTGTAACACAGACACCTTCGTCGTTTGGTTCGTATCCTTCTAAACAAGCACCACAAGAGCTGTCCGTAACGTCGTCTCCAGCAATATGCTCTTTATTTTCTTCTAAACATTCTGCAGCAGTTGGTCCGTTGTCTCCTATGTCAGAGTCTTTCGCAATGCACTTCCCTGCTGCATCTTCTTCGAACCCGTCCAAACACTCGCCACATTCTGAAGAATCAATTACTATACCGCCTTGTCTTGATTCTTCTTTACCACAGTCATAAGAATCAACAACAGATCCGTCTATACATTCACCGTTTGGTCCTGTTGGAGTAAACCCTTCTTGTTTGCAAGGACCACATTCAAATTGTCCAGATCCGGCTGAAGTTTCTACGGTTGTTTGTCCTTTTTCTTCACACTCGTCTAAAGGAGCAAACGGTATAACAGGAACGCCTATAACGTTTTCTATTTCATTATTAATTTTGTCTTTAAATTCACCGTAAATAACACTGCCTAGGACGGAACCAAAAACACCCCCCAGTGTTCCTAAAACACTACCAACAGTTATAGTGCCAGTTTCATCGTCCTTAAATATATCTCCAACACTTCTAACAACCCAATCGCCTAAGTCTTTTAGGATTTGCTCTGGAGTACACTCTTGGTCGCCTTCTTTTCCACAAGTAGGGTTACCATCAAGAATGTCTTCAAACTTTTTACCAATTTCTGCTAAGCCGTCTTGTATTTCTCCTATAGTTGCGCCTTTAAAGATACCGCCCATGCCTGAAGGCAAACCGGGGAAACCAATATCTATAAGTACACCAACGGTAACACAGTCTCTAATCCACGGACCTGTAGTAGGACCTCCCGGTACGTTTACACACTCAGGGGGTATTCCTGCAGTCCCTTCAATAAAAATGTCTGCCATCTTTTTAATGGCGCCGACAGGATCTTCTGGAATAGTCCCTACAAAATCTTTTAGTTCTTCGTACTTGTTTTGTAGCTCTCTAACAACATCCTCACCGTACTTTTCAATAAGCTCCTTAAGGTTAGGGTCTTGCTCTTCTGTGTCGTCTGTGTCCCCTGTGTCCCCAGTTCCTTCCCCGATAATACCAGAGTAGTAGTCTGACCATCCGGGCATTTCAGTAAGATCGCTAACGTCTACTGCTTTTAGATCGTCTAATGTTGCGTCACCGTTTTCAAAACGCCTGAGAACTGAAATAAATTCTGATACTTGTCCTTGCCTTATAATACGGTCTATGTCGTCGTCGTCTAGGTCTTCAAAGTATCCTTTTATTATCTCAATAAATCTTAGTGCAAACGGACCAAAAAAGTCAGACGTTGAGGGATCGTAACCCGGACCTACATCAGTAAACTGAGGTAAAAGCTGTTCGTAAAAGATGTCAGTCCAATCAAATTCACTTCCTTCTAATTGCATCTTACTTGCCCTTCATCTTCATCAGCTTGTCAGCGCCACGTATGCCAAAGCTGGCTGTGACAGCAACAAAAAGCAAGTACTGGTAGTACTCAGGTAANTTGTCTAGNTCAGTAAACGCAATGCCTACCCGCTGCATNATACTCANGTCATCCATAGCTACTCCGTAGCAAACNGCNAGTAANGGCAGNGAAAGAACAACGGTNAACCATTCGTCTTTCCATGACNTCCCACTAGCTTCAGCCATNTGNTGTTCCCACGTAGCNGTGTTCTCAATNACTTTCATCTGAGCTACGTGCTTGGCCTGTGACTTTTCGTGTCGGTTAGCGAGCCAGTTCTGAGCCAAGTTTGCAATGGGTCCAACAAGGGCTGTCCACATAACTTACAAGCCCCTCATACGCTTTACAGTTTCAGTTTCCCAGATGCGTATACCTGTCCACACGATTGTAAACAAAGCCGCTACTGCGGGTAACAAGCCAGCTAAAGCGCCAACTCCAGTTGCTACAGAAATTGTATCTACCACTTCTTTCATTCCGTCATCTTCCATAGTTACGCGCCTTTGATAATTAAAGCTGTTCCGTATATAACACCAGATGCAAACACCGACGCTAAAAATAGAGCAACTGCGTCAGCCAGCTTTTGTCTTTTCTTGCGTTGTTGGTATACTGCTTTTTCTCTTCGTAAACGTATGTCCTTACGTAACTGCATCATTTCTACGTAAGTATCTTTACCGTATGCCCAGACAATTAACTCACGTATGTGTTTCTCTTGCTCCTGCAGTTTTTTACGGGCTATAGTAGCGTTAAGGGCTTCTTCTTCTACTGATCCACCACCAAACAACTTTTTAAATATAGGTGGGTTTTCTGCTTCTCTTTCGGCCTGTCTTATGTCTGAGGCGTAACTAAACCACTTGCCCAACTGTTGAGCAACCTGTTCAATCTCAGCACCTTTGTTTACTAAAAGCTGTACGCCTCTGAACGATGAAGACGCCAGTGCTATAAGAGAAAGCGGGTCCATTCATTTAAGCACTAGGATCAACCCAATCAGGGTTTGCTACCCATTTGGGGTCTGCCGCTGGGTCATAGGTGTAACGATTGCCTGTCCAGTTTTCAGGAGCATCTGTCACGCTTTCAGTCAACGTAGCATTGCTAGAGTTTAAGTCAGCAATGTAGAAGTCTGGTGAGGACGAATCTCCAACAGTAATCATGTCAGAACCCATAGTTACAGCCTTGCTGTCTTCAAAAAGATACTTAGACAACTTAGTGCTGTTTTCTGTGATAGTCTTCATAGTTTAATTTATCCTTTTACAAGTATTTTAGTTGATGAAACTGCGGTTCCTGCTGTTACAGACGGTGAATCCGCAGTGGTTCCTATTGTGCCATCAGTCTGCACAAAATATGTTTGCCCTGCGGTCAAGCTGGTCTGTTTGTCGTTGACTGAACCGCCTAACTGAATGGTCGCCAAGCCGTTATCGGTACAGTCATTTTCTGCAAAACCAATAAAGTTTTCTGAGGTAAGGTTTGTAACTGCGCCTCCCGTAAATGCCACCGCTTTGCCGTAATTGTCACTTGTTGTTCTATACGACACCGCAATTCTATTGGCGTTACTGTCAAAAACAGTGCCGCCGCCAATAATAGCACCTGTTTCAAAGGCAACCTCAGAGGTGAAACTAATGTCGGTGCCACTTACCGTGCCTATGACAAGTGTTCCAATGTTGGAATTGCCCCCATCTTCAAATGTAATCCCGACCTTGTTAGTGCTTGTGTCAAAACTAGCTCCAAACATACTAGAACTAGCACTAGCAAAACTCGCCTTTGTTCCAAAAGAAATAGACGTGCCAGAAACAGTGCCAACGATGCCTGCCCCCGTGCTGGAGGTTCCAAGGCCCATAACAACCTTGTTGCTATTAGAATCAAACGTGGCGGCTATTGACGTTGCCGCATTTGAATCTGCAACTACCGCTGTGCCAAAAGAAATAGACGTGCCAGATACGGTTCCAACAATAGCTGTTGGATAAAACGAATTTCCTACATCTCCATAACAAATAACAATTTTGTTGCTGTTCGAGTCAAAAACAACATTGTGGTCGGCTGTCTGAGCGGATTCAAAAGTGGTCGCTGACCCAAAACTAATTGACGTGCTACTTACCGTTCCTACAACAGCCTTGCCGTACTTTGAGTCGTTATTATCTCTGAAAGCAATAACAACCTTGTTGTTGCTAGAGTCGAAACCTATCGCAACAACGCGACTATCGTCAGACTCAAAAACTGCTTCAGAACCAAAAGATATAGATGTCCC
>FUFK010039262.1_pt1 | contig 12763 bp, 12 predicted proteins | sample 1021851 | NCBI WGS metagenome assembly FUFK01 (sample SAMEA51879418, study PRJEB19060) | metagenome | reverse complement strand
CTGATTGGCGTTCCCAGGGTCATTGCTTTTAAGGTAGTAGGAATTTTTTCTGTTGGCTCTGAAGTAGATCAAAATTATGCTCTCATAAGCCAAGATTCCTTCTTGAAGCTTATAAAACCAAAAAATGGTATTGGTTTAGAAATTAAGGTTAAAAATGTCTTAGACGCTAGAAAAACAGGCAGGGCAGTAATTCAGAAATTTGACTCAGAGAATTACATCAAAATGACCAGTTGGGATCAATCTTATGGTGGGCTTTTCAGAGCAGTTCAACTTGAAAAAATAATGGTAGGTTTACTAATGTCATTAATCCTTCTCGTTGCGATTTTAAGCCTTCTCATGTCTGTCAATAATCTAATAAAAACTAATGAAAAAGAAATAGCTATACTCAGAACAATTGGTTTTTCAAAATGGGACATACAGAGTATTTTTATCCAATTGGTCTTAACTATCGGGATATTTGGTATCTTTTTTGGGAATATCCTAGGTTTTTTTCTTGCATCAAACATAACAGAATTTTTAAATTTTTTATCTCAAATATTTAATATTTCCATGCTGGACGTTTATTACTTGGATTATTTCCCTTCAATAATTAATTTTCAGCAAATAGTCTGGATAAACATAATTACTTTTCTTCTTTTACTGATATTTAGTTTTATACCCTCAAATAAAGCTGCAAATACTAACCCTGTAAACATTGTCAATAAAACATGATTTCTATTAATAAACTTTCAAAAAGCTACGAGGATAAATCAGGCAGTCAGAAGGTATTCAAAAACTTATCTTATGAATTTGAGAGCAATGGGGTCTATAGCATTCTTGGTTCTTCTGGATCAGGTAAAACAACATTACTAAATTTAATCTCAGGCTTAGATAGCTTTCAAAATGGAACTATTGAAGTTTTTAACCAAAATCTTAATGAATTATCGGTGGAAGAAAAAAGCGCTCTCAGAAAAAAATATTTTGGTTTTGGTTATCAGTTTCACTATTTGCTAGAGAACCTTTCAATCTACGAAAACTGTCTTGCAGCAAATTTCGGTGTTGATAATGGCAATATTGACGTGACTTTGAAGAAACTAGGCATAGCAAAAATAAAAAATAAACTTCCATCTAAAGTTTCTGGAGGAGAAAAACAAAGAGCCTCCATCGCTAGAGCTATTTCAAAAAAACCCAACATATTGATTTTAGACGAGCCCACCGGTAATTTGGATCAAGAAAATAGCTTAATAGTTCAAGACTTTCTTCTCGACTATGCAAAAGAAAATGACTCACTTGTTATCTATGCAACGCACGATATTTCATTTGCTAAAAGAGCGTATAAATCTTTAAATATAATTAATGGTAGCTTAGTTGAAGCATGAATAAATCTCTCTATACAAGGCTGCTTGGATACACCTTTAAATACAAGGGTTTATTTTCTCTAAGTATTTTTGGTTTTTTTCTATTTTCTGCCGCTGATATTTCAGCAGTAGAGTGGCTTAAACAAGTAATTTCATATATCAACGAAAATAATGAAAATCCCTTAAATCCTGCAAATCTAGCGATTTTTCTGGCATTTATCTCTATCGTTAGAGGCATTGGCTTTTATGTTGGAAATTATTTCATGGCTAACATAGGCCAGAAAGTCGTCCACAGCCTCAGAGAAGACTTAATTTCTAGTCTTTTATATCAGCCTATAAGTTCCTTTGATCAAGCTTCAAAAGGCGAAATAGTGAATCGTATTATATTCACAACCAACCAAATCACAGGTGCTGCAACGGATGCACTAAAAATTTTTTTCAAAGAAGGTTTTTTACTGGTAGGTTTATTCATTTATCTCCTTTATTTGAGTTGGAAACTAACTCTAGTAATTTTAATAATAGCTCCACTCATAGGGTTAATTGTCTCAATCGCTGGCAAAAGGCTTAGAAGAGTAGCTAAAAAAATTCAAGATGTTATGGGAGTGGTAACACAAGTAAGTAATGAGATTGCTTCTGGAGCTAGAGAAATAAAATCTTTCAATAATGAAAGTGGCGAGAAAGAAAGGTTTCAAAAAGCTAATGATGAAAATCTGAAACAAAATTTAAAGATGGAAAGCACTGGAAATATTGCAACTCCACTAATTCAAGTTTTTGTGGCATTTGCTCTTGCAGCCATGAGCTATTTAGCTTTAACAAACCTTGATGAATTGAATTTACCCTCAGAGTCATTCGTAGCTTTTTTCACAGCCGCAGGACTTATGGCTAGGCCAATTAGACAACTTTCAAATTTGAATGGAATTATTCAAAGAGGGCTTGCTGCTGCAGAAGACATTTTTAAAGCAATCGACAATTCTCCCGAAAAATATAACGAGGGCTTAGATTTAAATAAAACTCTTGATGGAGAAGTTCAAATTGATAATGTCTCTTTCTCTTACTCGAACGATTCAGAGCCAGTTTTAAACAACATATCTATTAAAGCTTCTAAAGGAGAAACTGTTGCTCTAGTAGGAAAATCAGGCAGCGGAAAATCTACAATAGTAAATCTTTTGAACAGGTTTTATGACGACTATGAAGGTAAAATTACTATTGATGGGTATGACATTAGAAAAGTTAAATTAACCGATTTAAGAAACTCAATTTCTTATGTTTCTCAAGATCCAACTTTATTTAATGATACGGTCAGAAATAACATTGCTTATGGTTTAGGTGAAGTTTCAGATTCCGAGGTTTTTCAAGTTGCTAGAGAGGCAAATGCTTATGAATTTATTATGAGTTTACCAGATGGTTTCAACACAATTATTGGAGACAAAGGAGCAACATTATCCGGTGGTGAGAAGCAGAGAGTTGCAATAGCAAGAGCCTTGCTTAAGAAATCCTCTATATTAATCTTTGATGAAGCAACTTCAGCGTTAGACAATGAATCTGAAAAAGAGATTCAATCAGCAATTGAAAAAGCTTCAAAGGATAAAACTACTTTTATCATCGCACATAGACTGAGTACAGTTGAAAAAGCTGATCAAATTTGTGTCCTAGAAAATGGAATAATAACTCAAAGTGGTACTCATAATGAATTGATCAAAGAGGAGGGTCTCTACAACTTACTTCAGGGCAAACCAGAACTAATAGAAGATAGTAAAACTATTGACCTTGAGAAAGATTTTGTACCAACCATAATCAACGAAAAGAAAAGCTTTTGGGATGAATTTAATTTCGGAAATATCGCATTAACCCCACTGAGCTTTGTCTATTGGTCTGTTAGTACATTTAAAAATATATTTTTTATACCTAAAGCTTCCAATGAAGGTGAGGTACCTGTGGTAGTTGTAGGTAATGTGACTGTAGGCGGTAATGGTAAGACACCTCTTGTTAGCCAAATTGCTCTAGACCTTAAAAATCTTGGTTTTAAACCAGGAATAATCTTAAGAGGTTATAAAGGCAGTTTCACAGGCACAAAGCTTGTTAATGACAATACAACAGCAAAAGAAGTCGGCGATGAAGCAATTTTTCATTTTAATAGAGGTTTTAATGTCGTTGTTGATAGGGACAGATCAAGGGCCCTTTCTTATTTAGAGCGAAATACAGATTGCAATATAGTGATATCAGATGATGGTTTGCAACATACCTCTCTCAGAAGGGATTTCGAGATTGTAGTAGAAGATGCAAATCGTAATTTTGGTAATCAATTATTTTTGCCTGCTGGCCCATTAAGAGACAATATATGGAAAACTAAAAAAGTTGATCTGTTTATCTACAGCGGAAGAAGAGAAACAAATGATAATTTCTTTGAATTAGAACCTGAATCATGGGTGAATCTAGAAACAGGAGANACATATCAAATAGATGAGTATCCATTTGGTCGCACTGCTAATGTNATCTGTGGTATCGCAAATCCTAATAGATTCTTAAGAACACTNAATAATTTGAAAATAAACTTTGATTATAGNCTGTTCCCAGATCATCATTATTTTAGTGAGAAAGATCTGAAGTTTGATTTCGAAAGACCCATACTTACCACAGAGAAAGATGCAGCTAGAATGGGAGAAAAATTTACTGAAAAAAATGTTTGGTACTTAAAAATGGGTGTGAAACTTAATACTAATATAAGCAAACTAATTACTGAAAAGTTAGAAAAAGAGCATGTATAAAATCCTAATTCCAGCAAGACTAAACTCACAAAGATTAAAAAGAAAATTACTTCAGGAAGTGGACTATAAAACCATAATTCAAATGACTTGGGAGGCATGTTTAAAAACTGATGCAGAAGAAGTAGTTGTTGTAACTGATTCAGATGAAATATTCAAGTTAATAAATAATTTGGGAGGCTATGTTTTTAAATCAAAAAAAGAACATAGTTCAGGCACTGATCGAATCCAAGAATACGTTGAAGAGCTAAAATTAAGTGACGAAAAATTAGTTATTAATGTTCAAGGTGATGAGCCCCTGATTGAAGTTGAAGCAATAAATAAACTAGGGTCTTTTATGATAGATAATCGATTTGATTATGGGACTTTAGCGAAGACTTTCAGCCACAATGACGATTTTAACGACAGCAATAAAGTGAAAGTTTTAGTCGATGGAAATAGGGGTCTAGACTTTTATAGAACAAGCTCCAATAACCCTGATGGAAATGGCAAAATTTTGCATCATATTGGTGTTTATGCCTTCACAGCTGGGTTCTTGAATCATTTCGCAAAACTGCCTCAAACAGCTAATGAGCAAGCACTAAAATTAGAACAGCTCAGAGCAATCGATAACGGCTTTCCAATAAATGTTCTTGAGCTTGAACTTAAAGATTCATGGGGCATTGATACAGAAGAAGACTTAAAAAAATTAAGNGAACATNACAAATTTAATTGATCATGGATTTGACTAAAAATAATGGCTTAAATTTAAAATCTGAAGCGGCAGAATTTTTCTTATTTGAATGCGAGAAAGATCTCCACAAAATTCTGGAGCACGCTGAAGCAATCGAAAAAAAGATACAGGTTATTGGTTCTGGAACAAACACAATTTTTCCGAGACATTTTTCAAATATTGTTATCAAGTCAACCAATAATAATTTCAAATTTTCAGAGGAGGGTGACATAGCAAAACTCGAAGTTGGTGCTGCAGTAGTATGGGATGATTTAATAGATTTTTGTTGCAGCAAAAATCTCCATGGACTCGAAAATCTTGCAGGGATACCAGGCACAGTTGGTGCTGCACCAATCCAAAATATTGGTGCATACGGTGTAGAAATTTCGAATCTTATTGACTATGTAGAGTGTTTTGATACAAAACTCAAAATTACTAGGAAGATCAGAAATGAAAACTGTGATTTTGCNTACCGAAAAAGCGTATTNCAAGNAGANACNNATTTGATAGTAACCGCCATAGGATTGAAACTNCAAAAAGAATTTAATCCAGTCTTAAACCATGAAAGCATTCAAGATAAAACTTACAGGAAGGCTTCAGACATGATTGATGNAATACGAGCAATTAGGAATGCTAAAATTCCTAATCCGTTGGATTTTCCAAATCTGGGAAGTTTTTTTAAAAATCCAATAATGGCCAAAGTAGAATCCAATAACAATCATAAACTTAAAGATCTCAAGCATTATGAAATGCCTAATGAAATGATTAAGTTCTCAGCTGGTGAGATGCTAGATAGATTATCTCTAAAAGGAATGAAAATAAGAAATGTAGGTTTATCGACTAAACATGCTTTAGTTCTAACAAGCACCGGTATAGCAGCAGCCAAAGATATCAAGTACGTTGAAGATATTTTGAGAAATATGGTGTTGGAACATTATGGTGTTGAGCTTGAACGTGAACCAATATATTTATGAATATTTCATTATTCTTATCGCTGGCATTTGCTCATTTAGTGGCCGTTACTTCNCCTGGTCCTGACTTCTTCTACATAATAAAAAGTAGCTTTGAGAAGGGTTTAAGAAGTTCAGTTATTTCATCAATTGGCATTGGCTTTGGAGTCTTTCTCCATTGTTTATTCGCCATAGTAGGCTTGGATTTCCTCTACCAAAAAATACCTAGTCTTTACACCATAATAGGTACAGTTGGAGCAGGGTACCTCATTTATCTAGGTGTCGGTGGAATATTTGCCGATCCTGAAATTAGGGATTTAGCAATTAAAGAAAAACAAGAAATTAACGTCTGGCAAAGTTTTACTGGTGGCTTAATGGTAAATATTTTTAATGTAAAGGCTTTTATCTTTTTTGTTTCATTGTTCAGTGGTGTAGTACTTAATACCTCAACCTTTTTTCAACTTAGTATTTCTATATATTTTTTTATTGCCACAGGAATTTGGTTTGTGGTATTGAGCTTTATTCTTAACAGAGGTTTTAAGTCATTATTAAATCATTCCGTGCAAAGAGCAATATCAAAAATATCTTCCTGCTTTCTAATAGCTATAGGGTTTGGTTTAGGAGTTTACGTATGGACTTGAGAGAATTAGAAAAAAGTATCTTAACACTTGATGACTATCCAATTGATGATTGGAATCCAAAAATTTGTGAGGGGGTTGAGTTTAGTATAGATTCAGATGCTAACTGGTTTTTCAATGGCTCAAAAATTGACAGGCCTGCAATGGTCAAACTTTTCTCAAAATTGGTTAAATATGAGAATGGACAATATTACGCGGTTACACCCGTTGAAAAAATACCTATTAAGGTAGAAAAAGAGATATTTTCCATAATTGATTACAAACGAGAAGATAATGATTACTTCTTTCAAACTAATACCGAGGAGTGGGTTAAATTGAGCTCAGAGAATGAGTTAACAGTCGATATGATAGACAACCAGCCATATCCAAAAATTAAGCTTAAAAACGATATATTTGCCTTATTAAGTAGAAATGTTTTCTACAAAGTTATTGCAGAATCTAAACAGGACGGAATGTCTATGTACCTTGAATCTGATGGTAAATTTTTCTACTTGAATTAATCAGAATGAATGTGACTGCGAGGCTTTTTGCCATATAAAACACAGGTAAAAGAAGTTTTATCTCTCATAATATTTCTATCGAACCTACAAAAATCTGAAATATAAAAGATTTGGTTTTCGTATGGTGCAGATGTGTAAACCAAAACGTTATTTCTTTGGCAGTTTTCAGCAATAAATTTATAAGGTGCATTGTTTTCATCGACATAGCATACGTAATCCATATCGGCTTTGGTGAAGAAACTTAAGGGTAAAAACAATAAAATTAGTCTCATTTGCTTTTTGCTTCAATAAACTCGTCAACCTTTTCTTCAAGAATGTTTAAAGGTATTGAGCCAAAACTGAGAATATGGTCATGAAAATCTTTGATGTCAAAATCGTCTCCTAAAGCTTCTTTAGATTTATCTCTTAATTCCATTATTTTGAGCTGTCCAATTTTGTAGGCTAGAGCTTGGCCAGGCCAGGCAATGTATCTATCGACCTCATTATTAATATCTTGTTCGGTTTTAGCAGTATTTTCTAAGAAGAGATTGACAGCATCTTCTCTAGACCAGTTTTTATAATGCATACCAGTATCTACAACCAATCGTACGGCTCTCCACATATCGTAGGTTAATTGACCAAACTTATCGTATGGATCGTCGTATATGCCCATACTTTCTCCAAGCTGTTCACTATAAAGCCCCCAACCCTCAACGAAAGCTGTAATGCTGAGATATTTTCTAAAATTTGGAACATTTTCCATTTCCTGAGCTAATGAAATTTGGTGGTGGTGCCCAGGTACTGCTTCATGCACAGATAGCACCGGAATTTCATATTTCGGTCTAACTTCAGGCATATATAAGTTGGCATAGTAATATCCCGGTCTGCCTTTACTAGGTGCGTTGTAATATGCGGTTGTCGTAAATGGTGCTGATTCCATAGGAATTGGAATTACGCCATAAGGTGCTCTTGGAAGTTTGTTAAAGAGAGTAGGCATGTAAGCGTCAATTTCTTTTGACATTGCCCTGTAAGCTTGTAAAAGCTCTTCGCCAGTCTCATAGTAGAACCTTGGATCTGTTCTTAAATATTGTAAGAAGGAGTTAAAATCTCCCTCCCAACCAACTTGCTCGATGATGTCTTCCATCTCAGCTCTAATCTTGGCAACTTCTCTTAAACCAATCTCATGTATTTCGTCTGGGGTAAGGTTTGTGGTTGTGTGATATCGAGCTAAATACTCATACCAATCTTTACCATTTGGTACATCACTGATTCCTATGGTATCTCTTGATTCTGGTAAATACTCATTTACGAGGAAATCATAAAGTTCTTGATAGGTAGGATTTAACACATTTTGAATGTATTCTTTGACTTCATTCTGTAATGCAAGCGCATCCTCCGAAGACGCGACATCACCTACATTTTTGAAGATCTTGAAGTATGGATGATCTTCAAGGTCTTTCTCGAGCATAGCTCCGATTTGAGCTGAAACACCTCTAGTTACTAATTTAGGTTGGGTGTATCCAAGCTCTAAACCTTCTTTATTAATTTCAAGTGAATTTCTTACATTCTGAGTGTAACCTTTCACTCGTTCAAACCAATTCTTATAGCTTTGCAGATCGGTAAAATTTAATCTGTTTCCGTACAAATAGTAATCCTGAACGCCACCTCTCTGATTTAAGCGCATGTAATAACCTGGATATTCTCTACCTTCCAAACTAATTTCATAATCTGACTTGAGCAATCGGTAATTGAGTTGGTCTTCTTCACTAAGATTATTGGGGTCTATTTGACTTAAGACATCTAAAACATAGCTTTCGTACTCTTTTTCGATAAAGAAATCTTCAATTGAGTTACTGGATACTTTTTCGTCATATCGTTTATCGCCTAAAAGCGAGGCAAAAAGCGGGCTTTTCTCTAAAGAATCTTGCCAATTTTTATCTAAAAATTCTTTAAATTTCTTCTGATCTGGATGTGGTTTCTCTGTAGTAAAGTATTCATAACCTACATTAGTTGCTATCCCGACAATGCCAGCAATAAGTACGACGCTTAATAATTGTCCAAATTTCATAGTAGTAATAGATTACTACATATTTGGGTAATTAGGGCCACCACCACCCTCTGGTGAAACCCAATTGATATTTTGCGATGGCTCTTTTATGTCACATGTTTTGCAGTGAATGCAGTTTTGAGAATTAATTTGAAATCTTTTCTTTCCATCTTCCTCAACTATTTCATAAACTCCAGCAGGACAATATCTCTGCGCAGGCTCATCATATAATTCAAGGGTTTTAGCTATTGGCAGGTCCGGGTCTTTTAGCACCAGATGACAGGGTTGCTCTTCTTCATGATAAGTATTTGATAGATACACTGAACTTAGCTTGTCGAAAGTAATCTCGTTGTCATATTTAGGATAATCAATTTTCTTACAATCTTTGGCAAATTTTAACGATTCATGATCAGGGGTGGGATGATTCAATGTGAAGGGCAGATTGCCTCTAAAAATAAATTGATCTATTACATTCATTGCAGCACCTATTAAACCCCCAAATTTATGGAAAAAGGGATTGAAGTTTCTAGATCTGTAAAGTTCTGTGTATAACCAGCTTTTTTTGACTTCTTCATCTAAGCTTTTTGTATCTCCTTCAATATTTGAGGCAATTACCTTTGCAGCTTCAATTCCGGATTTCATAGCTGTATGAGATCCTTTAATCTTGGAAAAATTCATAGTACCAGCATTACAACCAATGAGATATCCACCTGGAAACTCCATGCTGGGCAAACTCTGTAATCCCCCTTTTATCAAGGCTCTAGCACCATAAGAAATCCTTCTACCATTCTTTAAGTATTTTTTGATTGCTGGATGTGATTTCCATCTCTGAAATTCATCGTAAGGACTCAAGTAAGGGTTTTTATAATCAAGAGGTATAACAAGTCCCAATAAAATTTGTTTCTTGTCTGTGTGATACATATAAGACCCTCCAGGAGTGTCATCGGGTAGAGGCCAACCATTGGTGTGCATCACTAAGCCTTCTTCATGAAGGTCATTATCAACTTCCCAAATTTCTTTAAAGCCAATACCATAATGTTGAGGATCTTTTCCTTTGTCTAATTCAAATTTTTTAATGAGTTGTTTTCCAAGATGTCCTCTGCAACCTTCAGCAAACACTGTTGCCTCGTTAGCAATTATTTCCATGCCTGGTTGGAATGAGTCTTTTGGATTACCATCAGCATCCACACCCATATCACCTGTGATCACGCCAGTAACTTTGTCGTCCTTGAATATTACCTCGGCAGCAGGAAATCCAGGAAAAATATCAACTCCTAGCGCTTCTGCTTGTTCTGCAAGCCATCTACATAAGTTGCCCAAGCTAAGAATATAATTACCGTGGTTCTGCATTGTTGGCATAACAAAAGATGGTACTGGTAAACTATATTTGTCGTTAATCAGAAACTTAATTGCATCTCTTTTGACTTTTACGTCTAGTGGCGCACCTTTCTCTTTCCAGTCAGGAATTAGCTCATCAAGTGCAGTCGTTTCAAAAACGTTACCTGAGAGGATATGACCACCAATTTCTGCACTTTTTTCAAGCAAGCAGATTGATTTCTCTAAATTTTTTTCTTTGAAGGTTTGTGCCAGCTTAATAGCTGTTGCCAGACCAGATGGACCACCGCCAATAATGACAACGTCATAATCCATTGATTCTCTTTCCATATTCTCTACCAAGGTGTTTAATTTTTATCTATTTCCTATATATTACTAACTGACAAAATTTAAATATATGAAAATTCTGATTCCCATTAAAAGAGTAAATGACTACAACGTCAAGGTTAGACCAAATCAAGCTAACACCGATGTTGATCTTAGTAACGTAAAAATGGCAATGAATCCTTTTTGTGAAATAGCTGTCGAGGAAGCCATAAGGTTAAAAGAATCAGGGAAAGCGGACGAAATAGTTGTTGTCACGATTGGAGATGACAAACATCAAGAACAATTAAGAACTGCTTTAGCGTTAGGAGCTGATAGAGCATTACTAGTTAAAACCGACACAATATTGCAACCGTTAGATGTTGCTAAAATATTAACAAAAGTCTACGAAAAGGAAGCAGCTGATCTCGTCATTATGGGCAAGGTTGGAATTGATGGAGATCATAATCAAACTGGACAAATGTTTGCAGCTTTAACTAACTTGCCACAAGCAACATTTGCTTCAAAAGTTGAGATTGATGGCAAAAATGTTCAAGTAACCAGAGAAATAGATGGTGGACTTGAAACTTTGACTGCAGAAATGCCGGCAGTTATCACTACAGATCTTAGACTAAACGAGCCAAGATATGCATCTTTACCAAATATAATGAAAGCAAAAAGAAAACCGCTTGAAGAACTTTCTCTTGAAGAATTAGGTGTAAACGTTGAAACCAAAGTAAACACCATAAAGGTCGAATCACCACCTGAAAGACAAGAAGGTGTCAAAGTTGAGACTGTTGATCAGTTGGTAGATAAATTAAAGAACGAGGCAAAAGTAATATGAAAACTTTAGTTATAGCTGAACATAATAACGAAAACTTATCAGCTGCCACTCTAAGTGTAGTTGATGCAGCCAAAAAGTTAGGCAGAGATATAGATTTNCTGGTTGCTAACAATTCGTGTTCAAGCGTTTTAGATGAAGCAAAATCAGTTGAGGGTGTGAGTACTGTACTGAATTTCAGTCATGAAAAATTTACAAATGAAATTGCAGAAGATATTGCAGCTTGTGTAGTTTCAGTAAAAGATGACTATGATTTTTTCTTAACTAGTTCAAGCACATCTGGTAAGAATAATCTTCCAAGGGTTGCCGCTTTGTTAGATATTCAACAAATTTCTGAAGTCACTGAAGTCTTAGATGAGAAAACATTCAAGAAGCCCATATACGCTGGATCTTGTATTGCTACCGTNCAATCTACACAAGAAAAAAATGCCCTAACAATCAGAACAACTTCATTTGAGAAGGCTAATGCGGCTGGTGGTTCTGCAAATGTAATAACAAAAGATGTGCCTGAAACAGAATCAAGAAAATCTGGTTTTGTAAAAAATGAGCTTACTGTATCAGATAGGCCTGAATTAACATCTGCAGACATTGTAGTTTCAGGTGGAAGAGGTATGCAAAATGGGGAGAATTTTGCTTTGTTAGAAGCGGTTGCAACAAAATTAAATGCTGCAGTGGGGGCATCTAGAGCTGCGGTTGATTCTGGTTTTGTACCGAATGATTATCAAGTTGGTCAAACTGGAAAATCCGTCGCGCCAAACCTCTATATAGCCGTGGGCATATCAGGAGCTATACAACATTTAGCAGGTATGAAAGACTCAAAAACAATCGTTGCTATAAACAAAGATGAGGAAGCACCTATCTTCAAAGTTGCCGATTATGGGTTAGTTGCTGATCTTTTTGAAGCTCTTCCGGATTTAGAATCAAAACTCTAGATAATTGACGCAACAATAAGACCTACTACCGCCAGGAAAAGTATCAACACACAAGCTAAAGCAATAAGAATTCTCAACGGATGATCTTCAATCATATCCTCAAGATTATCCTTTTTTCCTGTTCCTGAAATAAGAGAAAATAAATCATTTAATAATTTCATAGTAAACTTACATAGTAATTATGATAAACGTGACTGCAACAGCTGAAGAATACCTTTCAGACCTCATAAGTAAAAAAGATTTTAAATGCGATATTAGAATTTTTGTATCAGATCCAGGTACACCAAGAGCTGAGACGTGTTTGGCTTTCTGTAAAGAAGATGAGTCAGAACCAACAGATCACAAGATAAAATATAAAAATTTTATATTATTCATCGAAGAAAAAAGCCTAGCTTTTCTTGATGACGCTGAAGTAAATTACGATAAA
>FUFK010064500.1_pt1 | contig 12765 bp, 10 predicted proteins | sample 1021851 | NCBI WGS metagenome assembly FUFK01 (sample SAMEA51879418, study PRJEB19060) | metagenome | reverse complement strand
TGGAGAAGAATTATTTGGTTATCCAGGCGAAGGTTTAATAAAGAAATTTATGTTTAAAGATTTAGAAGAAAACGGAGTAAAAGTTAATTTACCAGTGTTTGCACAATCACTTAACATAGCTGGCAATATTATTCCTGGTTTTGGTCCAACTATAACCGTGCCAGCTGCAATTATTAATAAACATTTTAATTTATTAAGACCAGGAGAAATAGAAGAACAAATATTATTTGGAGACTTTTCACCTCCTAGAGTAGATAGTGCAGCAGAAATTCTTAAAGGTTTAACACCAGTACCGTCATGGTTGAATAAAACTTTAACAGCTTTTGAAATTGGTGGAGCAGAAGCTAAAAGACAATTTGCTAACACACAAATAGATGTATATAAAGCATTGTTATATGCAGGACAAATAGATGATAGCAGTCCAGAAGGTGTCAATGCAGGATTAGAATTAGCAGGTGATTATGCAAGAAAAATATTCCTTATTAGGTCTNNATCACAAGCNATNGGACCATCTGGTGCAGTAAGTCCTAAGTATGAAATATCNGATAAAACTGGNCANATGTATTTGTTTGAAACTCTTGCACAAGAATACTGGAATATATCTAATGCAGTAGAAGATAGTTCAACAGCAGTAAAAGTATTTACAGATAGATTTGGNTTTGACCCAGTTGCATTAGCNACTGGTAGAACTATGACTGTAAAGAAAAGACCAGTAACAGAAGATGGTGCTGTATGGGANAGAAANAATCCAGAGNTAGTAGAAAANTTTGACTTAACATACGCATTCCTTATAGATGAAACNGATTCAGAATTTATGTATGAAANNTATTNNGCACANTTANTTAGTGGAGATAGAGTACCAAAGACACCAGAACAATGGGTACAGTCTAAAAACATATTGCTTGGCAACATAGAGTATGAAAACTTTTTAAAGAAAAACAATTTACTTACTAGAAATGACAAACAAGCAGTCATAGCTAAAAGAAATAAAAAAGCAGAGATAGCTATGAGATACCCTGGATATGGTAGAAGCATAGANTATNCACCAACNAAACCAGANATAGATGATTTAATTGACGAACTATATACCTGGNTTAATCCAGTNACATACGTNTTAGACCCAAGACTTGTNGGNAATCCAGCTGCAGAAGGATTAAAAGAATATTTACAACTTAGAGATAAAGTNATTGCAGAAACNAAAANANTAGACCNAACATANTCTGATACATCATTNAGACGTGCAAACAAATTAGCACCATATAGAACCTTGTTAAGAGATAAGATTAAAGCTATATTGGTTACAAAGCCAGAATTTGCACCGTTAGCTAAAGAAATCTTTGAAAGAGAGTTACGAGAAGCAGAAGAGGATATAGAATTATTAAAGGGATTATATGACAGTTGATGAATTTTTTAACCGAATAGAACAGTTAATTATACAAGTTAATGATAGTGCTACATTAGGACAGAATAAGATAGGTATAACTACAGAGCAAAGACTAGATATATTAAATGCTAATACCATAGACGATGCTTCTAAATATCTTATTGCTGCAGGAATACCACAATACATTGTTGACTTTGCTATATCTGGAACTGATATAAGCGGTATAACTGGTGATGATGCTGCATTAGCTGCAGCTGCAGAACAAACTGGATTGTTTGGTAATCAAGATGCAATCATAGGTGTACCAGCTAATTACTTACCACCAAGAGAATCAGCTACAGATTTTTATACAGAAAACGATTTAGTCAATATGTTTGCTGGAATAGAAGAAGAACAGATAGCAGCAATACAGGCAGACTTAATTAATGCTAAGTTACTTAGTGTTGGTGATGGATTTATTCCAGGAGATTGGGATGGTCCTACACAAAGAGCATTTACACCAGTATTAGCTAGAGCAAACAGAGGTGGTGTTACAGAGTTTGAAAAACAATCTGGTGCAGCATGGAGGAATGTATTAGAAGAATACGTAGCTAATCCAGTTCCTACTATCCCAGATGACGATGTATTTTTACCAGAGGACCCAGCAACAAATGCACAAGTTATAAAGTCTTATTATGCAAGAGAGTTAAACAGAGACCCATCTCCTTATGAATTAAAGTTATTGTCTAATGAGTTATATAAACAAGCAGAAGCTGCTTATGCACAATCACAAGAATTAGGACAAGTAGCACAAGCACAACCAGCATTTACAGGTGAAGATTTAATGGCAGGTAATTATGGTAATTATGCTGCAGAAAATGTACAAGAAACAATAGACAATCAAGGCATGACACAGATAGACCCACAAAGTAGAATGAAAGAAAAGTTTGATGCAATAACATTAAAAGAACAAGATAGGTTAGGAGAAAATTATTCTGCACGTAATACTAGGACTGCTATTCTTAATGCCGTTACAGGGAGACCAGCATAACATGAGTCAAGAATTAGTAGCATTTATGGAATCAGTAAAGCAGCAAGAAAATGCTGGTGGTAATTATTTGTTAAAACATAAACCAACAACAATCATGGGATATGACGGTAATCCAGTTAAAGTCCAGGCATTAGGTGCCTATGGAATATTAGATATAAATTGGGATAAATGGGCAGAAGAAGCAGGTTATAAAGGTGCGGACTGGAGAGTACCAGAGATGCAAGATATTGTAGCCGCATATAAGTTTACAGAATATTACAACACATACGGTAGCTGGGATTTAGTAGCAGTTGCTTGGTATGGAGGACCTGGAGCAGCTAACACAGCAAAAAATCAAGGCATAGATTCTGTAGCTAATATAGGAAATATAGAGAGTTTTGGTCCAGCTATATCAGAGTATGTCAATAGTGTTATGGAAAACTACGCAGATAACTTAGAGTCTGCGTCTAATCCAACTGTAGATAGTTATGTATCTCAAACAGAAACACAGACAATAGAACCTAATTTACAAACACAAGATGATGGTATGACACCTACTACAAACCCAACAGAAAAATATGCTGCAGAATTAATATCTGCATTAGTTCCTAGAAATTTAGAGTTTGAGTCACAAGTACCACAACAAGCAGGTAATGAAAATGTTGCACAAGTTAAAACTAAAGTTAACAGAGAAGATGACATAACAATGCAAGATGTATTGGATGCTATAGAATGAAACCTATAGAGCAAATGTCTAATGCAGAACAAAAACGATTGTTTTTTTTAAATCACGCAAGCAAAAGAAACAGATATAAAAAGATATTTACTGGTAAAAAATAACCATGGAACAAGAAGAACTTGTTGAACTTGGTGCAGTATCTACAGCAGTAGCAGCTCCTTTAGATGTATCAAGAAGGTCTATAAATTATTTAACTAATTATGACCCAGGTATAATTTACAAAAACAATTATCAAGTAAAAGACCTAGATAATTTACTAAACATATACGATGATGTAATTAAATTTTTAGGAGAGGACCCTAAAGTATTTGATAAAAAAATTATAGATGACTTATTAGGTGGTCTTGGACTTTTAGACAAAACACATTTTAATATATCAGACGTAGCAGAAGATTTTTTGACAGATGTGTTTGTACAAAAAAACCCTTTAGATGCAGAAAAAAATATAGGAAAAGTATTAACTAATCTAATAGAATTAGAAGAAAGTGTATCTGGACCAATACGAAAGTTTAGTGCTTCTGGTGTAGATGCACATGGATTAAGTGTTTTTGAATCTGCTAATGAAACTGTAGGTCATTTTATAGACCAAGCAATAGGTAATTTAAAAAAGTTATCTAATCAACCAAGCGCAACACCGTTAGATATTGCAAAACAATTACAGGATGGCAAATTTTCAAATATAGTTGGTGCGCAACAAGAAGTGTTTGATATTGGTAGAATGCTTATAGGACAGATAACTTGGGCAAAAGTAGGAACAATAACTAGAGGTGTTGTTGTAGAAACTGCTGTATATACAGATGTATTAAATGTATTAACTAATTTATCTAAAGAAGAATTAAAAACAATAGACAAATTAACAAAAGAAACAAAACCTGGATTTAAATTTTATATATTTGATGATATGGAAAATATACCAGTTACAAGAAAGAAAAGCATCACTATGAACAATTTAGAATCTATGCAAGATAATCTTAAAGATTTTATAAATACTAGATATGATTCATATTTAGCTAGAGATGCAGATTTTTATTGGAGAATTAATCCAAAAATTATAGAAAAAGAAGAACGTGCAATATTTGCTATGGGTGATTACATGAGAACTTTAAGCACTGTATTACCAGGAGGAATGAATAGACAATTATTTTTACCACAACAATATGATTACACAGCAGATATACCAGTTAGTAAATATTTAAACAAAGAATTAGGTCCTGGATATGAAGCACCATCTAAACAACCAGGTATGCAATTTGCAGATGATGCAGTATTGTTGAAAGCTCCAGACGCTTCATTTAATAAATTAGGTAGATACCACATGACACCAGCTGCAAAGATAGCTTCAATAGCTAATGATTTAAACATAAACTTATCTGTATATAGCAGTAGAAAACAAGGATTAGTTCCTTTATCAGTTATTAATTTAGTTAACACAGATGACAAATTAGAAATATGGAAAGGTCCTGGAACTACAGATGAAGATTTAGCAAAGTTTGTAGATGCTGTAAAAGATAAACCTTTAGACAACCAAGGTTTTAAATTAACAATAGAAGAACCAGAAGTTAAAAAANAATTAAAGAAACCAATAGTACAACAAGTGCGGCAGACATTTGTNAANAATCATACACCAGAAGCTATTAAAGCTGCAGACAATGTAGTAAAAACAAATCCTAAATTTGCTACAAAACTATTTAATAATTTAAGTAAGTTAGATGTAGGTCAAGAGGTTATAGAAAAAGGATTAGCAAAGATTGGAACTAAGTATGGTGCTGCTAGTCTTACTGGACCAGCTGCAGCAGCTTTAGCATTCTATGAAACATTAGTACTTGTAGCAGATGTAACTAATGCTGCTACTAAAGCTATTGATAAAGATGTAGATTTCTTTGACAACTTCGGCAAGATAGACGATAAGTATTCTATTACATATAAATTAACAAAACCATTTTATGAAAACGTATTTAAAGGAATACGTGGTATAAGTTCAGACAATAAGTAGTAAATGAAGTACAATAAATTAAGGAAAGAAGTAAATGGCATATACAGGTGAAAAATACGTAGGTGATTTAGCACTCTACTACATAGCAAAAAAATTAGAATCTGGTAAAACTACAGGTACTGTTAAAGAAGCTATTTCGCAAAGCGATATTAATAAACAATTATTAGGACTTCGTAATACTGAAACTACTGTTGGAGATACTTTAGGTTTGCCATATAATCAATTACAGGGTAAAGCAACAAAATTTACACAAGGAGAAATAGAAACTGCTTTATCTATAGCAGATAGACTATACGCCTCTACTAAAAGAGTTGGTCCGACACCTGTAAAAGAACAAAATATTTATAAATTTGCAGAAGAAGAAACAAAAAAAATAAGTAAAATTGAAGAAAATGTAAAAGAATTTGCTGGTCCTAATGATGTAACCTTTGATTTTGCACCTAATAAACCAATAGAAGTAGTTATTAAAGATTCTAAAGGAGCAAAAGACCCAGTATATACAGGCATTACTTTTGACTTTGCACCTGGTAGAGACCCTAAAGATGTTATAGCAGAAGCTAAATTAGCAGTGGAAGCAGGAGTCCCTGCATCTTTTGATGTACCACAAACAACTGTAGAAGAAATGGGATTTGTTCCTGGTACACCTAGTGACCCAACTCCAACTGGTATTGACCCACCTGAAGGAGACCCACCTGAAGGAGACCCACCTCCAGGAGACCCACCTCCAGGTGAACAAGTTATTAACCCTAATAAAAATGTATTTAACAACATACCAGAAGGTGCAGACTTAGTAGATGTAGAAGGACAACTGTATTTACGTTATGCAGTACCTGGTGCAGGTGAGTTGTACGAAGGTAGCACATTGTTTATGTTTTATGAAGTACGATACAATGACCCAGTTGAAGCTGGTTTTGTAACTCCAGGACAAGAATATTATATCAACGCAAAGTTTAGCAATAAAGATTTAGACTTAATGGGAATAGTTGCAGGTAACAGTGCAGACTTACCAGGTAATGACCCAAGAACAGGTAAAGCACCACATCCATTTACATCATTTGCAGAAACAATATCTACTGAAGCAACAATTAAACCATGGATATTAGACCCAGATTCAATAGCATTATTAGCTGAAGCTGCATTAGAACAGAGAGAAGTTACAGAAGCAGAATGGTTTAGCACTAATTGGTACGACACACACACAGAATCAGAACGTGCATGGCTGCGTGAATATTATAAAGACCCAGTTACAGCAGAACAAAAAGCTAATGACTACAAGATACAAGTAGCATCTGCACTTAGAGCTGCTGGTGTATCTGGTGGATATGATACAGAAACTAATCAAGAGTTAGCAGCACCAGATGCTTTGTCACAGTGGATAGCTAACAAGTGGGTTACTGGTTCTTGGTCTGAAGCATACACAACAGAACAGTTAGCTTTGTTTGCTGACCCATTTAGAAGCGGTGAAAGAGATGCAGACTTTACACAATACATTAATACAGCTGGACTCGGTGGATTAAACAGAAGTGCAGAACAAGAAGATAGAATTAAAGGTTTATATACACAATGGTTAGGACCAGTGTTTGGTAACTTAACAGATGCAGAAGCTGCAGAAAAAGCTGGTAGGTTACGAAACAATCCAGACTATGAACAAGCATTAGTAGAGAGTTTAAAGACAAGTAGGTTAGCTTTGTTTCCTAAATATACAAATACAGAATTAACATACGATGATATTGTATCTCCATGGAGAGGATTAACTAGACAAGTATGGGGTCAAGAAGCAGATGAGACACAAGGATGGTGGCAAGATATGGTAGCTACTAATGATTATGAAGCTGGTCAAGAATTACTTAGAACTAAAGGATTAGAACAAGACATAGGACAAGTTACAGTAGAAGCAACACAAGCGCTGCAGCAAGCATTAGGTGGAGCTGCAGGTTCTGTAGAAACTAACTTAGGAGTTAATCAGTAATGGCAACATACTTAGAAGAAGCACAAGCATTATATCCAAACTTATCTGCAACTTTACTTAACTTGTTTGCAAATGAATGGGCAAAGTCTGGTAATCCAGTTACTGCTATACAACAAGTTAGACAGACAGATGAGTACAAAACAGAGTTTCCTGGTAACTACAACGAAGCTACTGGTCAAGTTAGATACAATGAAAACACATACAAAGCATTAGAACAATCTTACATTGGTACACTCCAGGAGTATGGCATACCAGAACAAACATCAAGAGTATTACTCGCTGAAAGATTTGTAGGTTTACTTGAAGGTGAAGTATCTGCTAGAGAGTTTCAACAAAGAGTTAGTGCAGCATACGAAGGTATTGTAGATAATATACAAGGAGTACAAAACTTTTTTTCTACAAACTACAATGTTGACTTAACACCAGAAGCTATATTTATGGGAGCGCTGGACCCATCAATAGGAGAAGCATTAGTACAAGGTGATATTACTGCAGCACAGATTGGTGGAGAAGCTGCAAGAGCTGGGTTTACTATTAGTAGAACAGAAGCAGAAGGATTAAGAAGAGCTGGTCTTACACAACAACAAGCAAGACAACTATACAGCGCAGCACAAAGAGACTTACCAAGATTAAGAGATATACAACAAAGAGTAGAACCAGACCAAGAACAATTATCTTTAGAACAATTTACACAAGCTGTTGTATTCCAGGACGCAGATGTGCTAGAGGATATAAGAAGATTAGAAGCAGAAGAAACTTCTATGTTTACACCACAAGTAGGACCCGCTAGACGAGGCAGCAGAGTTACTGGACTTCAAGAACAATAGCAAAAACCCCAACTGATGAACACAGAAACAGTTAGGGCTTTGCTTTAAATTATATTGTTACTTGGCTAATAGATTTAGGTAAAGTTCTCCAACTATATTTTCTAATAATAACTTTTGGATTGTGTTCTCTAAATATAGTTAGGTCTCCTTGTTGTACTCTTTTAGCAAACCATTCGTGCATATAAGCACGTCTGCTTGTTCTAAAACCTTCTGCTGAAGTTGTTACAACATAAATCACTTCTCCGTACTCTGGCATTTGTGTTCCTTTCTTACGCTTACATTAATTAGACTGCATAGAAAAAAAAAGGTTACATGTTTTTTTTTATGATATACTTAAACAAAGGATTCTTCTCTAGCAATAGATAAGTATAACCTTCCTTTCGTGTACGTATAAAAATAGTGGGTGTAAAAACCCACTATTTTATTTATGTAGTATATAATTAGAGTATCGGATTGCGGCTGTCTCCGAGTATAAATGGATGCTGCACCTTCCAGCTTATAGCTGACGTGTAAGCTGCGTATTACAATTCGTCTAGTATCTCAACAGTCTGAAGTGGCTGGCAATTCTCATTGTTGTTTAATTATTATTTGTCGCGTATCGCATCATTAACCCAAGGATGATGTAGTTAATACCAACACTTGGAGTAGGAGATAAAATGGAGAACGAAGTAGAAAATACAGTAGAAGAAGTACAAGAAGATAATAATGCTATCAAGTCAATGCGTGAACGCATTAAAGAACTTGAATCAGTAGAGAAGGAATATAAATCTGTACAGATGGCAAACGCTATCAAGGATGCAGGTTTTGACCCAGAGACTGGTCCAGGTAAAGCATTAAAAGACTTGTATAAAGGTGAGTTACAAGGAGATGCAATAAAAGAATTTGCTTCTCAATATGGTTGGGGAGATGCTCCAGCTGAACCCACACAAGATGAATTGCAACGACAAAGAGTTGTTTCTAGTCAAGACAATTTAGATACTGTAATTGAAGCATCAGTACCAGTAGAGCCAGTTGGCTTAGAGGACCAAATTGCACAAGCGCAGCAAGATGGTGATTGGCAAACTAGCGCAAATCTCAAAGCAGATAAATTAAGAAATTTAACCCGAGAAAAATAGTAAAGGAGATTTAAAATGGGTGCAGTAAGCGGATTGGGAGACTCGTATGACCTCCCGAATTACGTGGGTGAGTTATTTAATATAACTCCAAATGATACACCGTTCCTTTCTGCTATTGGTGGAATGACTGGAGGTAAATCAGTTACCTCTAAACAATTCACCTGGCAAACAGTTGACAATGCAACAGCAGCTCAAACAGTAGTTGTAGAAGGTGCAGACGCAACATTTGCAGAGAGAACAAGAAGCGAAGTAACAAACGTTACTCAAATCATGCAATATGGTGTACACGTATCATATACAAAACAGGCAGCAACAGGTAACCTTAGTGGCGAGTCTATAATTGGCAACCAACCAGTTCAAGATGAATTGGCATTCCAATTAGATATGGCTATGAAGAGAGCAGCTAGAGATATAGAGTTCTCTTTCCTTAGAGGTACTTATGTTGCAGACACAAACATAACAACAGAAAGAAAAACAAGAGGTATGTTATCAGCTATTTCTACTAACGAAGTAGCAGGTGGTAACGCAGCTCTTGACCAAGCTAAAGTTAATGCTTTAATGAAAGCTATGGCAGATTCAGGCGCTCCTTTTGAGCAACCTGTAATTTTTGCTAATGCCTTCCAAAAGCAAAAACTATCTTCAATTTATTCAAGTGCTTTAGCACTTGCACCAAGAGATAGAAACTATGGTGGTGTTAATATCAACACTATAGAAACTGACTTTGGTGAGGTAGGTATTGTCTATAGCAGACACTTACCAGCTGAAGATTTAATTTGTGCTGACCTTGCTTTTTGTAAGCCAGTATTCTTAGACATTCCAGGTAAAGGACACTTCTTTGCAGAACCACTTGCACAAACTGGTTCAGCTTATAAGTTCCAAATCTATGGAGAGGTCGGATTAGAGTACGGTCCAGAGCAATTCCACGGCAAAATTACATCACTAGCTACTTCATAATACGAAGTAAGATAGTATATTTATTAGAGGGAGATAAATACTTCTCCCTCTAGTAACATAGGTATATATGGCAGCAGTAAGTACATTAGTAGATAGAATCTACAGAGATTTTTTAAATAAACCAGATGACTTATCAGCNTTNTCTAGGTTAGATGGNGCNATAAATAATTCAGTAACTTCTTTAACTTATGAGTCTGGATTGTTTTCATCTGAAGAAGANAACNTATTAGGTAATGGTGCTTTAGTAGAAGTTGACCAGGAGATAATGTTAGTTACAGCAGCTAACACTTCTACTAGAACATTGACTGTTGCTAGAGGTTATTCTGGCACAACAGCTGCAAGTCACGATGACAAAGCAAACATCTTTATAAATCCAACGTTTCCACGTAAATCAGTATTTGATGCAGTTTCAGATAATATTGTAAGATTATATCCAACGTTATACAACGTAACAACAATAACAACCACAGCTAATAGCACATACCAGGAAGTAGCAGCTAGCACTGTAGAAGTTTTATCTTCTTTTGTACAAAATGCTAGCGGTGAACAATATACTTCTGCTGGTATAGAGCTGCTTAAAAATTTTCCACCATCTTCAACAAACACAGCTGTACAGTTTTACAACACAAGCAACGGTAAAACAGTTTATTTAGTTGTTAAAAGAAAATTTGTTAGACCATCAGCAGAAACAGATGATTTATCNACTGCATGTTTATTAGAAGATGAATACCAACAAATAGTTATGGTAGGTGCAGTAGCAGATATTGTAGGTGCTACAGATGTAGATGCTTCAACACAAGAGTTTATAACAGAAAAATTAGCAGCAGAAAATTATCCAGTAGGTTCTGGTGAGAGATTAAGGAATGCACTACTAAGACTAAGGTCATTGTTGATNGATGAAGCAAGAGGTAATTTACGTTCNNTATATCCAGCTCCAGTATCAATAATGAACATAAACTATAGTGCATAATGTCGGTATTACCTTCACCAAGCAACACATCTGCACCAGAGTCACAAGGTTTTGAAGCTAACTTAGACGACCTATTTCTTAGGTTTGCTGTTGGTCCAGGACGGCAGCTTAATATAAATACAGCACCACTCCAGGCACAAGCTATACAAACATCAGAAACTCCAGAGGATTTTCAACAGGAGTTTGGTCAGATATATTCCAGGACAGATTTTTCTGGTGGTTCTGGATTAGACAAAGCACATAGAAGAAACGCAAGTGAAACTGATTTTCAAAGATTCTGGGATAGTAAAGGTATAGATGTATTTAACGGAAAACAAGTAGGACAAGAATACAAAGTATCTTTGTTGCATGATACAGATGAATTATCTTCTTCTACAGAAACTAATTTATATATGGAAGAGTTAAGTGGTTCTATATTTTTTGCTGTAGGAGATGTATTAAAAAGGATTGATTCGCCATTAGATGCTAGTCCATCTGTAGATACTGAAACTGCACCTAGTGCAGGGAATGATATTACAGGTATGGCTATCTTAGGAACAAGGCTATACCTAGTTGCTAATGGCAATATTTATGTAAGGACTGCTGAAGATACATACAGCACACATAACAGTCACAAGACATTTAGCAAGATATGGTCTATGAAAGGTCGTATTGTTGCTAGTGATACATCTGGTGATTTGTATGAAGTGCCAGATAGCAGTAATCCAACAACTATGAAAACATTACCTACTGGCACAGAGTGGACAGACTTAACAGATGGTGGTGCAGTAGTATTAGCAGCTGCTTCAGATGGTTATATATATTCTTTTGCAGATGAATCATCAACACTAACACTAAAAGGACAGACTTTTATAGAAGGTGAAATACCTAATGCAATAGACGCAGCACAAGGTTTAATATTTTATGGTACATATCAAAACACAGCTAGTGGCAAGATAGGAAGATTATATAGAGCAGAAATAACTAATGCTAATAATTTATATGTGTTAGTAAATGCGCAGTTAATTAAACAATGGGGAGATGGAACAACTACATTAAACCAGGCACCATACAAAATCATATCTACTAGAGATAGTATTTATACAGGCATTGTAGATAGTGCAAGTAAAACTAATTTATGGAGATATTATTTACCTACTGCTGGTATAGCTAGAGATATAGAGTTTGCAGAAAGTGGCATAGTAGAAGCTATGGCAGTATTTTCTGATAGATTATTTGCTACTATATCTGGAGGTGGATTGTACAGAGAATCTACTAACTACGTAAGCACAGGTTACATAATTACTTCTCTTGGTGATTTTTTTACATCTGAAAAGAAACAATGGGTAGGTGCAAAACTAAATACTAATGTAGTTACATCTGGTTCTGTAAAATTATTTACATCTACTATTGCTGCAGATATAAACAATGCAGATGCTGCAACGTGGGCAGAACAAGTATCTATATTTTCTGGTACTGGTGGTGATGAAGAAGTTATGACACTTGTAGATGGTAGATGGATTACAGGTAAATTAGAAATAAATACAGATGACGTAACACAATCACCAGAGTTATTATCTTTTGCAATTAGAGGATTCCAGTTAGTTAATGACTTAGTTGTAGATATGCCAATAAATATATCTGACCAGATAGAACGTCCATTTAGAAAAGCATTACTGGTCCAAGGACAAGGAGATTTGGTTTACCAGGCACTTCGTAACAAGGAAGGTAAGAATGTTCAGTTAGAGATATTTAGACCAGATACATTATTACGAGGTATAATAGAAAATGTTAGCAGTCCTATAGAGGAAATAAGTCCTAGAGGG
>FUFK010052208.1_pt1 | contig 12765 bp, 16 predicted proteins | sample 1021851 | NCBI WGS metagenome assembly FUFK01 (sample SAMEA51879418, study PRJEB19060) | metagenome | reverse complement strand
GGGTCTACATAACATGTAGTACTAGCAATTTTATCTCCATCCCAAACCCATCTACAGTGACATGGATAGTTATATTCCTTACCAGTAATTATAGATGTTGCAGACCAGTTAAAATCATGGAAAGTTTCAACAGAACCATCTGTAAAGTATCCCGTATAAACCTCTCTGTCGTTATGCTTGATGTCTTTGAAAATTAATGAATGTGAGTTGTAACCCTCAATAATTCCATCTACATCAAATTCAAGATTATTAAATAGATGCTTACCATCTGGTGTAAAATATTCTCTTGCGATATCGAAATTACCTGCTAGGTATGAATCAGCAAGTTTAACCACAATCTCTGATTTAGCATCATTATCCTGAACAAATCCAGAATAATTATCACCTAAATCACAAGAGATAAAGGTTAGAGCTGAAATAAAAATATAAATGTTTCTCATTTTATTGATTTAAAGTATGCTTAAATATATGAATTAAATGCCTTGAGATTCATAGTCATCTTAAATTTCTAACTTTGTAATATGAAAACCAAATCAGAAATTGTTGATAATTGGCTTGTTAGATACACAGGACTTGAATTAAAAAATTTTGGAGAGTATATTTTACTTACAAACTTTGATAAGTATGTAGACATTTTTTCTGACGTTATGAACTGCAGAGTTCATGGTATTGATAAAAATATGCCTTCAGCAACTTCAGATAATATAACAATAATAAATTTTGGTATGGGAAGTCCAAATGCAGCTACAATTATGGACTTATTATCTGCTATTAGGCCAAAAGCTGTACTATTCTTAGGGAAATGTGGTGGACTTAAGAAAAGAATTGATATTGGAGATTTTATTCTTCCAATTGGAGCTATTAGAGGTGATGGTACTTCAAATGATTATTTTCCCCCTGAAGTCCCTGCCATGCCTTCTTTTGCACTACAAAAAGCAATATCCACAACAATAAGGGAACACACTACAGATTATTGGACAGGTACTGTTTATACTACAAATCGTAGGGTTTGGGAATATGATAAAAAATTTAAGGACTATATAAAAAAGACAAGAGCGTACGCAATTGATATGGAAACTGCTACTCTTTTTACAGTAGGTTTTCATAACAAAATTCCAGTTGGTGCATTTCTTCTAGTATCTGATTCTCCAATGTTTCCAGATGGTGTTAAAACTTTGGAAAAAGATGAGATTAACTCTAAACAATATGATAGAAAGCATATTGAGATTGGTGTTGATTCCTTAAAAAAATTGCAGAATAATGCTGAGACTGTAAGACATCTTAAATTTTAGTTACTACTTTTATTTCAATGAGGAATATCTTTGTTGTTATATTTTTGCTTTTAATAAGCTGTTCTAAGTCTGAGTTTGATTATAAAACTAAAGATAAATACTCTGATTTCACCCTCTTTGAAGGTGTTTCAACCAATTTTATTGACCATAGTGGATTAAATAGAGAGTATCTTTTATATATTCCTCCTAATATAGATAATCGTGAGAATCTGCCTGTAATTTTTAATTTCCATGGGTATCAAGGTCAAGCGGAACAATTTTTTAACCAAACTGATTTGATTGAAATTGCAGATAATAATGGGGTAGTTTTGGTATATCCTCAAGGATCTGATTTGCCAGTTGGAGCTTCACATTGGAACGCAGCTCCATCTAGCTCATCATCAACATCATTCGTAAATAAAAGTAGTACAGATGATGTTGGTTTTTTTAAGGCATTATTAGATGAAATTAATCAAAATAATATCATTGATTTAAATAGAGTCTATGTAATAGGCTATTCAAATGGTGGGATGTTCTCCCATTTTTTAGCCTGTAATACTGAAAATATAATTGCTGCTGTTGGAGATGTTGCAGGAACAATGCTCAATGAAACATTTAATAGCTGTAATCCATCTTCACCTATTCCAATATTGAAGATACATGGAACATCAGACAGAGTTGTTAGCTACAATGGTTATGATGAGGGAGAGTTTAAAAGTGTTGAAGAAGTTCTAGATTTTTGGAAATCTAATAACAAGTCTAATGCTAACGAGAGTCTTGAGAATTTAGGAAGCACCTCAATATATTCAGAGTTTTATAATACTTCTGTAAATGTGAATTTTGAAAAATATACATTTGATTCAGACGAAAATAATAGTGAAATTGTACACTATAAGATTATTAATGGTGGTCATTGGTGGGACTATAGCTCAGATAAACATCTTAAAACAAGTACTATATTGTGGGACTTTTTTTCAAAACATTCAAAACAATAAAATAATGGAAATTCCAGATAATTTAAAGTTCGAATATTTACTATCATTAGATAAGCACATAGAGACTAAAGGAATAGATAATAGAAAAGAAACAATGAAAAAAATATTCGAAATAACAAAAAAAATAGCTGATCTAGGATTTGGAGAAAAGGATATACATGGAATTACAACGGATGAAGAAGTATATGTAAAATATGAAAAGTGGAGAAAAGCTAATAATGTTTAATCCAATGAGGGGATTGAATTGTTAAGCATATAATCTAAAAAAACATCTTCAAGAAATTTCCTTAGTTCTTCATCTTTCACAATTTCATTTTCCCTAAACACGCCAAATTCAATATTTGCCTCATAATAGGTAACTACCATTTCATACTCTATAATTTCTGAATCATGTTCCACCTTAGTTTTTTTATAGAGCATAGTATTGCCCTTGAAAACTTTTTCCCTTTGTCCTTTTTCAGTTTCAATTATTTTATATTCCATTTCTCTTAGTAATCTTTATGTATAACCAATAGATTAGAAAAAATACATATCCAATAATAAAATAGTACCTCATATTTAAATTTAAAAAAAATCAAAATATTTTAAATATTAAAATCTTGTTTTTAAATTGAATAAATTTTAACAATAAATCAATTAACATGAAAAAAACATTTTTAACAATTTTATTCTTATTAACGTTAACATCTAATCAAGTGTTCTCGCAAAACTTTTATGCACAAATTCAAGAAGTTACAGTTCAAGAGGGTTTAAATTCTGAATATGAAGAATTTGAAAAATTCTGGAGTGTTGTAAATGAAAAATTAATAGCAGATGGTCATCTTGCTGGATGGTCTTTCTGGAAAGTAAACCCAGAGAGTAATGACAATAATCCATGGGCTGACTATTTACTTTATAATTTATTTAGTAGTGAGGATCAAATGAATTCTACTTTATCCAAGTCTCCTGAATGGTGGGCTGAATATGTTGAAAAAGCACATAAAGGAAAATCAAAAAGATCTTTAATTAAAAAGTATGTAAAAGAGACATTAGATAATAAATACAAGCAAAAACTTGTAACATATAATACATCTAACATTGCTGCTTTTGCAGATGATAAACTACAACCTGCTGCAGGTATCAACGCTGTTTATATTGGAATGGAACAACTTAATGAAGATTATGAAAGATTTGAAACTGAATATTTTCAAAATAGACATCAAGGTAATAAGTTATACTGGGAGTTTAATAAAATTACAAACAGATCAGATAATGCCTACAAACCAGTAACTCATAATATCTTTGAAGTTAATATAGAAAATTCAGGACAAGATCAAGACTCTAGTTTTGTTGATGAGATGATGGTTAAATATGGAAGTGCTTCAAGAACTCTTCATGGCTGGATGGTTGTGGAATTATTAGAGTTTAAACTTTAATATCAAATTAATTAATAAGCTCTTGAGAAATCAAGGGCTTTTTTTTCAATGAATAAATTACTAAAACCTCAATTGAATTCAGGAAAATATGTATTCGTTCAATTAAAAAGTATCTCAGAAATTAATAAAGATGAAATTGTATGCTTTTTAAATGAAGGTGAAACTTTTAGTGTTATTTTAAATGAGGAATATGCAAAAGAAAATAACTTGTTATATGAACATATTACCGCTTGGATTACACTGAAAATAAACTCTTCACTTGACTCTGTTGGATTAACCTCACTTTTTTCTAAAGCTCTTGCTGACTTAAAGATTAGCTGTAATGTTATTGCTGGATATAAACACGATCATATTTTTGTCAATTATGACAAAAGAGAGTTAGCTATTAATACTTTAAAAAACTTAAGTTTTAATGATGACAAATAAATTAAAATGAAGCAATGTAAACAATGTCTTGAAATGTATAATATCCCTCATGGTGCCCCTAAATGGGGTGAAATTCGTTTTTTTGGTGATTATTGTCCTAAATGTGGAACCTTTAATTCACATATAAATAAAAATTCAATTATTAGTTTTATAATATTTATTGCAATTATTGCTGTACTTTATTTAATAGGTATATTGTAATCTAATATATGAGTCTAAAAGAATTTTTTGATTTGGTTTTTCTTGGAGTCGTTCTGTGTGTAACCATTTCAATTCCTTTTCTGTGGTTAAAATATTCTCATAATAAAATCAATAAATTAACGACTTTCGTTGTTTTTATCTTGCTGACGTTAATATTAGCCTATTTATTTATTCAACTTTATAAATAAAAAATTAATTATTTAACAATATCTTCTAACATAAAAAGAAATGCATATTCCATTGCAATCTCTTTCAGTGCCTCAAATCTACCAGATGATCCACTATGTCCAGCATCCATATTAGTGTGTAAAATGATTTTATTATCACCTTTGTGATAATCTCTTAGTTTTGCAACCCATTTTGCAGGTTCCCAATACTGTACTTGAGAATCATGAAGGCCGGTAGTTACAAGAGTGTTTGGATATTCAACACTCCTAATGTTATCATAAGGTGAATATGAGAGCATATAGTCATAAAATTCTTTTTCATTAGGATTACCCCATTCATCATATTCCCCTGTGGTTAAAGGAATAGATTCATCTAACATAGTTGTAACAACATCTACAAATGGTACTGCCGAAATAACTCCGTTATATAATTCTGGAGACATATTCATTACTGCACCCATTAATAAACCCCCTGCCGAACCTCCCATAGCATATAAATGATTAGGAGATGTATAGTTATTTTCAATCAAATGTTCAGATACACTAATAAAATCTTTAAAGGTATTTTTTTTATTAAAAATTCTTCCATCTTCATACCAGTCTCTTCCAAGATATTGACTACCTCGAATATGAGCTATTGCATAAACAAAACCTCTGTCTAAAAGGCTTAGTCTGGTTGAAGAAAAACGTGGACTCATTGTGGCTCCATATGAACCATATCCATATAAAAGCAGAGGTGTTTCTGAATTTAGTTCAGTTTCAACATGTTTTACAATAGAAACAGGGACTTCTTTGCCATCATGCCCTTTTGCAAATACTCTTTCGGATACATAATTATTTGAGTCAAAATTACCTCCTAAGACTTCTTGTTGTTTTAATATCTCCTCTTCTTTATTTTGAATATTATAATTTAAAACTGTAGAGGGTATAGTTAATGAACTATAATTAATTCTAATTTCATCAGTATTGAATTCAGGGTTGTATCCTAAGGAAGCAGAATATGTATCATTTTGAAAATCAAGATTACTATTTTGGTTTAAATAATAATCTTGTTTACCATCATAACTTTTAACTCTTATATTAATTAATCCATTTTCTCTCTCCTCAATTACCATAAAGTTTGTAAATAATTCCAAATCATCAACTAAGACATTATCTCTGTGAGATATTATATCTAACCAGTTGGATTTACTTGGGTTTGATATAGGCGTCTTAATAATCTTAAAATTCGTACTATTATTATGATTTGTGGTAATATAAAACATATCATCAATATGATAAGGTTGATATTCTAAGCCTCTTTCTCTTTTCTGAATTATCCTAAACTCATTATTTGGAGTATCACTAGATAGATATCTGAATTCAGTAGATAGTGTACTTTGAGATCCAATAAATATATATTCCCTTGATTTAGAAGGATACACATATGTTGAAAAAGTTTCATCTTCTTCTTCATATACTAGTTTATCATCACTTTGGTTATCTCCAAGATTATGTTTGAAAATTTTATCAGATCTTAAAGTTTCCTTGTCTTTACCGGTGTAAAAAAATGTTTTACTATCAGATGACCAGGTCACATATGAATTTACACCCTTAATCTGGTCAGATAACATTTTACCTGTTTCCAAATCTTTAATATTTATAGTGTAGATTCTTCTAGATAAAGTGTCAACTCCATAAGAAACTTTTTTGTTATCAGGACTAACACTTAAGCCAGACACTTGATAGTAATCATAATTTTTAGCTAATTCATTAACGTCAAGTAAAACTTCTTCTTTGGAATCTAATGTTTTGAATTTTCTTGTATAGATAGGATATTCTTTACCCTTTTCATATTTAGTTATATACCAATAATCATTTAAAAAATATGGTACAGATGAATCATCCTCCTTAATTCTCCCTTTCATTTCATCAAATAATTTTCTTTGAAATTTTTCAGTTGATTTTAAAATTGATTTTGAATAATTGTTTTCTTCTTCTAGATAAGAAATAACATTAGGATTTTCTCTTTCATTTAACCAATAATATGGATCAACACGAGTATCTCCATGAATTTCTAAAATTTTATCTTGTTTATCTGCTTTAGGTGGTAATGTATTCATATTGGTACATCTTGAAAAAATAAGTAATATTAAAATTGATATTAATGAGTGTGCTTTCATTTTAATTTTATTAGATGTCAAAGCTACTTAAATTAAATTTAAAAATCATTAAATTTAGTGCACCAATAAACACTTCTTTGAGAAAAACTTTATTTATCGTATTCTTATTTGTTGCTTGTAGTAATCCAGATAATCATGGTGATTTATCAATTTTCAAAACTCCAACTCCAGATCAGTTTGATAAGTGGTCGAACATTGACTCTGTATATAAATCCACTATTAAGGAAATGGTTGATGTTTATAAGAAAAGTGGTAAACTAAACTTTAATGGTAATCCATGGGATAATAAAAAGTTTCAATCTAAATATTCTGATTTAACATGGAGAGGCTTGTATGATTACTACCAATATTTTACTGAAGTTTATAATGATTTGGGATTTGAAGAAGGAGAAATGCTATTAGACTCCATAAATAGTAGGTTTGACCAATTAAGAGATGATTTAATTATATGGAAAGATGAATAGGAAAGATAAATTAGATTTTTTAAATTTAAATCATGAATAGAATAGTCACAATTTTTTCGTTTTTAATTATTACATCATGTTCAATGGGATTAGATAATGATGTTTCTAAAGAAAACTTAGATAATGCTCAAAGTTTTCTTGATAATATCATAGCAAATCCTGAAAAAGCAAAATCACTCTTGCATGAAGACTTTACATTTGCATGGATGGGAATAATAGAACAAGGTGGAGTAATATGGAACAAAGAAAATCTTTTCGATGAATATTTTGCTAATATAATTCCCGAGATACTACCAAATGGAATTGTTTTAACTACAACTGATTCAGTTTCAGACGAAAATGGTGTGGCAATCGTTCAAGTTGGTGATGCAGAAGGAAAGAATGGTGAGTATGATAATAATTATGTGTGGGTTTTTAAGTTTAAAGATGGGCTAATTCATTCACTTAGAGAGTTCAATAGTGATATTTTGGTAGCTGAGAGACTTTATGACTATAAGCTTGTTCCAACAGAATAAATTAATTATATGAAAAGAAAGATAAACGCAATATGGAATGGTGACGGTTCTACTGGAAGTGGATATTTAACAGCTCAAAGTGGTGCATTTAATAAAATGCCTTATACTTTCAAAACAAGATTTGAAAATGATGAAGGTCTACTTGGAACAAACCCAGAGGAGCTCATTGCTGCTGCTCATGCGGGGTGCTTTAACATGAAACTTAGTTTTGTTTTAAATGAAGCTGGATTTAATCCAGAAGAACTTAATACTGATGCAACCTTGATTTTTGAGGATGGAAAAATTATTTCTATTGAGTTAGATCTAAAAGCAAAAATTCCAAATATTTCTCAAGATAAATTTAATGAACTAGCTGAGGATGCTAAATTAAATTGTCCAGTTTCTGGTGTTTTGAACTGTGATATAATTTTATCCCCAACGTTATTATAAAACTAAGAGTAAATCACTTCTTTATAATATTCTTCAAGAGCTTTTTTGTAAGCAACTACAAATTGGTAAAATCTATAAAGTTTTAGGTCTCCATATCTGTTTAATTCATTATAAGTATCATTTTGAAACCTTTTTAATTTTTTATCCAGTAGGTTTTGAATTTTCTTTAGTCTTTTAAACTTAAGTTTTCTTGTACTCTCATTATATAACTCATCTTTATATTTACGAATAATACTTTTAACCTCCTTTGGGGAAAGCTCATTATATTTTTTTGGAATACTATAATAACTTTCATATTCATTTTTTAGCCAATTATATTCAATGTAAACCCCACTAAAAATTATTTCAAAAAACAATCTCATTAACAAGTCGTTTGATTTCTTTTTTAATATTATTACTTTCAAGAAAATTTAATCTAAAATATGAAAAGAATTTACTCCATTTTAATATCATTTTTTCTATTTCAATTTTTAAATGCTCAATATGAAGGCTATTCAGAAGAGTCATGGAATGACCAATTGAAAATTGAAGAATCTTTTTTTAATAATATAGACAACACTTCATTTAAAAAACATTTAAAAAAACTTACTGAACGACCACATGTAGTTGGAAGTGAAGGAAATCAGGAGGTTATAAGATATATTGGAGAGGTTATGCAGCATGCTGGTATGAAAGTTACAAACTATCCATATGATGTTTATCTCCCAAAAAATCCAGGAACATCATTAATTGAAATTGTTACTCCATACAGAGATGTATTAAATCAAAAAGAGGATATCATTGAAAATGATCCTTACACCAAAGACCCTGAATTATGGAAAGGATGGAATGCTTTTTCTGGTAGTGGTGATGTTACTGCAGAAGTAGTATATGCTAATTATGGTCGTAAGGAAGACTTTGAAACTTTAAAATCCCTTGGTATAGATGTAAATGGTAAGATTGTCATAGCTAGGTATGGTGGTAATTTTAGAGGTTATAAAGCAAAGTTTGCTGAAGCAAATGGAGCATCTGGATTAATTATATATACTGATCCTCAGGATAGTGGTTTCACAAAAGGTCTTGTTTATCCTGACGGGCCTTATTATAATCCATCAACAATTCAAAGGGGATCATTATTAACGACCGATTTTACAGGTGATCCTTTAACTCCATTTGAACCTGCTCTTCCTCTAGATGGTAAAGAGAAAGTTGAAAGAGTTGATCCTGAAAATGCCCAATTACATACTATTCCTGTTTCACCCATAGGTTATGGTGAAGCTGAAAAAATCTTAAGTCAAATGAATGGTGACCCTGTGCCTCAATCATGGCAGGGAGGACTCCCATTTACTTATAGATTACAGGGAGGTTCATCTCTAACAGTTAGATTAAAGGTTGATCAAAAGATTGATTTTGTTCGTGCAACAAATGTAATTGGAATGTTAAAGGGTACTGATGCGCCTGATGAATGGATAATACTAGGATGTCATCTTGATTCATGGGGATTTGGTGCAACAGATCCAAGTAGTGGAACTGCAATGTTGCTTAGTTTAAGCCAAACTTTGGGAAAATTAAAGGATGAGGGGTATTCTCCAAAAAGATCAATTCTTATTGGTCATTGGGATGCAGAAGAACACGGTGTTATTGGATCAACAGAATGGGTTGAACAAATGAGGGAAGAGTTAAATGCTAAAGGTGTTATTTATATGAATTTTGATGGAGCTGTATCAGGAAAAGGATTTGGAGCATCATCTGCACCTACTTTAAAAAAATTGTTAGTAGAAGCTTCTAAAGATGTAAAATATCCTTATACTGATCAAAGTTTATATGATTTTTGGAATAAAGAAAATAAAAATGAACCACCAATTGGGAATTTAGGAGGAGGATCTGATCACATTGCTTTCTATATGCATGTTGGAGTTCCATCATTAAGTGGTGGAGCAGGTGGTCCTAATGTATATCACTCTAATTATGACAGTTTTAGGTTTTATGAAAGATTTGTAGACCCTGAATTTCAAATGGGTCCTATGGTAGAGCATATTGCAGGGATTATGACACTTAGAATGGCTAATGGTGATATTATTCCATATAATTTGAATCGTTATGCATCAGACTTAGAAATACATTTTACAAATGCAGAAAATAAAATTAATATATATAATGATGAATTTAATGGTTTCCCCNTTTCTAAAGAAGCTATAAAATCTCTTGAACAGACATCCAATATTCTAACACAAGAGATAAGAAAATATCTAAATAATGGATCTTTTTCTAATAAAAATCTATCTAGTATAAATCAACAATTAATTGATCTAGAAAAAAGTTTTATATCAGATAAAGGGATGTATTTTGGCTCATGGTATAGATCTATTTATGCATCTTCAGATCCATTTAGTGGTTATGCTGCATGGATACTTCCTGGTTTGGAATATGAAATTGCTTTAAAGTCTTCTGATAGGCTTTATGAGTGGGATAAAAGATATTCAGATGCTATTAATTCCTTAAACATAAAAATGAGTGAGCTAATAAACTATCTTAATAAATAATATTAATTTATTAATGAAAAAATTATTAATTATTTCAATTCTTGTTCTATGTTCTTGTCAATCAAACCAGAATTCTTTTAAATCAGTAAACCCTAATAAAACAATCGAAACCATTACATTATTAGGTGATACTTTAGTAAGCCCAGACATTAAGGAAGGCAAATCATTTGAACAGTTTAAATCTGCTCAAATAAATTATTTTGAAAATAAAAATAGTCCAGAAGCACTAATTTGGTATGGTCGAAGAGTTGCTTATCTTGGCTATTATAAAGAAGCNATAACAATTTTTACATTAGGAATTAAAAACTTTCCAAATGATGCACGATTTTATCGTCATCGTGGTCATAGATACATTTCAACAAGACAATATGATAATGCAATAAGTGATTTTAAAAAAGCCTTAGTATTAATTGATGGAACTCAAGATCAAATAGAACCTGATGGCCTACCTAATAAGCAAAACATTCCCTTGACTACATTACACGGAAATATTTGGTATCATTTAGGTCTTGCTTATTATCTTAAAAATGATATGAATAATGCTAGTTTAGCATTTAATGATAGGTCTGTCACACATAAATATGATGATAATATAGTTTCAAGTGCCCACTGGTTATATATGATTTATAAAAGACAAAATAAAATCGAAGAATCTAATAGAGTATTAGAAAAAATATCCACGGATATGGATATAATTGAAAATATGAGCTACCATCAAACATCATTATTTCATAAAGGATTGATCCAAGAATCTGAGGTTAAAATTGATGAGGTAGCATTATATAGTATTGCCAATTGGTATATTTATGAAAAAAAAGATACTTTAAAAGCTAAAGAATATTATGAAAAGTTGTTTGAAAATGGAAATCCATATTCTTTTGCATACTTAGCTGGTGAAGCTGACTTTNTTCGTATTTATAAATAATTCTTGAATGACTAAAGAAAACACAATAGCTGATCTGCTAAATAGGTTAGATANAGAAATTCAAAAACCTAAAGACTCTGTTCATAAAATTGTTTTAAAGATTACAATAGATAATATCAACAAACTATTGAAATAGTTAGACAAAACATTAACTTATAGATTTAGAATTTAACTTTTCTTTAGATAAGAGAATNAATATCAGTTCATAATTTTANANATGAGTTTTTTNAACAGACTACTTTATTCTTTTTCACGAAATNGGATACTTCAAAAATTATCATATTCTAAGACATATATGTTCTATTCAATGAAGATGATATATTATAAATTTGGCTGGCTTTTTAAACTTGTAAAAAAATACTTAATAAGGTAGTTCTACTTTTCCTTAGATAGTAATAATCTAAATACAATATTTTTATTATTAATATTGACAAAATGTATAGTATAGAATTTACATATGAAGAAATGATTGATTCGATTAAAAACATTTCAAATCAATTATCTCAATCAATGTTCGATCCAGAGATTATAATTAGTGTCAATAGGGGAGGTTGTATTCCTGGGATATATCTATCTCATTTCATAGATAAGCCTCATGAAGCCATAAGTATTCAGTTTAGAAATTCAGATAAAGGTCCAAATACAAAAAGTATTGAAAAAAAAATAAAAAATTATAATTCAGTTTTAATAATTGACGATATTAATGATTCAGGTAGAACNATTAGNTTTATAAAAGANNTTTGTAAAAAAATANATACTGAGGTNCATTATGCCGTTCTNNTAAANAATTTAAAGAGNTCNGTAGATGTTGAATACTNTGGTAAANCNATTGATTCAAAACCTGATGATTCATGGTATATATTTCCATGGGAAAATTGGTGGAANNTAAATGAAAAATAAAATATTATTAAAATACCTTGTATTACTTCATATTATAATAATATCATTATCTAATTTTCTAGTATCGATTCCTATAGAAATAATTGGAGTAAAACTGACATTAGCAGCTTTCAGCTTTCCACTAGTAATTGTTGCAACCGATTTAACTGTCAGACTGGTAGGTAAGTCAATAGCACAAAAAACTATTTCATTCGCATTTCCATTTGCAATTGTTTCATCCTTTCTGATTCTTTATTATGAGCAGAACTTAATATCAATTGCAATTAGAATAAGTTTAGCGAGTTCAGTTGCATATGCTTTGAGTATACTTATTGATATCAATGCTTTTCAGTATTTTAGAAATAGATATTCATATTGGTGGGTAGCACCTTGT
>FUFK010043629.1_pt1 | contig 12765 bp, 14 predicted proteins | sample 1021851 | NCBI WGS metagenome assembly FUFK01 (sample SAMEA51879418, study PRJEB19060) | metagenome | reverse complement strand
CCTTTCATTTCATTGTAGTAGGGTAAATTTAAAAAGTTACCTGTGTCCCCACGTTCCACAAGTATCTCTGTTTGTTTTGGAAATATTTCTGAGCCTTCATACCCAAGTATGATTGCCATTTCTTTTAATTTAGATTGCATCAAAGATGCAGGAATATTTTCTTTGGTAAATAAAAATACGTGTGCGCCGCCTGATTTACTACGGCAAACTATTAAGGGGAGATTAAGAGTTCGTATGCTTTGAATGAGGCTAGTGTGATCGAAATTATATTCGTCAATATCAATGCACCCCCACCTACAACTATTATCTTGTGTAATAGGGATGATTCCGAGCGCTGGACCTTTTCCTTCGAGATGGTTTTGCCAGAGTTCATCTGTGACTTGTCCACGTACAATAAAAGCTTTACCTTTTTGTTTGCCGCTGTCGCCACGTTCACCTGGTTGATATTGTCCATATGCTATTTCTAATCCTAAAAATATTGATTTGAATTTATCCATTATCATTTCTTTTAAATTTGTAAAGGGGGGACCTCACAATCCCCCCAATATTGTTAGTACGGAGTTGAGTCCGATACTTTCTCTTCCACATCAGCTTTTGTTTGAACGTTCCCTTTAGACACATTTCCGCCAAACTCTTTGGCCGATAAGTACAAAGACTTATCTTTCTGTTCTAAAATTCTGTCCTGCGTTACAACCCAACCATACCAAGAACCTTTGTCGTTCTTTTGTAAAGTAGAAGTTAGATTATAAACAACCCCGTGCATAGGCGGGATTGCAAAGCCACCCTTACCATCAGCGATTTGAGTAGTCTTCATCATAGAATTCCACTTTTTACTGACGTTAAGTTGTGTTGATTTCATTGTGATCAAAGCAGGTGAATAACCACCAGACTTTGTCTCTACCATCACAAAGTAAGAAGCTGTCTCTTCTAAGATAATTACCATTTGGTAATCTAATCTTAGATCCCTCTCNCTTCCCTGTTGNGATTACCGGACTNTTCGGCATATGGACAGCCACAGGAGCACCTGGNCCATCCCCTCTATCCGACCACTCNGGNTAATCTTTTTTGTAGTAACAAGGAATAACCTTGATACCTTTTTTACCATCGTANANNTCGCTGGTAACCGTATTATAGATCATACCNGGTTTGGCACTCTCTATATACTTNGNGTCTCCNNNTGTCACTTGTGGTGACAACTGACCCAAGATTCTGACAAAAGGTAACGCAAGATCATCTTGTGTCATATTATCAAAACCTTTTGCATCATCACCAAACAAGGCAAGTGATGCACTTTGCTTTTTTTGCTACTTCATTAGCCATTACACATTCTCCATTAGTTATTTCCGGGTTATTTTAGTTTTGTCTTTAATCCACGTACTAAAGACATCAGAGGGCATATCAAGCCCGGACTCGATACGCTCCCTGAATAAGGCAGTCAATGTCATCCAAGCCACATCAGATTTCTGTTGTGGTTCAAAGCCATTGTTCTGCGCAAGGTCCAACAATTGTTTCGCCTTGTCATCTTCTCCCTTTCCAAACGTCACAAAGATATTGTTTTTAATAATATCTCCTAACCCTTGGTCACGAAGCCATTGATAGCATTGTGCTCTTCTCGCCTCATCTTTTGGAAGAGTACATCTATATTCTTTTTTAACAGATACTTTAGAACCATCAGCTAATTTTATTTCTGATAGTCCCTGCTCTGCTAGTAATTCTGGAATTACACGGGAGCTAATATCATCAGCTTCCGCTTTTTTATTTTTGAGCTGCTCTTCTAATTTAGCAATCTCATCCTCTTTTGTTTTTAACTTTACACATTCTTGTGCAATAGTTGTAACTTCAACATTATCTAAAAGATCTGTTGAGTCTTTCAACATCTCTTCCCTAACATCAAAACTACCACTACCTGTAAACGTTTTTACTTTTATTTTTTGTTTTATACTCATTGTTATCCTTTCTGATACATATCCACTTCTAATGGGTAGTATCTATATTCACGTTTATCCCACTTCAACATATTAAACTGCCCGTTTGTTACATCACTTACAACTGCAGTTGATATACCTATTATTACAGGATCTCCTACTGCAAGTAAATAATCTTCTTTACGAAAATCTTGTAAATTTTTTTTCATCTTCAGCGTGTATGGTGCTGTAGAATAAATTGCCTGATCTCTATTAGGCAAACATATTACAAGATATCCATAGTCAGATGCACTTAATATATTTATGTTAGGTGCTGGTTGTTGAACTACATAAACAAATCTTTCTTTTGGGTTCGATTTATGAAACGCCAAAAAATTTTCTAAAGACTCTGGTTTGTATAATTCAAATATTTTATTTTTCATTTCTTAGTTCTTGACATCGTTTAGCATAGGGTATATATACTTGTCAACTAGAAAGTAGAAAAAAATATGAAGTATAAATTTAAGACAAAGCCATACGCGCATCAATTGTCTGCATTAGAAAAATCTTGGGATAAAGATGAGTATGCGTATTTTATGGAAATGGGTACAGGTAAATCAAAAGTATTAGTAGATAATATNGCTATGCTTTATGATAAAGGTAAAATAAATGCGGCGCTAATTATAGCACCAAAAGGTGTATATAGAAACTGGTATTCTCAAGAAATACCAAATCATTTAGCTGGCCACATTGATCACAAAACGATACTATGGACTGCGACTACATCCAAAGCAAAGGATAAAGAGTATCAACAATTATTTAAACCTGACTTAGACCTTCACATCCTTATAATGAATGTAGAAGCATTCTCGACTAAGAAAGGCCTTGAGTTTGCCACAAAGTTTCTCAACTGCCACAAAACTATAATGGCTATTGATGAATCAACTACAATAAAAACTCCTACTGCAAAAAGAACCAAAGCTATTTTAGCTCTTGGTGGTCTTGCAAANTACAGACGTATTCTTACAGGTTCACCTGTAACTAAATCACCANTAGATTTNTATACACAATGTGGTTTTTTAAATGAAGAATTACTAGGTTTTACTTCTTANTACACATTTAGAAATAGATATGCAGTNATGAGAAATGCAAACTTTGGTGGCCGTAGAGTGCAACTNNTTGCNGGTTANCAAAGACTCGATGAGTTAGCTAAGATACTTAAACCTTTTTCTGACCGGGTGTTAAAAGAAAACTGCCTGGACCTACCAGAGAAAACATACATAGAGAGACAAGTAGAACTAACAGATGAACAAAAGAAAACATACGAAACTATGAAATCCGCGGCCCTCGCTTCACTAAAAGGTAAGATGGCAACCGCGCCTCACGTATTAACACAATTAATGCGTTTGCATCAGATCACGTGTGGGCATCTAAAGAATGATGATGAAACAATCACAGAAATTAAAAACAATCGTATTGATTCTTTGTTAGAATTATTAGAAGAAACAGAAGGTAAAGCAATTATCTGGGCTAACTACGTGTATGACATCAATCAAATTGTAAAAGCTATTAGTAAAAAATATGGTGAAGACTCAATCGTACAATACTACGGAGCTATACCAGCAGAAAAAAGACAAAAGAATATAGAAAAATTTCAAGACCCAAATTCACCTGTAAGATTTTTTGTGGGTAATCCACAGACCGGTGGTTATGGAATTACGCTAACAGCTGCTAATAATGTAATTTATTATTCTAATGGATATGACTTAGAAAAGAGACTGCAGTCAGAAGACAGAGCCCATAGAATAGGACAGAAGAAGGCGGTAACATACATAGATCTTATAGCACCAAAAACGGTAGATGAAAAGATCAGAAAAGCATTGCGTAAAAAGATAAATATAGCAACAGAAATAATGGGTGAAGAATTAAGACAATGGATTTAATTATTCTTAACGATGGTATGTATAGTTTAGTTTCAGTAACCAAAGAAATGTTAGAGCATATTAAAATATACTCAGAGGTAAATTGTTTTTCTTTGTGTGATATTATTAGATTAGAGTTTGCCACATACTATGACTATCCTATTAATAAACATACAATGAAGGATGGCAGTGGAGATTTTATTGGATGTATCTGTCGTTAAATATCTACGAGTCCTGTTTCTCTATTTAAATATTTATATTCTATTTTGTGTATATCAAAATCATTCATTAATTTTTTACAAATATCTGTGTGATCAAACTCACCACAAGAGTAAACATCCATTTGCATTAATGCAGGTTTTGGTTCATCCCAAATATGCATAGCAATGTGTGATGTTTCTATAATTGCAACAGCTGTAATTCCTCTGTTACCAGCCATATTACAATACTTAACGTAAGGACCCATAAATACTTTCATATTTATAGACTCAATAAACTCTCTCATCCAGTTTTGTAATTGTTCTTCGTCTGTTGGTGGTCGACTAGCCTCGGCGCGAATAATAAGATGCTTATGCACCAGAAGACTATTTTTCATNGCTAGATCTCTTCGTATTGNGTCTTNCCNGCNTNGTTACGAAAAGCTCGTAGCTTTTGTTTACGATTGCCATCTTTATTGTAGGACACGTGCAACCATCCAGACTCTGGTGTGCCAGTGTAAAATTCTAAAATTGCTTGGTCAAAATCTAGGTTATTAGTAACCCACTCAAATAATTCTTTATTATCTACTGTGTGACATTCGAAGTCTGCCGCCTGGCCACGTGCGTGCTGCGATCGCTCTGAGCTGCCAATAGCTACGCATAATTCTGGTGATCTGTAGCCCGAAGACACGCTTACAACTCCCCATTCATCTCTAACGGGTTGCAAAATATTTTNACAAAGTAATTTTAAATTTTCTAAATGTTCTTCTGTTGGTGTATTATCAATACCCTTACGCTCCGCTGTCTGCGATTTGGTAAGCTCTCTTACAGAAAAGTTAGGACTCAATTTCATCCAAACATCCTTTCTAACACAAAGATTACTGCAGTTCCCGCTACAGTCAAAAGAACCCAATAGATTTGATCTATCTTACCGCCCAACTTTTCTACGTCTTCGTGCACGTGTTTTAAATTCTTTTTGACACCTGAAATGTGTCCGTACAAAGATAAAATGTGTTCTCTTGTGTTTTTAGGTTCTATTGCCATTATGTTAATCTCGTGTTTGTTCTTCGATTTTTTACAAATCTTTTTTCTAAAGGATCTAATAATATCTCTTCTGATGCCGTAAGTCTAGTCACTGGATCTACATTTACATTACCTTGTCCAATAAATCCTGTTGTTGCCGGAGCTACAGCTACTGGAGCGGTTGATGTTATGGTTTCATTTACTTGTCCTACAAGGTCAGGAATTACTTGAACTTTAAATGGGTTTTCTATGTCTGGAAACTCTTCTTCTAAACCAACATTAAACATTTGTAGTCTAATATTAGCCAACGATCCCACTACTTTTAACATAGGATTTTCAATACCTAAATCTCTAGCTATTTCAGCAGCTTTGATAAATACATTTTTAGATGGAATATAGGGAATAAATCTTTCATTTGAGATTGCACCGTAATTTTTTTTACCTAATTTACCAGAAACAAATCTATTTATTTTAGTCATATCTGCATTTAAAACTTTAGCTGCTTCTATGTCTTTGTATAATTCTTTTTGATTATTAAACAAAGCTCTGTTAGCTGTGATGTATGCATCTACTAATTGTTCAGGAGTAGTAACTCCACCTTTTAATGCCACACTTTTAAATAAATTTTTAGAGTTTCTAGCACCTCTTGAATAATCAGCTACTTTGTAAACTATAGATTTTTCAGGTTCTACTTCAATGGCTCGAGCTCCTATAATTCCTAACGCTTCATTACCTAAATCGTATTCTCTACCTCTTTCGTCAAATCTACCAACATCATTAATTGGTTTTGTAGATAACTTTAATCTTTTTAATTGTTTCCAGTTTAATGGAGCTTGTGCCTCTATTAAATGTCCAATACTTTTACGTACTTTTGTACCAATAGGATCTTCTTCATCAAATACTTTAAAACCTTCTGGAGTTCTACCTTTTCTAAAATAAAGATCAGCTAGTGCTTGGGTCCAAATAGATTCAGTAACAAAAGGTGCACCTAATTCTTTTGACGCTTCATATACTCCTACTATAAAATCATCCATCATTCCGTCTTTATCTTGTTCACCTGCGTTGACTTGATTTAATATAGTTTGAATAGGTCTAGTAACTGTATCGTAAGCGTTCATATGAGAAAAATCTATATATTTTAATTTACCATCTTCACCTCTCAGTGGTAGTAAAACAGAATTTTTAGACCAGTCCGCAACATATCTTCTAATTGCTTCTCTTTCTTCTCTTGTAACGTCGTAGATCATTGACATACCCGCAACTGCTGCACTTGGTACAGCTGTTGTTACAAAAGCCATACCTGCTAGTCTTTGTAATCCTATGTTTTTAAAAGGTCTTATAGTTCGGTCACCAACTTTAGTTGTGTAAAATATTTCATCAAGTCCTCTTTGCACAATATTAGTGCTCGTTCTTAATATTTCTGCAGGGAAAGATACAAAGTTACCGATAGGTGCTTTTCTTAAACCTTTTACAAATCCAGATACGTAAGCATAGTTTGGTATATTGTTTCTTACAATATCAGCTGCTTGTTCTTCTAATAATTCTTTTGTAAGTCTGACCTCATTACCTTTTATATCAGTAAATTTGTCACCTAATCTTATACCTGCATTTTTATATGCTTTTGCTAGTCTGTTGTTTTCACCAATAAATGAAAAGATTTTCCANAAATCATCTTCAGCTGTNTANGCATCTTCTGAAAACTTTTTAACACCTGATAATACTTTTAATAATCTATTTAATCCGTAGCTTGCTACGTTGTCTCCTTGTGATAATTTACCTGTAATACCACCAAAGTTAACATCTCTTAATAAGTTTTCTAAATCTCCAAGTTGAACTTGTGAGTTAACGACTCCTAGTTTTAAAAGTCTTTGATAAAACTCGTTACCTGTGTTGGCAGATTTTTGTCTCTTTGCAAATGCAGCATCTGTTTCACCTGCTTTTCTGACTACACCAACTTTTCTTGCGCCAGGTAATTTAACCTGTAAAGTTTCGTAAGCTCTTTTAACAGCAGCAGGATCTGCAAAAGGTATGATACCATTAGCTGTTGCAAAAGCTCCAGCACTTAAAAAGTTACGAGCGTGAGTAAAAGGTGATAAAATTGTTTTNGCCATTTGAGATGTAGCCTTTGGATATAAAATTAAATTTTGATATATCTGCCCTAAAAACCCTGTGTTGTTTGCAATGTTATCTACAGAAGATACCAAAGCATCCGCATTACCCATTAGTGCATATTTAGTTTGTAATGGATTATGAATAGGTAATTCCATATCCACTTCACCTTTTAAGTATCTAGGTTTCTTCTCACCTTTTAATGGTTTTAAAGTTTGTTTGTAATCTAGGTTTGCTTGCAGTTTATCTACACCTTTAACACCAGCTTTAGTTTTTTGCACTGGAGTTATAGCTCTCCAGTCTACGCCTTCTACACCACCAAAAATTCTAGCAGCTTCATCTTTATTGTTTGCAAAGATTGGAGTTTTACCTGCAGCTCTCATTTCATTAGATGTATTTAACAAATCATCAAAGTATTCATTACGTCTAACGATCGCAGAAAGTTTATGCGTACCATTTAAAATTGTTTGTAAAGCATCATTGCCTTTACCATAAAGTTTATCAATTACTTCTCTTTGCATTCCAGTTAACTCTGACATTCTTGTAGAGTTTATTTTTAATGCATCATCCGCTGATGATTTACCTACAAAAAATTCTGGCACTTCAAAGTATGGATCTGATTTAGAGTTTAATTTAAAACCTTGTTCTAAATTTGCAGAGTTATATACTTTTAAAACTTCTTGTTGTGCTGCTGCATCTGATAATTCTTTACCTACATTTTTTCTATACAATTGTTTAAATGATTCTTTGGTTGCATCCATCACTTGTTTAGATGGAGCATACATTTCACCGACTTTAGCTTTTCTATTTTTAAATACATCATAAGTGGAATCTAGCCACGTAGTTACTTTGTTACCAAATAATTTTTTAAATTCTTCTGCACCTTTTGCATCAAGTCTTCTACCCATAGATGAAAATAACTGCCCCCACCCTAGTCTCATTGTAGTTAGATTATCAAAAATATTATCAATGTCTTCTGTCTTTGCTCCTAGTTTTTTTAGTTTAGTTTTAAAAGCATCAGATGCTTTTTTATTCATTCTACCAAAACTAATGGACTCTATACCTTCTTTACTTGTTGTATAGATAGGATTTAATTTATTTGCATTCTTCTCACTTGATAATAAAACTTGATTCATATCTTTAAGAAGTTCTTTTCTTTTAGCATCTACNGTTTTNTCACCNATAGCTCTTTTAAAAAANGGAAATAGTTTGCTAATAGCATTATCTAAATTTCTNACTGCAGTTTCTGANGCATTNAANTCACCAGCTTCTAAACCTATTCTTTTTCTACCNGCTAAAAANTGTTCTTGAGTTTCTTTACCTCTTGCACGTAAAGGACTAGATATCCATTTTTCAATCCATTTATTTAATGCACCATCTGTTGCTTTACCTGCATTAGTTGCGTCTCTTAATTTTTTTATACCTAAACCTACACCACCTAATACACCAGTAAACAACGCACCCTCTGTACCAAACTTAATTCTATTTAATATTTCTCTAGCTGGATCGTAATCTGTTCCTTCTAAATCTCTGTCTAGTTCTGTTGGTCCACCAATTAAATCTCCAAATGTACCCGCATCTTCTACATCACCTACAAAAATACCTTCTGCAACTCCACCAGCTACAGCTCCACTACCAAATCCTATAGTTTTACCTAAACCTGTAAACTCAGGTTCTATTTTTTTCTTAATACCTTTAGAAATATTTTTACCAGCCTGTCCAGTAATGTTTAAATATCGTCCGCTTTTNNTTAGCAGCNANNGCACNTTTAGCTAAANNANTNCCNGCTTTAAATGCTACACCACCAGGNATNNCNANNTTANNNATNANTTCTGTAATTTTACCAGCAGTTGTTGCTTCTGCCATTTCATCTAACTCTGTTAGATCATCCCAATATTTTTCTATTTCTGCTGCTTTGTTTGTGCCAGCACCTAGATCCATTAAAGTTGCACCTAATGAAAAAAATCCTTTTGGTATTTGAATGAGACCAGAACCTATTCCTGCCAATACAGATTGTAATGTGCTTATATCACTATACTCTTCTTGAGAAATAGTTTTAGCTTCATCAATGTCGGTGTTAACGTTGAAGAGATCTTTGACGTTAGCCATCTGTTATCTCCTTACTGTATTTGTAATGTTTTAAATACCTCAAAATTTCCAGTATCATCCACAATAATTAATCTTTTATTAGCTACATCTAAAAACATTCCACTTTTTGAATTTTCAGTTAGCTTTCCTTTATAATTTGGATAATAAATAGAAGCGTATGTATCTGCAGTTTCAATTGTTACTGGTTGTCCTGACATTTGATCACTATTAATTTGTGCATCAAAAGAAGTTGCAAGACCTAAGTCACCTAATGCTAACTTATATTCTTTACTATTAGGATTTAAACTTTTTAAATATTCTATTTTTTTCTGCGTAATACCAGGAGCATATGTTTTGTTTAGATCTCTTAAAGCCTGGGCTGCAATGTTTTTCTCTGCAATAGATTCTGAACTTGCTATTTTCTTTTCTAAGAATTCTTTTTGTGTTTGGTAATTTATAGCAGTCTTAGCAGCTGCATCTTTTATTTTTTCTGTTCTACTTGGACCAGCTTTAGCTTCATCTCTTAAATAAGCTTTAAATTTATCACCAACTGTTTCACCTTCAGCTCCAGCAAATCTTAATAACATATCACCAACATCTCTACTTAATGCTTTGCCACCACCCATTAACTCAAAGTATCTATCAGCCATATCTTTGATATCTTTTTCTGGATCCTCTACTACTGGTTCTTCATCCTTTTCATCTGTTATAATTGTAGGTGTAGTGTCTATTTCACCACTAAATTCTTTTTCTTTGATCTNCATTGTGGGGCTTTTAAATTTTTCTGTTTTTATAGAAGATGTATCAATTGATCCTTCACTCGCTTCTGTTTTTTTATTCTTTTTTGGAAGCACTGAAGTGTCTGTGCTAGCTAGTAAAATTTTTTCATCTTCGTCTTCATCACCTTTAGATTTATAAAAATCTGTTAAACTAGCTGTATCAGAAAGTTTTGCCTCTTTACCAACAAGAGGAAATTGTTCTGTATCAAACATTGTTGCTTTAATTAAATTATTTAAAGGACCTGTTGTTCTATCTGGAAGATATCTAGATAAAGGATTTATTTTAATTTGTTCACTTAATAAAAGAGGGTTGTTTTTATTAGCATCTATAATTTGTTGACCAGTTACAAAGCCAGCACTTTGATATCCAACTCTACCGCCATCCATTAATCCAGATGTAATCCCCGTTCCACGGCTATCAATTACCTTACCGCCTCTAAACATAGGTCTTCTTAATATTCTNCTCATTATCCAAATAATCCTAATTTACCTGCAATACCACCAATACCTGCTGCGCCTGTTAAGAATTGTGACATAGGGCTAGCTGGTGCTGCTGGCGGTGCATATCCTACTGTTTGTGTAGGGAATGCTCCTGGTTGAATTTGTGCAAGTTGTTGACCAATCAATCCTAATTGTGTGAATGGTTGGAACTCTGCTTCTCTAGCTGCAATTTGTGCGGCATCTAATTGTGCTTGTTCTTGTGCTTGTTGTTGTTGACCTAGTGCAGATTGATATTGACCTAAACCTTGTTGTGCTGCTAAATCTGCTGCCGCTGCCGCTTGAGCCTGTTGAAATCCTTGTGCTAATAATTGTGCCTCTAGTTGTGCTCTATTTAATGCACCTTGATTTAAAAAATCTGCTTCCATTATACCTGATCTAGCACCACCAAAAGCACCAGCTGCTATTGCTCTATCTCTCAAAGCTGTTTGTTGTATTCCTTGTTGTTTATCAAATTCTGCCAAAGTCGTATCAATAACTTCTTGTTGATACGGAGACATAAAAGGTTTGTAAGCATCAGGTCCTGTTAAAGCTCCTAAACCTGCTGCAGCTGTTGCAGCATCTTTTTGTAATTGTGATCGTGCAGCTACTTTAGGATCATAAGCAGTTGTATCAATACCTGTAAAGGTGGAAGGTACTGCACCTGCTCCTAGTTTATCTATAGATTTTAAAAAGGCTGTAAGCGAACCTTCTAATATTGGTGCTGGTTTTGTTATTGTTACTGTTTCTGCCATTATGCTCTAGCCTCCAAAGTATTCATTAAATTATACATTCTCTTTGCACCTTTATTAACACTACCACCACCCGCTGCTCTCACTGCATCAGCAGTCATTACAAATTCATTCTTTGATAATCTTGCAGGTACATCATCTGCTTTTTCTTTTTTACCAATTGGCACAAAGCCACCTTTTCTTAAATCCATTTCTTTGCCACCAAGATCCATTAGGCCTCCGTCTTTAGCCGTTGTTCTGCCTCCTAAAAATTCTTCTATCGCATCTTCATTTATTCTAAATAATTGACGATCTTCATCACCTGGTAACTTAAATTCTATTACTGCATCAGGTATTATTTTCTGTAACTCTCTTAATGATTCAGGAGTAGGGTTTTCTTTAGCTTTTTTAATTAAACTCATAATACCGCTATCACCACCATCGTCAAAACCTATTCGACCGCCCGTTGCTTTCATTTCTTTACCTAATATTTCGGTTTGTATAAACTCAAACTCTGATTTTTCCATTTCACCATTTCTATACATTTGTGGAGCATACAATTCATAAAATTCCTTTTTTCTATCGTCTGGCATTACACCTTCTACATCATTATACATCGCTTCTATAATAGCTCTCATTTCTGATTGACCTGGTTTCATAGTTACTTTTAATTTATCTACTAAAAAGGTTTTTGGTTCTTTTTCTATTTTTTCTACAGCTTCTGTTATACCACCAAAACTTACATCACCTCCATTATCAAACCCTACTCTGCCACCATTTCTTAAACTTATTAAACCACCAGCTTTGTATCCTGCTGATGAAACTGTTTCTTCTATTTCATCATCAGTAAAAAATCCATAAGATCTCATTGCATTTCTAATTGCATCACCTCTAAGTCCACTGTCCGCTATTGCTTCTGCTGCTGCTAATGCTTCGTCTATAGCTGCTTGTTTTTCTAATTGTCTTGCCTGTGCCTGCATCACATCACCAGTCGCTGTTGCTGCCGGTGCTGTTGCTATCTTTAATCCTTCTTTACTAAATAGATTTGGAATCTCTCCACCAGGTCTTAAAAATTCTGAACCTTTAGCTAAACTTTCTAAACCAAAATCACCAGCTTTTTGTAAAGCTGTTCTTTTAACATTAGCGTCTTGAAGTACGTTAGCACTTTGTGCTCCTCTAAATGTTTCAGCCGCACCTGGTGTGGTCATTGCACCTGACAACGCTCCGAGTCCNGCTGATAATAAATTAATNTCACCTTCATTACCTTCTTGTGCAAGTTGTGCACCAATATTCATAAGACCAGAAGTTAAAGCTCTTCGGCCCATTGTGCTTCCAATAAAACTTTGCATACCCGCTGGTCCAAATACCGGGGCAAACGCAGCTAAATATGGTAATGCTGGTTTAATTTCATTAGGTATTACTTTATCTAATACCTTTGCAACTGGTTTGAAAATTTTCTTAANTAATCCCATAGTTTCTCTTTATATTGTCAATATTGAAGCAAGTTCGCAAAGCTTGTAAAAAGGCGAGTGTAT
>FUFK010066842.1_pt1 | contig 12767 bp, 16 predicted proteins | sample 1021851 | NCBI WGS metagenome assembly FUFK01 (sample SAMEA51879418, study PRJEB19060) | metagenome | reverse complement strand
TAATCTGGGCAACAACATATGCAGGCATTACTTTCTATTTTAATCTTTACCTTCTATTATTATTTATGATCTCATTTTATTGAAATCCATGATTTGATCAATCAACTGATGTTTATGTGGCTCATAAAAATCATTCATTGGTCCTAGTTGCTCATTAATTGCTTCTTCACTCTCAGCTTTCCAGTGACAAAACATGATTAAATCGTCCCCGGGAGAAACAAATGATGATTGACAAACCGCTTTTGGACCAGTTGTAGATTTAACAATATCTTCAGGCTTCATTGATGCCATAGTTTCTTGCATTTTTTTTTTCATCTCTACTGATTTAAACTTATGCGTTGTTAAGTAATCTTTCATATTTTTCCTCTAGTTTCATTTTTATTTTTTCATAGCATTAAACATGCTTAAAGTATCATCAAAAGTCATCATAACTTTTGTTTTTCCTTCATCAGTTGATTCAAAATAATGACCAAACATAGTATCCATGTTGTCAGCAGTTGCATGTACTCTAACAAATACTTTATTTCCTTCACTGATCATGTCTAAAATTTTTAAATGAAAATTTGGCCATATCGCTGGAATTTTTGACATTGCAGCCATCATTGCCTGTTTACCTTTATGCACCCCTGATAATGGATGAACACCTTCTTTACCTGGAAATGTCCAAACAATATTGTCATCAATCATTTCATTAAAAAAAGTTTCCATATCTCCTTTACCAAAAAGCTCGTAAGCTTTTCTTGTTCGTTCTTTTACGTCCATTTTTTCTCCTTTGCTAATATAACGTTTGAGCTACTTTCTTTACTCTATCTTCACCATTTGGAATTGTACTTTCTAAGAACTTATGACAACCATCAGTTAATTTCTCATCATATTTAGATCCATAATATTTATCTACAGCTTTGTTAACACCGTCATCCCATGTCTTTTCTTTTATTCCAATTTCCAAAGCATATTCTTTCCAAACCTTAACTGATGCCATTGATTTTTCTTTCATTCCATATTCAAAGCTCTCACCTGAGGGTAAAAAATAATTTGCCATATAAATTCCAACACAATCCCAAGCTTTGTCTTTATTTTCTTTACTTAAAGTTTCAGCATTAGCAGCACTGGTAAAAATAAAGAATGTTAAAACCAAAAATATTTTTTTCATATTTATATCTCCTAATATTAAGACTAAAATGTTAAGTATTTATTATAAAGTGTGAAAACTGACGCTGTGATATGTTAAAATTGCAAAGCTTTGATTGATAAAATTATTATAAGTTTCGGAACCTTAAGTTATTTCTATTTAATTCACTAATTTTCGTACAACCCATAAGCTTCATATCTCTCTCTAATTCGGTTTTATATTGACCCAAAGCTCTTTCAACTCCTGCTTGACCCGCAGCTGCTAGTGCATAAAGATATAATCTTCCACCTGCACATGCTTTTGCACCAATCGATAAAGCTTTAAGCATATGTGTTCCTCTTTGAAATCCGCCTTCACAAATAACATCAATCTTATCACCAACTGCATCTACTATTTCTGCTAACTGATCAAAAGGTGATCTTGATCCATCAAGTTGTCTTCCACCATGGTTTGAAACCATTATTCCTGTACATCCAATATCGACTGCTTTTTTTGCATCCTCGACACTCATAATTCCTTTAAGTGCGAAATGACCGCCCCACTTAGAGCATAATTTTTCAGCATCATTCCAATTCATAGACTGATCTAACATTGTTGAAAAATAATTTCCAATCGAGGAATTTGTGCTTGTTCCTTCTTTCACAAAATCTTGAAGATGTGGTAGTTCAAATTTTCCTTTTGTTAAATAATTTATTCCCCACATAGGTCTTGTCGCAAAACTATATAAACTCGACAAAGTTAGTTTAGGTGGTGAAGTAAATCCTGTTCTTAAGTCTCTTTCACGATTTCCACCTGTTATCGTATCAACCGTTAAGGCCATAACATCAAAATTTGCTGCTTTTGCTCTTTCTAAACAAGAGTCATTGAGACCTCTATCTTTATGAAAATAAAATTGAAACATTTTTGGAGTATCAATCATTGATGATATTTCCTCGACACTTACTGTTGCTAAAGCTGAAACACCAAACATTGTATTAAATTTTTGAGCTGCTTTACCAACTGCTCTTTCACCATCATAATGAAACAATCTTTGTAAAGCTGTAGGAGAACAATAAAATGGTAAATCTAATTTCTTTCCAAATATTGTTGTTGAAAGGTCTATGTTTTCTACACCTCTTAAAACATTTGGTACTAAATCTACATCATCAAATGCACTTGTATTTCTTTTATATGTAATTTCATCATCTGCAGCACCATCAATGTAATGAAATATTGGAGAAGGTAATTTCTTTTCAGCAAGTTTTCTAAAATCCGCAAAGTTATGACAATCTTTTAATCTCATATCACTTTAATATATCAATTATATCCAATTTGGATACGGTAAACCTTTTTCTTGAAGGAATTTTTTATTGAATAATTTGCTGTTATATTTATCACTCTTGTCGCAGAGTATCGTTACGATTGTTTTTCCTGGTCCTAATTCTTTTCCTAATCTTATAGCACCTGCAATATTTACACCGCAACTAGTCCCCAAACTTAATCCTTCATTTTGAATAAGATCAAACAAAACTGGTAAAGATTCATTATCACTAATAGAAAATGCACCATCGATCTTTGCTTCTGCAAAATTAGCAGTCACTCTACTTGAGCCAATACCTTCAGTAATAGAGTTACCCTCGCTTTTTAATTCACCATTATTTATGTAATTACAAAGTGAAGAACCTGCTGGATCAGAAAGATAAATTTTAATATCTTTATTTTTTTCTTTTAAGTAACTACTCACACCGGCAATGGTTCCTCCAGTTCCAGATGCACATATGAATGCATCTACTTTACCATCTGTTTGATCATAAATTTCTGGGCCTGTAGTTTCGTAATGTCCTTTTAAATTTGCAGTGTTGTCGAATTGATTTGCCCAGACAACCCCATGATTATTTGAACTTCTTAACTCATCAGCTAATCTTCCAGCAACTTTAACATAATTGCCGTCATCTTTATATGGTTTAGGAGGAACTAATCTTAAATCGGCACCAATATTTTTCAGCATATCTTTTTTTTCTTGTGTTTGGTTGTCATTCATTACTATTACAGTTTTGTAACCGATTGAGTTTCCAATCAAACAAAGTCCGATACCAGTGTTCCCTGCAGTTCCTTCAACAATTGTTCCACCCTTAGAAATTAATTTTTTTTCCTCTGCATCTCTTATTAATGCAAGTGCAGCTCTATCTTTTACTGAACCTCCAGGATTTAAATATTCTGCTTTACCATATATGTTACACCCTGTTATCTCGGAAGCAGCTTTAAGTTTAACCAATGGTGTATTTCCAATACCATCAATAAAATTATTTTGAGAATTCTTCATTTAATTTTTATCACTTTGTTCAGTAATACCATAAGGTTTAAATGTTTCATCATCAGCTGAACTTTCACCAACATTCTTAGCTGGAATTCCGACCATGATCGCGTTTTCAGGAACATTTTTAGTAACAACAGCATTGGCACCAATCTTAGCATTTTTTCCAATAACAACTGGACCTAATATCTGTGCACCAGAACCAACAACAACATTATNCATTAAAGTGGGATGTCTTTTTGTATTTCTTTGATCTTCCGAATTAATGCTTGGAGAAATTCCACCAAGTGTAACCATATGATAGATTGTAACATTATCCCCAATATCAGAAGTTTCACCTATTACAACACCCATACCATGATCAATGAAAAGATTTTTTCCTATTTTTGCTCTTGGATGAATTTCTATACCAGTTAAAAATCTTGAAAACTGAGAAATAATTCTTGCTATCAAATCAAATTTTGCAATTGAAAAAAAATTTGCAATTTTATGAAAGAATACAGCCTTTACTCCTGGATAAGTTAAAATAACATACAGCTTAGACTTCGCAGCTGGGTCTCTCTTAATAATAGATTCTAAAAAATCATTCATAATTNATTTGTTTTTTGATTTAAAAAACTACTTATTGCAACAACAAGAAGTTTCTTCAGGTTCACAACGACAAACTATTGTGCCATCACATCTGCATTTATCGTTCAGACAGTTTGAGCATTTGCTTTTTAAATTTTCGCAAGGCATGCAGGATATATAATTGTTCAATATAAGAATTCAATACTTAAATTGACGCTAAGCTACATCTGATCTGAAGTTAAACCTTTAACATTTGCAGGAACCGCTATATCCATCATTTTTGGATTAGCTAGATTTAAATTGTTCATGATTTCTATATATTGATCAACAGAATCAACTTGTAATCTTGGGTTATTTTTTAGCTCGCTACCAATCGTAGATGAGGTTTTACCATTATAGTCATGAGCAGGTAATACAATTGTATTTTCAGGTAACTTTAGAAGCTTGTTAAAAAGAGAGTCGTATTGATCTTTTGCACTTCCATTTTGAAAATCTGTTCTACCAGTTCCATTAATTAATAATGTATCGCCAGTAAAAACTCTATCATTCATAAGATAACTGTATGAGCAGTCAGTATGACCAGGAGTATAAATTACTTTAAGTTCAATATTATCAATTTTAATTTTATCATCCTCTTTGACATGTAAGTCAACAACTTCTGATTTTGATTTTTCACCCATGATCTTTGTACAATTAGTTTTTTTACTGAGTTCATTCAATCCAGTAACATGATCAGCATGAATATGTGTATCAATTACTTTTACTAACTTTAGATCTAACTCATCCAAAACATTTAGATATTTATTTGTATGTTCAATTACTGGATCTATTATTAATGCTTCTCGTCCTTTATCACTTGCGAGGATGTACGTGTAGGTTGAAGATTTATCATCAAATAATTGTTTAAAGATCATATCTAATAATATTATTAAAAATTGCATGATTATTCAATCTTTCATATAATTATAAAATAATAATTCATTTAGGAGGGTAAATGACTTTAAAAATAAATAGTTTGGCTCCAGATTTTACTGCTGAAACTTCTGAGGGTAAATTATCTTTTCATGAATGGTTAGGTGATAGCTGGGGTGTATTATTTTCTCACCCAAAAGATTTTACACCTGTCTGCACAACAGAATTAGGTGCTTTAGCTAAAATGAAACCAGAGTTTGAAAAAAGAAATGTTAAGGTAATGGGGCTAAGTGTAGATCCAGTATCTGATCATGTTAAATGGCTAGANGATATTAAGGATGTGTGTGGTTTAAAACCAAATTATCCAATTGTTGCTGATGAAAAGTTAGAAGTAGCAAAACTTTACAATATGTTAGAAGGTGATGCGGGAACGACATCTATGGGAAGAACAGCTGTAGACAACGAAACAGTTAGAACCGTCTATATTGTAAGACCAGATAAAAGAATTGGATTATTCTTAACCTATCCAATGACTACAGGAAGAAACTTTAAGGAAATTTTAAGAACAATAGACTCTATGCAGAGAACTGCAAAACATAAAATTGCAACACCTGCAGATTGGCAACCAGGAGATGATGTTATTATAGTTCCCAAAGTTACAAATGAAGAAGCAAAAAAAATCTATCCTGATGGATGGGAAACCGTAAAACCATATTTACGAAAAGTCCCAGATCCAAATAAATAATATTTAAATTATAAATTAAACCAACAACTTTAATTAAGTTGTTGGTTTTTTTAACCTATAGTTTCCAAAACTTTATTTTCATCAATAAGCCTCATAAACTTTTCATGATGGTTATAGTAGTCTTTAAACTTTAGATTTTTAAAATTGTTTATCGGGTGAACTAATTTATCTCTATTCTTTCTTTTTAAAATAAGCCCTAAGCCTTGATCGGCTTTGATTGTATATGTGTCAATATCCTCCCTAGTTCGGGACTGAACGATTGATTTCCAAACATCACCATTCCAACTCGAATGAGTTTGTGGAATCGTTTGATGCCAAATTTTAGCAGGAAGACAATCATGTAGTAAAATGACTCCATTTTCGTTTAAAACATTTAAAGAATTATCTATATCTTTTAATACTTGCTCATGGATATGCAGACCGTCTATAAAAATTAAATCAAAAGTATCTTTATTCTGTGAAAAAAATTCATCACTGGTCATACGTAATGTACCACCTGATTGAGGATCAACACCAACTTTATTTTCAATTTTGATTTTTGAAAAATTAACATCACTTTGACAACCAATTTCCAAGTAACTTTTAAATTTTTTTGAATAAATTAATTTATTAATTATATCAAATCGTGTTTGTGTTTTATTCCAATCATAATTGAATTTTTTGCTAAATCTTTCATTTTTAATGTAGTAGTAAAATCTTCTTAAATAGAGTGTAAATTTACTTGGTAATGCATCATTTCTTATCATTTTTTCAAATATTTTTTCATTGATACTTGTGCGAGTAATAAATTTGGATCTATAAATATTTTAGACTCTCTTATTTTTTTAAATGACTTATAAGCAAAAATAGCAATTGGTAGTTCTGTACATCCCAAAATAATTTTTTTACATTTAATTTTAATTAAATAATTAACAGCAGGCTTTAAAACTTTTTCAGCCTCTCTTACCTTACCCATTTTGACAAATTTAATTGCCTTATTAACACTATTTTTTTGTAATTTTTTTCCAGGAGAAACTAATTTAAATCCTTTATCAAAATATTTACTATAGACTTTTGTCTTAATAGTAGCTTCTGTACACAAAATACCAATTTTAGAATTTTTTTTACAAGATTGTTTTGCGTGAAGGTAGACTTCTTTTGGCATACTTACCAAAGGTATTTTTATTTTTTTTTGAATATCTTCATGCCAATAGTGAGCTGTATTACATGGCATGACTATAAATTTACATTTATTTTTCTGTAATAATAAACATCCTTTAACCAATTCTTTTAAAACATTGTAATATTTTTTTAAATTTTCAGGTCGTCTTGGTGTGTCTGATTTATTATAAAGAATAAATTTTGGATAGTGTTGATCTGACTTTCCTCTATTAAGCACAGCTATCTTATTACAGAAATCTAGACCTGCTTGAGTTCCCATTCCACCAAGTATTCCAATCATAAAAGAAAGTTTTATTTAAATTGTTTTATTTCTTGATCTCATAAAAACTAAAATTAAACAACCATTATTTGTATGAGATGAGTGTGTAGTTCCGGGTTCAAAGCTTACAAAGTCTCCTTTTTTAAAAACTTTTCCGTCAGCATCAATCAATTCTCCTTCCAACATGTAAAACTCCTCGTAGTTTACATGTTCGTGTGGAACGCTTTTAGATCCAGGATCCATTTTTAAAATGTAGCTTCCTTGGCCTTTTTCTTTATCATAACTAATTTTATGCCAACTCATTCCTTTTATTGGTTCACCATAATTATCAAATGGTTCAAAAGATAAATTTTTTGGATCAATTACAGTCCGTTTGTTCATTTGAATTAAATTATATCTTTTTTAGAAAATAAGAAATAATAAATAAATATGGAATTTTTATTTTTAGGATTTTTTACAGGTTTAAGCCTAATTCTTGCTCTAGGTGCCCAAAATGTATTTGTAATTGAGCAGGGTTTGAAAAAACAGTATGTTTTTATCGTTTGTTTAATTTGTTCTATATCCGATTTAATTTTAATTTTTTTAGGTATTTTTTTATTTGAATATTTTAATGATGTTTTTACTAAACAAATTGAACTTTTATTTAATATTTTATTATTTATTTTTCTTATATATTTTATTTCAACTAAAATTAGGTCTAATTATAGCAATATCAATTTTGAGATAAAAACTGAGACATATAAATTAAAAAATATTTTTTTAAAAACATTAGCATTTACTTATTTAAATCCTCATGTTTACTCAGATACAGTTTTTTTCTTAGGCAATTTATCTAAAAATTTTGAATTAGCTGATAAATATTCGTTTGGGGTAGGAGCTTCAATTTCTTCTTTTCTATTTTTTTTTATACTTGGCTATCTCTCAAAATTTTCATCTAATTATTTAAAGAATCCAAGGATTTGGAAAATTATAAATAATTTTATAATTCTATTTATGAGTGGAATAGCTTTATACGTGTTGAGAGAGATAATTAATTATTATTGAAAAATCTAGCTTTTAGCAGACCATAATAACTCATTGGAAATTTGAAATTTACCACTAAATATAAAGTATGAGTCTAGACAAACATTATATGCCAAAAAATTTAAGTGACAAGGTTGCACTTGGTTTCACTAAATTTTTAAGATTTCTTGCTGATACTTTTTTCAAAAAAAGATACGGCCATAGAGCTGTAGTTCTTGAAACGGTTGCAGCAGTGCCAGGTATGGTTGCTGGAATGTTACTTCACCTTAAATCTTTAAGAAAAATGCAAGATGATAAAGGATGGATTAAAATTTTATTAGATGAAGCTGAAAATGAACGAATGCATCTAATGACTTTTATACATATTGCAAAACCAACTATGATTGAAAGAATTATTATATTGATAGCTCAATTTATTTTTATTATCACTTATGCTATAATTTTTATTGCATCACAAAGAACAGCTCATAGAATAGTAGGATACTTCGAAGAAGAAGCTGTTAGAAGTTATACAGAGTATCTGAATGAATTAGAGATGGGTAAAATTAAAAATATCCCTGCACCTGAAATTGCTATTAATTATTGGAACTTACCACTCAATGCAACTTTAAAAGATGTTGTAAAAGTTATAAGAGACGATGAGGCAGGACACAGAGATGTAAATCATAGTTTTGCAGATATAATCAATAGCAAAATTAAACCAAAATCAGAAACAAATAAAAATAATGATCAAATTAAAGATGCTCAAACATTAAAAGAAAATAATTAAAGGAAACTTATGAAATTTTTAAAATTATTAATAATTTTTATACTTTTTAATACAACATCTTTTGCTGATAAAAATATGAAAATTGGATCAAAGGGTAAGCTAAGCGAAGTTGACAGAATAATTAAAGTTAAAATGTATGATAACTATTATGAGCCTAAATCTTTTAGTATTAAAAAAGGTGAAACAATAAAATTTGAAGTCATTAATGCAGGAGAACTTGTTCATGAATTTAATATTGCAAATGCAATGATGCATAAAAAACATCGTCCAGAAATGGAAAGGATGGTTGAAAATGAAATATTACTTGCAGACTCAATTGACAGAGAAAAAATGAAGAAGATGGCAAAAATGGATAAAGCTATGGGCCACTCTCACAGCAACAGCGTTCTATTAGCTCCTAAAGAAAAAGGTGATTTGGTTTGGAAATTTGATAATGCAATGAATATTGAAATTGCNTGTAATGTACCNGGTCATTATGAAATAGGAATGATTGCTAAAGTGCAATTAGACTAACTATTTCAATTATTAATCNCAAATAAATGAGCTCTGAAACTATAAACTTTAATTGGTCGTGTAAGCATACNTGGAAAAGAAGTGCTAAAAATACAGCNTGGTGTTTNCTTGGTTGTGCAATTGGTGACTTTGGAACTATATTATTTTTTCAAATTANNAAAATACCATTTCCTGTTTTAGGAATAATGACNCTTGCANTNATTAATGGTTTGATCACGAGTATTATTTTAGAAACTATAATTTTATTAAGACAAAATTTTAAATTTTCTAATGCTTTAAAAACAGCATTAGGAATGAGCTTTATCTCAATGATCAGTATGGAGGTTGCAATGAATTTAACTGATTATCTACTTACTGGTGGCGCGATACTTACATGGTGGGTGGTGCCAATTATGCTTATCGTGGGATTTTTAACACCTTGGCCTTACAATTATTGGAGATTAAAGAAATTTAATATTAGTTGTCATTAAAACTTTACTTTTAAAAGAAATTAATCATAAATTGGAAAATAATTTTTGTGTGATGTCATCAAAAAATTTTTTTTTATTAGTTGTATTTTTCTTTTTTATATTAGGTTCTAAATCATTTGCAGTTTTACCGTTTAAACAATCAAAAGTAATATCCACAGGTTATTCTCCTAATATCAAAGCAGTAAGAGGTATAAATTTTAAACCTGATGGAACTAGGATGTATATAACCAATCGTATATCTGATACAAACGAAAATGCACGAGTAACTCAATATACACTTACAACACCGTTTGATATAAGCACGGCAATAGATCCTGTTTCAACAAACCTAGTAGGCGATGGTGGTTCTATTCCACAACTGAGATTGCCACACGCAATTGAATTTAAACCTGATGGAACAAGAATTTTTGTTACAACCAATAAAGACCCAACTTCGGTCTATCAGTTTAAACTAACTACTCCTTGGGACACTACCACATTAGAATTTGAATTAAGATTTACAGTAGATTTAACAGGTGCTGGTAATGAAGATCAAGTAAGAGCCCTGGCATTTAAACCTGATGGAACGCGTATGTTTGTAGGCGGTAAAGATCAGGATGTTATTCGAGAATATATATTAACAACTCCCTTTGATCTATCGGATGTCTCAGTAGGAGCTATATCAACAGTCGACCTAGAGGATGCTGATGACAGCATGAGAAATATTCAATTTAACTCTGATGGAACTAAGCTTTATATCGCTGGTGATGATAACAATGACATGAAGATGTATTCTTTGAGCACACCTTATGATGTTACTACTTTATCATCTACTTTTACTACATTTGATTTAGGTAGTAGATTTTCTAATATGAGAGGTTTTATATTTGCATTTAACTTTACAAGACTGTTTGTTACGGATGATACCTNAGCAACAAATACAATTTTTGAATATAGCTTAGAATGTGCTGGCACAATTACTTGTAATGATCCATCAAAAGACGATGATATAAAAGCTATAATCGAAGCCAACGCAGAATTATCAAAACGTGCTATCAAGAATAGTACTCTTCCAATATTTCATAGAATAGAATGGTTAAGAAGACATAAGAACAAGGATAATTTAAATAATTTAAATGCTGAAATAGATTTTACAAATGAGAAAATTACTAGATTAGTTAGTGCTCTAAAAAATTTAAAGAAAAAAAAAGACAGAAGTTATAATAGTGATGATTGGTTTCAATGGAGCGAAGGTAGGATTAGTTTAGGAAAAAAAAATGCAAGTAACGCCTCCTCCAGAGACATAGAAAGTTACGGTGTTTCAATTGGTGCAGATAAAATTAAAAAAGAAGACAGAGATACAATGTACGGTTATGTTTTTCAGTATGGAAAAGAAAATATTGATATAGGTGGGCAAGGAACAGGCTTAAATACTAATTCTTATGGCTTGGCTATTTATGGTACGAAAATTGATAACGACGATTTTTTTGCAGATGGTATTATTGGACTAAGTTTATTAGATATTGATCATAATAGAGTCACTTTTGGCAATACCTTAACAGGAGATAGAGAAGGAAGACAAATATTTGGCTCAGTTAATGTTGGAAAAAGATTACATGACGAAAAAATGAACTTAAACCCTGGAGTTAAATTAGATTTTGGATATACAAAACTAAAAGCTTTTAGGGAAAAAACAATTACAGGTGATAGTATAACCGATGTATTAATTTATAGAGACCAAAATATTAAATCTGCTTTGGCTTCAATTGGTTTTCTTTTCGATACTACTGATAAAANAGAGGATAAAATAATTAATCATCATGGAAGATTAGAATATGTTGGTGATATAAGCCCATCCTCAAGTGCAGAATTTTATTATGTTAATAATCAAAATAGTATTTATAATTATAGAGTAAATAATTATTCAAAACATAATTATAGAATTGGTTATGGTTTTGATATTACTTCAATTAAAGGCTGGTCTATTGTCACAAACTTTGAAAGATTTGGGGCTAGAGGAAAAGGTTATAGCAACGAAATTTATTTGTCAGTAGGATATGTTCCAATAGATGATACAGAATATGCTATGAGTTTAGATAATGACAAGGCATCTCTAACTTATATAAGAAATTTAAACGGNTTTGATATCAANATGAGNTCAAATTATAATTTNNTGGGTGAAATNCCAGATTATGGTGCAATTTTAGAAATATCCAACAAATTTTAATTTGATAGCCAAATAGTTTGAAAAGGATCTAAGGCAATATTATTTTTACTAACTGTAGTTCCAATTATTAATTCTTTGTACTTTTTATTTTTTAGTTGAATTTTAATATTTTGAGTTTTTGAACTTAAATTAGAAATACACATTACAGTTTGTTTTTTATCTAAGCTTATTCTTTTAAATGCAAATATCTTTGGTCCAAGATTCATAGTTTTTCTCGAAGCNTTTGGATGAAAAGCTTTATTTTTTNGCNTNATATTTAANANATTNNTTATTTCNTCNTAAATTAAATANTGNTTTGAGTTNTTNTTNTTNANTAATTTATTNAAACGTTCTGCACTCCATTTATATCTNTTTANATCTCTNTTATTATTTGAAATAATGTATTTATTAATGTCATTTGAAGTTCCAAACATTGAATTAAAATAAACTGCTGGAATACCCTCAAAAGAAATCATTATTGCATGAGCACATAGATATCTTGCATAATGAAACTTTCCTTTAGGATCGGTATCAGTTTTTTGAAATGCGTTAAATAAAGTAATATTGGCTTCATATACCTTTTTTGATTTTCCTTGGACTTTTCTAAACGAAAATTCTCCACCATTCTTTTTAAGCCTTTTAAACATTTTATTGATGGCATCTTTATTTAAAAGACCTTCAACTGGCCTCATACCAATACCGTCATGTGATGCAATAAAATTTAGATAACTATTA
>FUFK010071130.1_pt1 | contig 12768 bp, 11 predicted proteins | sample 1021851 | NCBI WGS metagenome assembly FUFK01 (sample SAMEA51879418, study PRJEB19060) | metagenome | reverse complement strand
AATGAGTTCAGCAAAAATAAAATATTTACTTTGATCCATGGCAAATGTGAATGAGAAAATGTGAATCATTATAAAAATCCCATAAAGATAGTTTAAAGTAGATTCTTGTTGATGGAGAATGGAAAAAAAGTGGAACATGAAAAATGTTCCTACAGCTAGCTGAATAAAAGACCATGCTATGAAAGGGTTTGAAAGAGAAGTATGATATTTTTTATAATCTGTTGGGTTTTGAATGATGTAGATAGGAAATTTCAATTTTACATCCTCAGGGCGCCATCCTGTAGGCATAAACCAAATGCGGAATTTATCCCATATGTTTTCTGTATGATATGCATCTTGGATTAATTGCCATAGATGTTTAAAGTTTATTAGNATNGGGTTCCAAGTTTTTNCAGGTCTTAGGATGCCGTACANAGGTTTTATATGATCTAATTCTTCTTGNAAAGAACCGAATATTTTATCCCAGAGAATAAGTANTTGNCCATAGTTCTTATCAATGTATTCTGGGTTAATTGCGTGATGTACTCTATGATGCGATGGCGTCACTATAATTTTTTCAAGAAACCCCATTTTATGTATAAGCCTNGTGTGATACCAAAATTGCATAAATAAGTGAATAGGAGCTAACACAGAAAAAATATCTGCAGGGATTCCAAAGAAAGCCGCAGGGATCATAAGTAATGCGCTAAAATGTACTGTCTCTGATATGCTCTGACGAAGTGCACAGGATAAATTAAATTCTTCACTACTATGATGAATAACATGCCGATTCCAAAANATATTGACCCGATGGTTCAGCCTGTGCATCCAATATCCAGTAAAGTCTTGAATTAAAAAGGCAAACAAAGTTGCAAGCCAGAGTGGTTCTAATTTATAGACAGTAANATGTTTAACAAGCNATCCATAGCTTATAAGTACAACACCAAGGTTAAGGCTGTCTTTGGTAATATTAGANATTCCTGAACTNAAGCTAGAAATNACATCTGTAGATNTATTNACCTTTTTTCCAANCTTCTTTGATGCGATCCATTCCAATATTATTAAAATAAAAAATATTGGTATNGCGATNAACAAGGACTGTATGTAAAAACTCATTTGAATAAGTAGACTAATTAATTTGCGATTAACATTATTTTATAGCAAGGTGCCTGCTTGAAAATTATAATAGAAGTATTGAATATATTGAGCGTTCTAAACTTCAGAGCTTGACATTTTTCTATTAAATAGATGTAATATAAGATTATCTTGAGCATTATTTGAATTATTAAATGTAAGGTTAGTATCTTAAAAATATAATTATAAAAGAAACATAGATGATTATAATTTCAAGTTACCTTTGTATTACATATTAAAATTAAAAACATATCAATGNTAACGGATACTCACTGTCACCTTTTTTATGATCAAATAAAAACTGATTTAGATTCAGTTTTAGAAAGAGCAAAAACCTTAGGAGTTAACAGGTTTATTTGTGTTGCAACTAATTTAGATGATGCAAATGAGTGTTTAGAGCTTAGTAAAAAATATGAAAGTATTTATGCATCGGTAGGTATTCATCCACATGATTCAAAAAATGCNCCAAATGGTTACAGAGAAAAAATATATAATTTNATGAAGAATGATAAAATGGTTGCTGTAGGCGAAATGGGACTAGATTATTTTAGAAATATATCAAGTCCTAAAGTTCAAAAGGAGGTTTTTCGAGCTCAAATGGAGATCGCCGAAGATCTAAATATGCCAGTTATATTTCATAATAGAGACGCTGATAATGATGTTCTTTCCATATTAAAAGATTTCCCAAGTGTTGTAGGTGTTGCACATTGTTTTTCAAGCACGGAAGACACTGCGACAAAATTAATTGAACTAGGATATTATATATCCTTTTCTGGGAACATAACATTTAAAAATAGTCATCTTCCAGAATTTGTAGGGAAATTACCTCTTGACCGTATACTTGTTGAAACTGATTGCCCATATTTAAGTCCTGTCCCCTTTAGGGGTAAACCTAATGAACCAGGCAGAGCAAGGTTTGTAGCAGAAAAAATTTCTGAAATATTTAAGTTGCCACTTGAGGTTATTGCTGCTGAAACTACTAAAAACGCTACAAAGTTATTTAATCTTTGAACTATAAAAAGAAATATAGTGGTCACCCTTTTAGAAAAAAATGGGGGCAAAATTTTTTAACGGATACAAATCTATTAGAAAAAATAGTAAAAACAATTGAGCCNAAGGCNGATGATAACTTTTTAGAAATTGGTCCAGGAGAAGGAGCATTNACAGANCGAATTTTCCCGAAAGTAAAAAATCTTGTTTCTGTAGANATTGATCCATTATTAATCAAAGTGTTAGAACAAAAACCAGCCCTTAAGGGATTGAAAATAGTGCATGGAGATATTCTTAATCAGNACATTGATGCCTTGCCTATGAATAATCCAGTGCGGATTTTTGGTAACATTCCTTATAACATAACTTCACCAATAATCTTTTGGCTGATTGAGCAATTAGATTATTGGAGCGACACTTTTATAATGATGCAAAAAGAAGTTGCAGATCGATTATGTGCAAAAGTCGGAACCAAAGCATATGGTCGCCTTACCGTTGTAGTTGGTGCTTATTTAGATATAAAACATTGTTTTACGATAAAGCCGGATGTTTTTATTCCCAAGCCTAAAGTAGAATCAGCTATTGTAAAGTTTTCTAAAAAAGAAGAAGCGCTTATTGACGATAAAAAGTATATTCGCTTCAATAAACTNGTATCAGCTGCATTTTCTCAGCGGAGGAAAATGTTACGTAATACTTTAAAGGGATGGGATATTCCGACTGCGGCAAAAAAAAGAATTGACTTTACAAGAAGGCCAGAGACATTAACTATTAAGGAATTTGCTTCATTGGTTTAATCCTTGTAACTGATTACTTATACGGTTAATATCGCCGGCTTTTTATAATGCAAATTATTTTAATATTACCACAAACTACACTTTGGAGGTGATTTAAGTGGTAGAAGTCCAAGTAAATGAAAAAGAATCATTCGAAAGAGCTCTTCGGCGTTTTAAAAAAATGTGGGAGAGAGCTGGTGTCCTAAGGGAAATCAGGAATCGATCTTTTTATGAGAAGCCAAGTGATGCAAAACGTGAGGCCAGAAAAAAGACAGTAAGAAGAATTAAAAGATTGGCTAGGATTGAGGCGTTGAGAAACGATCCGCGTGCGAACCGTTTTCGTCGTAAAAGACGCCGTAAATAAAATCCCCGATGGGGAAGGTAAAGCTCTGAGTTTTTCAGAGCTTTACCTTTTAAATATTTTTTCTAATAGTTCTCTAAGATTATACAAAAATAATAAAAAATGTTGATTCGNAGTATTTCTGGAGTACGAGGTTTAGTTAANACTCACCTAAAACCAGAAGATTCAGTCGTATATGCAAGAGCAATGCATAAATATCTTCCTGACGGTGTTATTGTTGTNGGTAGAGATAGTCGTCCTAGCGGTGATTTAATTTTAGAATCGATGTGTGAGNAGTTAGTTCAGCTTGGTAGAACTGTCATCCACTGCGGTATTGTACCAACTCCAACAGTTCAGTTTATGGTTCACANNACAGAAGCAGTNGGNGGTTTTATAGTNACNGCAAGTCACAATCCTATNGAATGGAATGGNTTAAAATTTGTTAGAGANGANAGNACTTTTTTNCATCCAGATGATTGNCNAAATCTTTTTGAAATTGTTGATCAAGACCCTGTGATTAAATCTGCCCAAGAGCCAGGGATCATATGGCAAGAAAAGAATGCAGTACANAAACATTTAATTTCTTGTGTTAGTTTGAAATGCATTTCTTTAAATCGAATTCAAAGGAAGAGATTTAAAGTTGTTATTGATTCTGTTAACGGTGCAGGATCGGATGCTCTTCCAGCTATTTTGCAGGCTTTAGGTTGCGAAGTAATTNNATTAAATTGTGAACCAAATGGAAATTTTACTAGGGGAACCGAGCCGTTGCCTGAAAACTTATTGAATCTCAGTCAAATGGTAAAAAAGCACCATGCTCATGTTGGCTTTGCAATAGATCCAGATGCAGATAGATTGGCAATTGTCAATGAAAAGGGGGAACCCTTAGGAGAAGAATATACTATTGTATTAGCTGCAGATGGATATCTGAAGGAAATGAATCAAATTGAGAAGTTTGTTCTGAATCTTTCTTCTTCTCTTGCCTTGGATAAACTGGCTGAATTAAAGAGAAGTTCAGTAGTGCGTTCCGCCGTTGGGGAAATTAATGTTGTGAATAAAATGAATGAAGTCAATGCAAATCTTGGAGGAGAAGGGAATGGTGGTGTTATCCTACGTGAATGTCATCTAGGGAGAGATTCATTAGTTGGAGTTACTATGGTTTTAAATAGGATGTCTCAATCCAGTGAGCCTCTTAGTGTTATACATCAATCACTGCCTCAATTTGTAATAGTAAAAGATAAAGTAAATGTTAAAGGAATCGATGCCGAAGATATTATAAAAAAAGCAGTGAATCTTTTTGAAAACGTTGAAAAAAATACGTTAGATGGAATAAAGTTCATATGGAAAGACAAATGGGTTCATCTTCGAAAGTCGAACACAGAGCCCATTATTCGTATTTATGCTGAGGCTCCAGATAAAAAACAAGCGATAGAGTTAATTGATAAGATAAAAAGTTTAATTTGAGTGAATAGCTTATCTAGCCTTATTGATCATACGAACTTAAGACCTGATGCATTGCATTCGGATATAGAAATTTTGTGCAAAGAAGCANTCCAATATAAATTTGCTTCTGTATGTATAAACCCTGTTTATGTATCATATGCAAAATCAATTTTGAAAGATGAAAATCCGAAGGTTTGTTCTGTAGTTGGTTTCCCTCTTGGAGCAGATTCTGANGAAATGAAATATGCAGAAGCACGATTTTTAATTTTTCNGGGTGTNGACGAAATAGATATGGTAATGAATANTGCTTTCTTAAAAGAAAGAAAANNAGATTTAGTAAAAAATGAAATTAAAAAAGTTGTTGAAGCTGCAGATGGTAATTGTGTGAAAGTAATAATAGAAACTTCTTTATTGAATCAAGATGAAAAAGCTTTAGCTTGTAATATAGTTATGGAAAGTGGGGCAGCTTTTGTAAAAACCTCAACCGGGTTTTCTTCCCCAGGAGCGACTCTTGAGGATGTAAGGCTAATAAAAAAGGTGGTTGGTGATCGAGTGGGTATTAAGGCTAGTGGAGGGATTAATACCAAAAATGAAGCTCTTAAATTTATTGATGCAGGTGCTACCCGTATTGGAACGAGTAGGGGAGTTGAAATTATTTTATGAGTGAACCCATGACTATCAAGCGAGGTGTCGAACTTGAATTGGATATAAAATCGCTGGCATACGGAGGGATGGGTGTGGCTAAGATCGATAACTTTGTAATTTTTGTAAAAGGTGCAATCCCTGGTGAAAAAATAATTGCTCGTATATATAAAAAAAGAAAGGGTTATGCAGAAGGGACTGTTAAAGAGGTAGTTGAAAAATCTAACCATGCTGAAAAAATTCGNTGTAATCANTATTATGTATGTAGCAAGATTCAAAGTCTTTCTTATAATCAACAGTTAATTGAAAAAGCGAATCAGGTAGAGGATGTTTTTCATAGGTTGGGAGGCTTTTCAGAATTTTCATTACATGGAAAGATAGAAGCAGAACAAACTTATAATTATCGAAATAAAATGGAATTCACATTTTCTCCACATCGATGGGTATTAGAGGATGAGCCGGAAGGGGTTGATAAGTCCTTTGCATTGGGTCTACATATGACAGGTAGATATGATAAAATTTTAGATATTAATAATTGCCATCTTCAGCCTGAAATTGGTAACCATATTCTATCATCTGCAAGAGAGGTTTGCCTACAAAATCCTCAGCTTAGGCCTTATGATNCAAAAACACACATTGGGTTTTTACGCTTTCTTATGCTTCGTTTTGGTGTGAATACAAATGATCTTATGGTTAATATAGTTACATCTTATAATGATATTAATAAGCTCTCTCCTTTAATTGATACTTTATTAAAGGAATTCCCCGAGATTACATCTATGGTTAATAATGTGAATACTCGCAAGGCTGATGTAGCCTTTGGTGAATATGAAACTCTGTTATATGGGGAGCCATTTATTAGGGAAAAAATAGGGAAATTAACCTTTGAAATATCTGCTAACTCTTTTTTTCAGACAAATACTAAACAAGGTGAGGTTCTTTATAATGAGGTTTCAAAACTAATTGGACTAACTGGCGAGGAGATAGTTTATGATTTATATTGCGGTACTGGCACCATTGGTTTATTTATCGCAGANAAAGCTAAANANGTTTACGGGTTTGAAGTAATAAGATCCGCACTTGATGATGCAGAAAAAAATGCGGATTTAAATAATATTGAAAATGTTCAGTTTTTAAAAGCGAACCTAGATACCTTTTTTAAATCTGGACAACTTCCAAATAGAATACCGAAGCCAGATATCATTATTGTGGATCCTCCAAGGGCTGGTATGCATCCAGATATGGCACAGTACTTACCAAAGCTTAAAGCAAAGAAAATTATTTATGTATCCTGCAACCCTACAACCCAAGCTAGAGATGCAAAGATATTGTGTGAAAAAGGATATGAACTAAAAAAATCTGTTATGGTTGATATGTTCCCTCATACTCCACATATTGAAAATATAGTGTTATTTTCTAAGCAAGGCCTTTGAAAAACGAGATGAAGGTATTTTTACATCAAACTCAATATTATCAATAATCCACTCTGTTCCTTTACTGTTCCTTTTTAGTTCATCCTTATATATAAATTTTCCAGGAAACCAACGACCTTGAATGTTTTTAATATCTTTTAAGGTGGCGGTCTTGAGTAGTTTCCCGCTTTTAGCATAGAGTTCTTCTCTCAAAGGGAGAAAATATTCTTTATCTACCCAAGTTTTTCGTTTTGGGTATGGAAGACCGATTACTTTTGCCTCCATTGTTATAACCCAATGATCTCGACCTTCTTTTGTTTCAGATCCAGTTATGGTTGCTTTATATATTTCTTGAAGAGGGCGATCTTCCATCATGTCATTGTAGGACATATCTGAACCCATAACAGACTGACGTAGCATATGTCCAGATATTTGAATNACTCTATCTGTTTGTGGTGAGTAGGTCCATAGTCTATCACCCAACTTCAACATTTTTGTTCCTGCCTCGCGAGCTGGAGAAAGGTATTCCGTAAATGATTTGCTTGTTCCGATAACCCAATTTTTAGATTCAATCGTACGACTCGATCTCCTCCCATGCACCACCATTTTACTTTTTAAAACTCTACTTTTGGCGTTGAGATTTTTATCCATTTTATTGATGATATCATCAACGGATATATTTTCGATTTGGCTAGATACGAACGAGAAAAATATCATATACATCATTTTTTTTATCATATTTCAAGCTCCTTAAATAATTGTGCCATCTCTCTTTTGTATATAGCTATTCCAGATAACATAGTTCCCAATACAGTAGCGATTACACCTGGGATGAATCCAATATAGTATAGTTCTGGTGTAATCTGTGCATAGAATATATTTGGCATTACCATTGAGGATGTTGACATGGAGGAAACAACTTCAGAATAATCTATACCGTATTCTTGAACATAATAGGTTAGCATTAGTCCTATACCTGTTCCAAGAATAGTGCCTGTAAATCCTATGATGAGGGACTCTAATATCATGGAGCGATAGACATCTCCTTTTGATTCACCGATTGCAAGACGCAGACCAAATTCGCCATGACGTCTCAGTCCATTCATAAGGCCCATATTCCAAAGAACGATAGTAACGATAATTAAAAATACTCCTCCAATTATTAATAGAAATATATCTACCATATCTACCATAGTCCCCATTTGCTCGCTAGAATCACGTAGTGCTAACATGACTGGGCTAAAGATGTCTGAAGTATCAGAGTAACTATTATTATAATTGGTTCTTAGACTAACTGCTTTGTCATCATTATAAAATAGTGAATGTGTAAAACCGAAAATTTCGGATGCTGCATTTTCCATATCTAAAGCTTCTCTAGCACCTGAAATATCAACAAGCATCATTTGCTTATCTGCTTGACCTTTACGCAAGTCAAAAGTTCCCGCTACTAAAAAATTATAGGTAGTGAATGCGTTATGCATCGTCGTTCCGATGAAGGTTGTTAAGTCGCCGACGGAAATATTTAGCTTATTTGCTAGTTTTTTACTTATCAATACTTCTTTAGAGTTTTTTGGTAATTCCCCTTCAACTAGATACTTTTCTAGTCCCCAGATTTCAGGCATTCTGGTTTCATTACTAAGTAAATCAATTCCTATAGCAATAACGGGCCCTTGATCNTTTGTTTCCCCNTTANTATCCGGNATATCCAATAGACCACCAAAGGTTATTCTAGGGCTCCAAAAATGAGTAGGGTACTCTTTATTAAGATTTTTTATAATTTGATCCACATCCAATAGAGCAAGATCGTTCGGAAGCATCTGGCTCTCCTCTTTATATGCACGAGTTACTACTTTTTCGTGTCCTGAAATAATCACAGCGGTGTCTAAAAANACACTATTCATTGTTCCTTTCATGAAACCAATGGTAAAAATAACAATGCCNACAGTTATTGTAATAATTACAACCGGGAATAGGCTGCGAGATCGATCCCTTAGCAGACCTTTGGTAAGAAAACGAATCATATGNCTGTCTTCCCTTTTAAAGCATTTGTAGGTTTCATTCTAGCAATACGTCTTGATGGTAAATAGCTTACAATAATAACGATAAAAAACACTAAAACAGTTGTAGTGGCAATCAGACTGAAAGAGTAAACGGGCATAAGTTGTTTTGCTATCATAAATCCCATTTCTGAATAATCCATTGGCATTGGGACCCCATGCTCTGCCGTCCACCAAAATATTAGGCCAAAAGGGAATAGTGTTAATGCCGAAGCCAAAACAGCATTAATTCCTCCCTCCAATGTAAAAAGACCAACGACTTTTGATCGTGTCATTCCTAAGGCCATTAGGGTTCCAATTTCTTTTCCACGCCTAAAAATAGATAGTACTTGAGCATTAAATATTCCCATTGCTGCCAACGATAATAAAATCGTAAACATGATTTGATTGCCAGGCTTATCTGCCTCGATTGCAGCTTCAATATCTTGTATCAGATAGTCGACATCTCGATGAATCCAGGATCCNGAGTTTTTTATTTTTTTCTCTCCTATGGCATAGGATACGTAAGTGACTTCGTTTTCCAAGGCTAACATTTTCTGTGCTTTTTTTAGAGGGATCCAAATATGTCCTATATCTAATTTAAAATTTTCAGTATCCATAATATGGACTACTGTACCCTCGTCTGCGTCATAGGTACCATCAGAATCAAGCCAGCGAATTGTAAAGGAGTCCCCGATATTTAGCTTTGTATTATTTGCCATTCCTTTTCCAATCAAGACAGGTATGTTTATATCTTTATTTTTCTCTAANNTATTTGTAGGCATGTTTACAATATTTTGGCTAGGATGAATTCCTTTCATGATGACCGGCATAATTCGACCGTTAGGNTAGATGGCGGCCTGGCTTACAAGTATAGGAACTGCTTTATTATCATTTACTAAATCATTGATTTTTGGAGGCAANGTAGAATGAGAGTCTTCAAATACCATTGGATCTGAAGGATCGTATAGTGGATGCCAATAAGCACCACCAGCAATTTCTGTATCAATTGTGACCTGCTTGGCATGTTGTCTCATCCCATCATATAGTCCTGTTATAAAAATGATCATAAAGAACGAAATACATGTAACAAAAACATTTAAAAAAGTTCTTAGGCGAGCTCCTAATAAATTTTTTAATGCGATTTTAAATAACACTAAATATTCTCTTTTGTTATTTTTTTATCGTTAANAATATTNCCATCTTCCAAACGAATAATACGTTTTAGATATCCCATTATCTTTTCATCATGAGTTGCGAATACAAAAGAAGTGTCGAGCTCTTTATTAAGTTTTGTTAGTATCTTCATGATATTATGAGAATTTTCAGCATCCAGATTTGCTGTAGGCTCATCAGCCATTACAAGCACTGGGTCATGGACAAGNGCTCTGGCAATGGCAGTCCTTTGGCATTCACCTCCACTAAGCATGTTAGGTTTAGAGTTACGTTTATTCGTAAGTCCAACCCATTNGATAGCTTGGTTCACTTTCTGTANTCGATCTTCCTTATTCATTTTATTAAGAATAAGTGGTAGTTCTACATTTTCAAAAACAGTATATACTGGTAGTAGATTATAACTTTGAAAAATAAATCCCATATATTTTCTTCGAAGNCGNGCNCGCTCATTATGAGTCGTATTATCNAATGGTTGNTCTAANACGCGGACTTTTCCTNCTGTTGGAGAGTCTAGACCTCCTATAATATTCAGTAAAGTTGTTTTTCCGGAGCCNGAAGGACCAACAAGACCCGTAAATTCACCCTTATGGAGATCTAGAGTTATATTTTTNAAAGCAGTGAAAAACTCNCTTCCAACAGGGAATTGTTTTATTAAGTTTTGAATTGAGATNACGGTATTGTTTTCCATACTAATCCTTAGTGGTGGTATATGAACATGAATTGAATATTTGTACCAAATCCAGCAATTGATTTTGGAAGCATATTTTCAGATACATTGTATTGATTCCTTTTTGGATTTAGTGAAAATATCCAATTCAAACTATAATTATTAAATGTACTACTCCAACGCAAGTAATGATATGTTTTTTCTTCTNCCCAGTCAANCTGTGAAACATACATGGCTGAATGGGTTATGCCTATAGGTAAACTTGCCATAAACGCNGAATAATATTTTGTTTTGTTTTGATCATTATTTTTATTTGAGGCGTACATTGTTTCTGCCATAATTAATACTCCATNTAAAATTGGAAGAGTGTAATCCNCTCCNAATGTTGTAAGTATAACTTGAGTTTTTTTTGATTGAATTAAAGTGCTCTCATTCCAAAANCCTATTATACCATCGTACCTATAATCGATAGCCATTCTGTTATGAGCTTTATNGATGNNAATACCTGTTTGTCCAATTATTTGGTAGGAGTTTTTTGGATCAGAGTGTATTGTAAGTCCAACTTCTCCTAGTGGAGAAAGGAATTCATACCTCCCTCCATAGGATATTGTATCTAAATCATCTTTAATCAACCAAGACCAGAAAGTATTATTATTTGATGAAAACCACTTAAGCCTTAATGCTTCAACTCCATTTGTTTCATTCGTAGGGTTTTTAATATCAAAACTATCAAACCAGGAAAGAGGGCGAAGAATTTGGGTTGGACCAAATATAATTTTTTGGAGACCCAGTCGAGCCTCTAATTTTTCGTTTGANTAACGTGTCCAAANCCGATAAGGTTTCTGAATTGTTTTGTAAAGTGAGTCTCCCGAGTAATTTCCTTGCAGTTGATAACNNCATTCAAAATCTAATAAAGATTGACTCGATACATTTTTTTTGAAAGAGATAGTAGGGATGTAAGATATACTTGACTGATATTTAGACCATAGTTTAGGAACATCATTTCCTGTAATAGCNCCNAATGTAAATATTCCNTTTTTTGAAAATTGGCCACATATAATTGATGAATTTAAAATTATCCCAAANANTATGTATTTGTAGCCATACATAAATAGATATTATAAAATTTTGCAATTGAATATTATTTTTTGTTTGGATTTGGTAATACTAAACAAAGAGCTGGTAATAGTGTAAGGTCGCAAATTAATGCAGTTCCAATCATTACTGCTGATAATAGACCAAATTGATAGGTTGGGAGAAATGCAGAAAGTAAGAGAACAGAAAAACCTGCAACAAGAACAGAGGTGGTAATTAATAGGGCTGAACCTGTATTCATTATGGTTGCTTTAATTGCATCTACACGATTTTGACCATTTCTTAATTCTTTTCGATAACGGAGTAAAAAATGTAAGCTATCATCAACTGCAATTCCAAGTGCAACAGCAAACGTCATTGCAGTTGGAGGACGAATTGATATACCCATCCATGCTAAAATTCCGAGCACTGTAAAAATAGGAATAAGGTTTGTTATAAGACTTGCAAAAAGAATGGAATTGGCTCGAAACATAAATGCCATTATAATGCTGATTAAGATCAAAGCAAGGCCAAGACTGTTTACAAGTGACTGAACAAGATAGTCATTTGTTTTTAATGCAACTACAGTTGTTCCAGTATATTCTAGTTCAATATAATCAGAGAAAACCTTTGAAATTGAATCTAATTTAGAATANATCATCTTCATTTCATCAGAAGTCTTATCCTCAATTAGTCCTGTTATTCTTAAAATGGTCTGGTTATCATTTATAAGTTTCATCTGCTGACTTGACTGGTTCTTTACAATTTGCTTAATAATTTTTTCATCACTCATTTTTTCAAGGGTCTTTGAATGTATTCTTTTTGCAGATGCTACCAGATCATTTATTGAAAAGAATCGGCTGTTCTTTAATTCTGATTTAAGAATCCTTTCTACTTTTTTCGTGATTTCTAAAATTTTTTGATTAAGTACAGAAGCATCTTCATCATTTTTTCGCTCATTAGTTTTTATCAGAACTTCGAAAGGCAAAACTCCTCCAAAATATTTTTCTGTGAGTTTAAGGTCTTGATATAATTTGTTTTTTGGCCTCAGGTCATCCATTAAAGATGAATTTGTGGATATATCTTTTATCTTGTAAGTACATGT
>FUFK010044288.1_pt1 | contig 12769 bp, 8 predicted proteins | sample 1021851 | NCBI WGS metagenome assembly FUFK01 (sample SAMEA51879418, study PRJEB19060) | metagenome | reverse complement strand
ATCAAAGCCGAGGCTGGATCGTTTGGAAACATAGCTGCATACCTAGCCCTATTAACCGGCCCAGATTGGGGGGTAGTTTGGGGTAAACTTGCTGAAGCCAGTTGAAAACTAGGGCTAGGCGCAGGACCGACAGGCAGGGTGGGAGCCTGTGTCGGAATGTTAAGTGATGCTTCTTCATCTTCGAAAGTAGGAATAGGTTCTGCTTCGATAGCTTCTTCTGTTTCTCTGACAATGCTTGGAACCGATCTTCGTGCAGGGCCAATAAAACCAAGTTCTAACATAAAATCTCCAACAACCTGTGCAAGACGAGATCTTTCTTTGTCACCGCGAGGATTACGCATCATAGCAGCCAGTAATTCCGGATTACGCATTAGCTCTGACATGACGTCAATGTGTTGAGTTGCTGGTATATCTGCAAAAATTCTTCTCATTGTTTCTGCACCTTTACCGGCCGCCATAATTGCACCGGGTCCGGGCTGACCGCCGGTCAGTACACTTTGAGCGCGTGTACCAATAGCAGAACCTGTAATACCTAGATAGAAATCCATAATCGGACCGGCTCTCTCAACCAGTTCTCCGATTTCACCTGCACTCTCCGCAGCTTCGAACTTAACCATTTCTGTGAGGTAAGTTTTCATGTTAGAAATTTCAGCTTCGTTGGCTACGCCGTTGTCCAACATCCATTTACTTAATGGTATTCTGTTTTGAGACCCTTTGATTGGTCTAAACATAGCATTATAAAGAGTGCTGGGGCTAAAAGTTCCAGAATGGGTTAATCCAGCTTTTGTTCCGGCCCACTCAAAAATGGTTGATTTAAGACCATTCATAGCTGCTTCTTTTTGATCTGGAGGCGCGTTTTTAGCAACATCTAAAAGATTGTTTAAATCTCGAATGGGTGTTTTATTGCTTGGAGTTAAAGCTTTTGCAATAGCCGACGTTGGGCTTTCTGTACCGAATATTCTTCCTGTCTTGGAATCTGTCATTGGATTCATAAGATCGTAGAACGAAAGTTGGTTTTTCAATTCGTTTTGTGCTTTTTTGTAGGCTTCTGTTTCTGTTCTCAACAAAATATTTGCCGTTTCCGCGCTTTGCAAATCTCGTTTAAGTGCAGGAAACTGGTTTAAAAGGTCTTCATTAGCATCAATATATTCTGCTAATTTTTGTGGGTTAACGACGCCCGTCTCAGAATCAAACACCGAAGCTCTTGCGTTTCGCAGAATCTGTTCTGTAACACCGCGAAGTGTGCCGACGGTCGTTTCTGCGTTTTGTAATCCCTCATTTACACCAAAATTACCTATTTCGTTTATCTGTTCAACTCTTAGATATGTTGGATCATTACCGCCCTGCAATAAACGTTTAGATAGAAGTTCTGGAGCAAGCCTATCGCCTCCTTGCCTGTTAGAAGCTAACGTGTCACCAACAATAGATCTAGTAAAAGTGTCGTTTAAAGATTTTGAGTAAGCTCTAGCCATATCGTAAGCCAAACGCCAATCTCCGTTACCCGGCGCATTTTCTAAATCTTGCAACATAGCGTCTGCCATAGCAAAGGCCACTCTAGCTTTATTTGTCTCTTTGTTTGCAGAAAACTTTTTACCTAAATCTAAAGCAATAGAACGCATTTCTGTTAGTTCTTTTGAGGTAACAACGTTTACTACCGGACCTGCGTCACCTCTTGCGGCCAACTCTGCATCGATTAAATCTGCACGAGCATTCAAAGCGTTAATCACACCAGTTCTGTTAAAACCTTCACCTGCTTCCAACTGGGCTCGTTCTCTTAAAGCTTCTGCTAATTCGGATTGAGATAGTGCATCTTCGCCAAAAGATTTCATGGTGTCATCGGAATATTCTTGCAATATGTCTGCAAAAACAACACCTTGATTGTTGCCAGATATTTCAGATTCTGCTTGCGAAAAGGCCGCTCTTGCTTTTTCTAAAGCATCACTTGCTCCGTCGTCCGCGGCTTCTAAACCTAATTCGGTGGCCTTTCTTTCAACAAACTGATTGATGAGAGGCATGGAAGTAGAAAATTCTTTTTGATATTCAGGAGTTGATCCAATTAAATCGTTCCAAGCTTTAATGAAGTTTGGTATATTTGTAACGTTTCCTTTATTATCTGTGAATTCAGTAACGTCTATTTCTGGAACCGCTTGCCAAAGTTTCTTTTCTTTGCCTCTGGCTAGTCCCAATTGATTATTGAAAACATCGTATAGCTTTTCAGATAAGCGCATATTTGTTTCTGGATCTACGCCACCACGCATAAGTTCTTCGCCGCGCATAACACTTTGAAAAGCATTTAAAACTTTTTCGTTGGCACTTTGTAGCCTTTGTGCAAAACCACCAGAAAAGGCAGCTTCTGCTAAGTCCGCGGCAGACTGCAAAGCGTCTGGATCACCCGTCAAAGCCATAGCTCTAATAACGTTTTTCAAAGCTTCAATTGAAGATTTGGCGGCTGCGGCTCTTTCTTTTCCAAGCCCAGAACCCATTTGGTCAAGCGAAGCTTCAATTGCAAGCAGCGCGGGGCTACCGGCTTTGGCACCGGCTGTTAATTTGATAGGATTGCCGGAGGCGTCTACAAGCAGCGAAGATAAATCATCTCCTGCTAATTTATCAATAACAGCTTGTACATCCTCACCTTCTGCTTCCAATATTTCAAGAATGCGATTAACAGCTTGTCTTTGTCTAGCGACCTTGATTGGAGAAAGAACATTACTTATTCCTCCAGTGTCATATCTGTTTTTTAAATCGCTAAAAATAGACCTGATGTTTAGAATTCCTTCACCGATAGCTAATGACGGTTGGGATATACCTTGTCCAACTAAACCTCCGCCAAACTCAAACATCAAACGTGCAAACGGATTATCAGGAAAATCTCTTTCAGCTATTCCTGCACCACCTACTGCCCCTGCACCAATAGCCCCTTCAGTTAAAACAAAAGGTACGGGTCGTCCAAAAGCAGAGGCTCTACTTTTGTTGGCTAAACGCTCAATAAATTGAGATACTCTTACACTGCGTGAGGGTTTTATAGGTCCATAAACTTGTTTTTGTAGGTTTGCCAAGTAATTAGCAGTACCTAGCGACGCATTTTTCGAAATAGCAAAAGGTGTAGGTAAGAAAGCTAAAACGCCTGCTGCTGTTTTACCTTGCTCATACGCGGCTCGTTGTCCGGGCAATAAAGGCGCTTCAGGTCCAATTAAAGCGTCTGTCAAAAATTCGCCGCCTTCATAACCAGCTACAAGTCCTGATACGCCGCCCACAATTATGGAAGCTAATTTTGCAGCAGGATGTTGTACGGGAACTTTGGCCCCAGCTTTAGCGCCCGCAATAAATCCTGCAAAAGCGCCTGCCTGTGGGGCAGCTTCACGTTCAAAACCCTCTAAAAAGGTCCCTGCTTCGATTGGATTACCTTCCGTATCGACAGTAAGAAGGTTTATAATCTGATTGTCTGTAAGCGCTCGTTTATTTGGAGCTAAGTCTTTAGTATCCTCGTTAAAGTCAAAAAGCTTGGCTGTTCCATCTCTCAACGTCTGGTAAGTAAAAAAGTCGGGCGCGTCTTTTGACACCTCTGCCGCTATTTCACGAGCAATGATAAAGGATGGGTTTTGACCCTCCGCAGCAAAGTTTCTAACAAAAGCATCTAGTTGCGGTTTATCAAAAACAATTGGATCAAAGGTTGGGCGTTGTGGGTTTTCTTCAGCCATCATTTATTCTTTCGCAAGGTGTTTCTAAGACTGTCTAGTGTGTCACTATCCAAGCCGCTTTCGCCTGCAATTGGCACTGCTTGTAGTAAACCTAGCAACCTTTCAATTTCAAAGTTGTTTGAAAGAACTTGTTGTCGTGTAGTGTCGTCTGGAATACCAGAAGCAAGTTGTGCTAGGTTAGCACGTTTTTGTGATAGAGCTAGTGTTTTTAACTCAACCAGTTTTTGTGCCTCGGACTCAGGGTTTGTAAAGAAGGCGTCCGGATCGGGGAACAACGCTCCAACTCTTTCAAGTTCAGCAACAGGGAAGCGTGGGTTAACGACAAGAGCAGATCTACCTAGAATAGTAACTCCGCGTAAGAATTGCTTATTTGCTTGAGTTTCTTGAAAAAATTCTCTTGCAATTGGTATTGCGCCTGCAAAGGTTCTGTCGAGGAAGACAGCAAAGCCTGCATATGGACCCGTGCCGTTTCTTGCCGCGTCCATAGCGTTTCGAACAAGATTAGAATCCTGTGCGCTTAAATTGACTGGGTTAGCAGCGGTGCCGCCCCTTGTAATGTTACCAATCATTTCCTCATCAAATTCTGCAAGTTGGTTACCTGCAAGCGTTTTAATTCTTTCCTGCGCTGCAACATTATATGCAATAGTATCGCTTAAAGGAGTAGCATTGTTTGGAATAGGTTTAGACTGACCGTTTCCATCTGTATAAGTTCTTCCACCGTCGTAACTTAAAACAGTGCCTACTCCTTTTACAGCAAAAGCTTTCGCTGTAGGCCGCGACGCAGAAGGTATCTTTCTAACCTCTGCGACAGTAGCTTTAGCTTTTGCATTGTCAGCACTCGCAAGTGCAATAGCCGCCTGACCTGCCGTAGTGTTGATGTCTACTATAGTTTCTACGTTTTCTCTCGTTATTACTCTATAGTCTGGTGCAATTTTGTCTTGTTCGCCATACAACTCTGTCGCTTTGCCTTCTCTATTCACGCCTACAATAACACCATTGACCGTTCTTAAATCTAACTTGTCACTAGTGTGAACGGTTACCTTTTTATTTGGATCGTCTTTATTGACGGCTAAAAGCACACCATCGACAGTTGTGAATGTGTATTCGGGAGAAAGACCAAGTAATTTTGCGCGTGTTTTCTCAGGTAAAGCCATAAAGGCTTCTTTTTCCATGCCAAATTTATTAAAATATTGAACTTTCGTAATACGCGGTAGACCAAGGAGAACCTCACGGTCTTCGTCTGAGAGACTATTCCAACCCTCTTTTGTCATACCAAATTTTTGGAAAACATCTTTATCCGTAATAGGTTTTTGAAACTCGGTATAAGAGTCGGCAGGTAATCCCGCTAACTCAAGCTCAGAGAAGTTTGGACTTGTCCCAGCTTTGTAGGTTTTGTCTCCAATTTTTACATCAGCAGTAAGAGTGACTTGTGTCTTCTTTATTATTGATCCGGGGTCTAAATTGCCTACTCTAACGCCTGTTTCGGTGTATAATTTATGTAAATCACTGCCTTTAATTGCAGACTTCAGTTGTCCCTTTACCAAAAAGTTTTCAGCGCCTTGGGCCGTGGACTTTTTTGGAACAAGGCTTAAATTAACGTTATTCTCTCCATGTTCTTCAATTAAATCATTAAATTCACCCAAAGTAACAGGACGCTTGGTAGTTTGTGTGGTTCCATCAGGCTTGGTAATTGTAACGTTGTAAATGTCTCCAATATCCCCAGCTAATCTAGCTCGTTCCGCTGCCGCTTCAGACAATTCAGCAGAACGCTCTGCGCTGTACAATCCACTAGCTGCTTGAAGCGCGGCTAGATCCATAGCGCGTTTTTCACCGGCCTGTTTTGTTTTAAGGTCTTGCAGTCCTTGAGCCCTTGCACCTATCTTGTCGAAAAGCTGAGTTTCTCTTGTAGCATCCGCCAAACGCTCTGCGGCACTCATCTGTCTCTCACCCGGAGTTGCAAACGCCAAAGCAGTATTTGCAATATCAAACAACATTTGAGCCTGCGTCAGTTTTTTTTGTTCGTCAAAAGCTTGTTGTGTGTTTGCCGGATCAAGCAACGTTCCGTAGACGTCTTTTTGTTCTTGAAAAAGCTGTGCTAATCGTCCTTCGCCGCCGTTTGCCATGGCGACCACAGGGCCGCCCTGATTAAAATTTACGGGAGCGGGCACCTCCTCGCCCATATTTACGGTGGACATAATGCCACCGGCCATATTGCCCTCTACGGGGGCCGACATCTCTTCTTGTGCCAGACCTCCTATACCCTGATCTACCTGCGCTATCTGCACGATGGGTTGAACCAAAGTTAGCACCGATTCTGGTGTTGCCTTGGCATCCTCTTCTCCTACCAGTTCCGCTAATTCACCATAACGTTCTGAAAGCGGGGCCTGATCGCCCCTCATCGAGTTTATTACCTGTTCAAAATCTTCTGCGTCATCCAAGTTACCAATGCCTTCAGATACCTGATTAAGCATACCCTCTACATCACTTGGGTTTATACCCATTTTTGTGGCCTCTGCTGCGGCACTTTCCATCGACGGATCTTGAGGCATAGGCGCTTGCATCATTGCAGCTTGTTGCGCGGCCATCGGTTCACCGCCCATTTGCATTTGTACGCCACGACCTTTTAAAATGTCAGCTTGTGTAACTTGTCCGTCACCAGTCAGATCAGGGAATGCGGCACCGCCTGCGGCCATGCCCATTGCTGGAAAAGAAGTTGTCTGTGGAAGACTAGCTAGTCCGCCCATTTGCATTTGAACAGGTCCGCCTCTTGCAAACATCTGACGCCTCATTAATCCTCTATTCATCATCCGAATAACCCCGCTCTATTTGCGCCTGCCACTGCCGACAAACCGCCAATGCCTAGACCAAGGATTGTCTGGGCTGGTGAAACTGAAGGTGACGTTGCCGCCGTAATAGTCTGTGCCGTGGTCGGCGCACCTTTATAAATATCTGACAAGAACCCTACGCGCTGATAAGGCTCGTAAGCTTGCTGTAATTCGCTCTGACGTTGGGCCTCAAGAACCGCTTGGTCTTGAGCCTGCTGTTGTTTACCAAGATCAAACAAGAATCCCTGCTCTGTCTGGCCCAACTGCTGACCTGTCTGACCAAGGGCAGCCTGACGTAAACCTAACTGACTTAAACCTTCGCCTGTTGCAAGCTGTTGTCGTTGTGCATTTATAAATGCCTCTGCCTGCGCCTGTGCAAGAGCCGAGGTCCGATTTCTATCTATTTCGCGCTGTGCTATCTCGGCTCGTGAGCCACCAAACGCGGACGGTCCTCCCGGTTGGCCCACGGCTCCAAGGGCCGCTTCTTGTGCCTGTATGTCATATGCTCTGTTAATTTCGTCCTGTATCGCCTGTTGGTACGGATTCATAAAAGCGCCAATACCCGACGGGTCAAAGGCCGCTTGTGCATCACCAAGAGTATAACCCGCTTCTTGCAAGTAGGGTTCATAGCTTCCAATACCGGCGGTAGCTCTTTTAATTGCTTCTTGTTGCAGACCAGACATACCCGCAACTTGTTGTTTTGGAAGGGTTACTCCGACATCTGCCAGTTTTTTAGCTGACTCTAACAGACCCAGTTTATAGGCTTCTACCTCTGGGGCTTCGCGGACAATCTGTTCTGTTTTTTCTACCATTACGCCATCTGCCTTCCGCGTGATTCTAAATTACGCATTACCGAATACATATTGTTTATACCTTGGTTTAAATTACCGCCACCTAAACCTTTTACAGCGTCGGTTGTCATTACAAATTCACCCGGCATTAACAAGGCTCTAACGCTATCTTGGTTTGGAATACCTTCGTTTGGCATAATGCCGCCATTTCTGCGTGGATATACCTCGCCGCCTTTTTCTGCAACCATTTGTGGATTAGGGTAAGGAAGTATTCTAGGCACCCCAAAACGCGGCTCTGTTGGTCTCTGGAAAGGACCGCCCGGACCGCCGGGTCTATAGCTCGGGTCAAGCGCGTAAGACGAAGCTACCTCGTAGGGCCCTGCGCCGAGGCCCGTGTTTGTTGTATCGACAACGTAGTTACCTGTGTTTGGATCTAGCGTTACGCCGGGCTGTAGTTCATCAATAAGATATTTTCCGGGATCTTCTGCTATTTTGTCTTCGCCAGTGATCGGTGTGCCATCTTCGGCATACTCAACGAGCCCCGGATCTTCTTGTGGTGGTTTCTTAAAGCCGCCTGTCGCAGCCATAATGCCTGTTCCAGCAGCAAGAGCGGGTAAGGTTTTAGCCACTAATCCGGGAGCGGCGTCTTTAGCTGCCTGTTTTGCTAATTCCATGCTTATGTTTGGATTAGCTAATTTTATGTCTGTTGCACTTGGTCCGCTTGGAAAAAAGGCGTCGCCCATGCTTTCCATAAAACCTTTTCCGCCGGGTGTAAAAGCGTCTTTTATGTTAGAGCCAAAACTTCCGGGTCCTTCAGGCATGTTAAGTGCGTCTGTTATTTTAGCATCTTTGGTAGTGTCTGATATAATGTTACTTACGTTTGATTTATCCGCAGCACTTGATCCGGTCTCTGCACCACCCTCTATTATACCGGTTTCATCACCTCTTGTGCTAACATCAAGGCGGCCCTGTGGATCAGTAGAAGATAACATTGCAAGTCTGTCCGCAATGTCCTCGCCACCGGCCATGCCATACTTCATGGTCTTAAAACCAATGCCTGTATCTTTAAAGCTCATGTTTTTAGCAGCCGTACCTAAAGAGCTAAAACCTTGACGTGATGTTGGCAGGGTTGATAGCTGCTTTTACGCCTGCGCCAAAACCAGCTGCCACTGTCACGGCCCCAGAAATACCCGCGGTCAACGCACCGCCTGCACCTGAAATAAGCGCAGATTTAAGCGCATCTTTGACATTACCGCCATTTAACAATGTTGCAATACCAGAGCCCGCTGCGGCACCATATACGGGTCCAAAAACCATAGAACCGACGACTGGTAAAACAACCGGCGCTACTTTTTTAACTACATCGACAACTTTCTTAACGACTTTTTTTACAACCTTGCCAACTTTCTTGACAACTTTTTTTACACCCTTAAAAAGCTTTTTTAAGAAAAACTCAGCCATACCCGTGTCAGGGTTGATGCTGTTTGCGTCAGAACCCGCAATGTAACGCTCTGGATCTACACCCTGACCGTCAAAGAAAGCCATAACATAACTTTTAAATTCTTCGTTTTCTTCTAAAAATCTTCTTGGGATAACAAGTTCACCGCTTTCGAGGTGAGCCAGCATGTTATCGCCTTCACGGCCCATAGCCGCCATTTGTTCGGCAACGCTTTCAAATTGAGCAATACCACCAGAAGGGACTTCTTCTTCGTCAGCACCGTAAACCTCTTCTACGTCCTGATCCTCCATGATCAGTTCAGCAATACCTCCGTTAGGTACTTCGATCTCTTCTTGCATCATTGCTTCAACTGCCATTAACCCGATCCTCCGGCTATCTGTTCAGGCATAGTTACTACTATAGTAGTACTGCGCTTTTCCTTTCCTGTCCACGACTCTCCGCAATCAGGACAATTACCATCTGGATAAGAAGCGATTTCTTCCGGCGTGTCTACCTCGTTACCACAGCTTACACATTCAACTATATCAGAACTTGTTGAAGGTTTCCACCTACTTCCGTCAGGCATAATAAGAATATCTGTCATGAAATCACCACNGTTACTGTTCCTACTGCTGCTGTTCCAACGTTTGTTGTTACAGCCGTTGCGTTTGCACGTTTAATTTTTACAAAACCACTATCTTCAAAAAGATCTCCCTCTTCTAAAACGCTGACTGCACTTACGTTGGGCATGTTGGGTATATTTAAAAGTGGATTTCTTTGATCCTCTATAACATTATCTAATGCTCTAGCTAATTGATTTACATACGATGACTCATATTGTTGAGGCGCAATCGGAATAATAGGTCTGATAATTTTTGTACTCATCTTCTACCATCCGGCCTCATGTCAAGTCGTGGGGCACCCAGCCGCCACTTTACACCTGTCGTGTCACTCTCAACTTTTAAGTTCATTTGCCGCCCTCTAAGGCGCATATGTAACTGGTTTGTGTAATTCTCATTACCAGAAACCACCGATGTTCTAGTAACGTCACCGCTTGCACTACCTTGACCAGCTACATTGCCACTAAAATTTCGAGCGCCCATAGTAAACTTTACTTCTGGTGCGGTGGCCGTGGACTGTCCAAAGTTTAAATCGGGCAATATGCGGTTTATCAGCATAAACTGCTGACCGTCCCCTATATCAAAATCCGAAGACTGAATATACGCATTTATTGCGGCAGGCGGATTTTGGCTACCGTCATCCAAACCATTTTCATGATTGTATAAAACACCATCTGTGCCGGGGGCTTGCGGAAACAATCTNTTACCNGCGCCTCTGTCGATCCAAGCTGTTCGGGTTAGTGTTCCATAGTACCATACTTGTTCTAAGTAATTATAAATAACATAACGATCTATTTCATCGCTGCTTTCTGAGCAGTAATACCACCAAACTTCTGAATTACTTGATAAGCTTCCTGCAAAAAACTTAAATGACTGGTTTCTATTTATATCATTAAAAACATATTCCCTGACTGAACACGGGAGTGTTTGTATACGGCCGTCATACAGATAGAAGTTTTCTTGGCCCATCCAAAGAACAGTATCGTTAATTGAAATTGCTGTGTTGGGACCTGCAATACGAACATTTGTACCGATTAAAGCCTGCCCAAAAACAAAAGGCGCACCTACAAATTGAACGCTATGTAAGCTGTTTTCTGTAAATACAAGAATTTGTCTTGTTGTTCGAATAGCTGTAACAATCTCTGACCCTTGAGACAGTCTTAAATCACCCGCTGTATTTGTAGCTGTAGGCGTCCAATCTGTTACGCTTTCCTGACTAGACCACCTTATAAGTAAAGGGTCAAAGGTTGCACTGCCTAAAGCATTTGATCCAAAACACAATACATGCCTGTCAACATCAGAAACCATAACTTTACGAACAGTGGTTGGAACATTACTAGCACCTGATACAGTGCTTAATTCAACCATTCGGGCGTCTGTGCTGGTTGTTGCGTCCCAATAGTAAAGACTGCCGTCTACTAAATTAGCAACCAGATCCTCGCCCCAAGAGTCAGACATCCATAGTCTAAGGTTCTGACCCGCTAACGATCCAGCACCAGAACTCCAAGTCATACGTCCCCAAGTACCTGCGCCCCAACCATTACCAAGAACTGTAGTGTTAAGGCCAACATCTATTTCCATAGCTGCGGTAACAGAACTACCACCTCCAGCCGTTGACCCAGAAGAAGCCGCTCCACCTGTGTCAACAGTAAAAGTGTTGCTATCTGGAACTGTTAGTATTTCTAAATTTTGATTAAGTTGATCTGTTGTAAGTCCATCTACAGCCGTGGCCCCCGCTATTGTGACGTAATTACCTACTTTTGATCCGTGAGAATTAGCTGTTACTGTAATAATACCAGATCCTGCGGTTCCTGTTGTTATAGGATTTGCTCCACATGTAATCGTGGTTCGTATAGGGGTTATATCGTAGTATGTACCGCCATCTTCTAGGTATGCTTTTTCGTGCGTACCCATAAATAAAAAGTTTTCCGAAGCAAGCGTAACAAAGTTAAGCATGTTACGGCAACTACCTTTGAAAAGAGTTGTTGCAACCTGTTGCCAACCACCAATGCGCTCCACATAGCCAGACTTAAAACGGATCTTATCTCCGTCAAACCAACCACCTTCGTTAGAGTAGTTGGTGCCTTCTCGGTTGATTCCCGGCTTGAACTGGAGNTTGCTTAGTGGCATGTAACATTACTCCGCTGCTTGGATCTCGTTGCCGTCTTCTTCCGCCCACTCAAGGATGGCTTGGTAGTCGGTATTGTCTGGATCTAAAGGCACCGAAATATGCACACCACTACGAGTTCCATTTATGCACATGTTTTCTTCTGTTACTGGATCTTTTTGGTATTGAAGATTTTCAAACATTATTACAACTCCGAAGAAAAAGCTATGTAAGCCGATGCGTCATTATTTGCTATTAAAGAACCTGCGAACCCCGCTGTGTTACTGTCGTGAGTGCATGAACAAATAGGTGCTTGTTTAGACGCATGACCATTTATTGATAAAGCAGATACTGATTCGTTTGCGTTATTACATTGTAATAAAAACGTAGATACACCAGAAGACTCTAAAGTTGGTACTGCTCTTAAATTAAAACCTGCAAAGGGATAAATTATTGATGATGTTGCTGTTGAAAGTGCGGCTGTGCCAAGTGTTGAATACGCTGTTGCTGCATCAATTTTGTGATAATATCTCTGACACCTAGCCAACTCATCACCAAAGGTTCGATGCTCAAAGTCCGTGGCGGTGTCGCCTACTTCTAGCTGGACACCAGTAAGAAAGAAGGTTCTATCTGTGCTGTCAAAGAATGAGGATATACCTACGGCTCTGTTAGCGTTTGTTCTAGCTGCAAAAGAGCTAGAGTTTAACGTGCCACTTGAAAAGGTACTTCCTGCGTGTAACCAAATGTTTATATTTAAACTGCCTCCATTATCATCAGCAAACGCACCAGTTGTATCCGCTGGAAAAGTAAGAATAACTCTTGTCCAATTTGTTGTTACATTAAATGTTTTAGAACATACCCTATCGTTATCTGTATCCTCTAGTTCAACAACATAGGTAGCACTTGCATTTCCTTTTACATAAAAAGATACTGTAAATTCTTTTGCATCTGATGTGCCTTTTGCAAAACGTTGTAAATCTTGACCCTCAATACTTTGTCGAATAAATAAGTATTCTCCTGACGCAACAGTTGTATCCGCTGTAGTACAATCAAGTTTCATGCTATTTGCAAAACCATTTGGAGCAGAGCTATCTTGCGTCATTGTTAACCTTCCAGCCGTACTACCGCCAAAAAATAGTTTGTATCTATCTACAGTAAAATAGCCATCGCTTGCTCCTAAACCAGTAGCTGACGTTGCCCTCTGAGCAACTTGCATAGCACCATTAATTACTAAGTTCCTGTTCCCATACTGGTTAACGTTGAGGCCAGCTTCGTTGATTCTTGATACTG
>FUFK010784999.1_pt1 | contig 12780 bp, 9 predicted proteins | sample 1021851 | NCBI WGS metagenome assembly FUFK01 (sample SAMEA51879418, study PRJEB19060) | metagenome | reverse complement strand
TGCAAAAATACCTATCGGTGTTTTTACTTGTATAACTGGGGTTTCTGGCTCCGGGAAATCTTCTCTTGTTTCAGGTATACTAGCACCTTCACTACAAAGAACCCTACATAATGCCGACACTTCACCAGGTAAGCACAAAAGTATTGAGGGAATTGAGAATATTGACAAGACAATAATAATCGACCAATCACCAATTGGCAGAACACCACGTTCAAATCCAGCAACTTACACCAAGGTCTTTGATGAAATAAGAAAATTATTTGCCCAAACAACTCTATCCAAGGAACGAGGCTATACTCCCGGCCACTTCAGTTTCAATGTTAAGGGCGGTAGATGTGAAGCATGTAGTGGAGCAGGCTCAATTAAATTAGAGATGAACTTTTTACCCGATGTCTGGATAACGTGTGATGTTTGTGATGGAAAGCGATACACAAGGGAATGCCTTGAGGTGACATGGAAAGGCAAAACTATTCACGATGTCTTGCAGATGCCAATTGGCGAAGCAGTGAAGTTCTTTGAAAATCATAGAAAAATCCATCGAACCCTAGACACTTTGCGAGCAGTAGGTCTTTCCTATGTCAGACTTGGACAACCTGCCACAACATTATCTGGTGGCGAGGCGCAAAGAGTTAAACTGGCTAGCGAATTGAGGAGGCCTCCGAATAAACATACAGTTTACATCCTCGACGAGCCCACAACTGGCCTAGCACTATCAGATGTTCAAATGCTCATTGACGTATTGTTAGAATTGCGTGGCAAAGGACACACCGTCATCGTTATCGAGCACCATTTAGATGTGGTCAAATGTAGCGACTGGGTCATCGATTTAGGTCCAGAAGGCGGTGACCGAGGGGGTCAGTTAATCGCCAAAGGAACCCCAGAAAAAATCGCCCAAAACGAACATAGTTTCACTGGCAAATATCTTAAAGATATACTTTGACATTCTTCCGTATTGTTCAAAGAGCGTATTCACCGCCATCTATACAACCCAAGTAGGCGGCCCCCCAATGCAAATCACNAGAGTTGAAGCAACACCCAAGTCAGGTGAAGGTCTTAGAGATGTAAGAGGGGACGTGGTTAGGCGTAGACTAAAAGCCGATCACAACCTCGATTTTAGTGAAGTCAGAAGCATAGTGGGTTTCCTAATTAACTCAGATATAGATTTCAACTCCATAGCAGATATTGCTGATGATTTATTTGCCGATCCAATCATCGAATATTCGACAACCAATCAGACATTTCTGCAAACAAAAGCGATCTTTGAAACTGCGCCAGATGTGGTAATTTCGGTCGGTTTCAAACCCGGAGTTACCGATAATCCTGGTAAGGCAGCATTAGATGGTTTCAGAACCATTTTTCCAGAAGCTAGTAAAGACTCAGACATATCCACTTATATTACTTATGCATTTTATGGAGTAAATGGTCAAGCAACACCTAAATTCATCGCATCCAAACTATATAACAGTCTAATCGAAAGAGCGGTAATTTCTGATAATGAAATGTGTAAGGCTGGTAATTGGCCAATGATTGAATATCCTGAAAAACCACCACAGGAATTCAAACAACCAGCGCACATCGACTTAGAAATCAGCGATGATGAACTTATTGAAATCTCAGAAACTGGGCTTTTAGCACTAAACTTAGAAGAAATGAAAACTATTCAAGCGCATTATCGCGACAAAGCAATACAAAAATCACGTAAGGAGGTTGGTATTGTTGAAAATCAACCAACCGATGTTGAGTTAGAGTGTTTAGCACAGACGTGGAGTGAACACTGCAAACACAAAATATTTGCATCAAAAATACACCATAAAGATCTAGAAACAGGAGAGGAATCCATAGTTGATTCAATATTCAAAACTCACATAATGAAACCAACTCATGATATGCAGAAAGAGGTTGATTGGTTACTTTCAGTATTTCATGATAACTCTGGAGTAATCGCCTGGGATGATGAATGGAGCGTTTGTATGAAGGCCGAGACACACAATTCACCTTCGGCATTAGATCCGTATGGTGGTGCAATGACAGGTATTGTTGGAGTAAATCGCGATATATTAGGAACGGGGCTTGGCGCAAGACCTATTGCAAACACCGATGTATTTTGCTTTGGACCGCCGGATTGGGAGGGGGATATACCAGAGAACCTATTTCATCCATCAAGAGTACTCCGTGGAGTTCACTCCGGCGTAAGAGTTGGAGGTAATGAATCCGGAATTCCAACAATAAATGGTGCTATTGTATTCGATCAAAGATATCTCGGTAAGCCGTTAGTATATTGTGGTACGGTTGGATTGATGCCGAGACAACTTCCCGATGGTAGAGAATCTCATATCAAGACTCCAAGCGCTGGCGATGTAGTCTACATGGTGGGCGGAAGAGTTGGTTATGATGGAATACACGGCGCCACATTTTCATCGCTAGAATTAACCGAAGAATCACCCTCAAGCGCGGTACAAATTGGTGACCCAATCACTCAAAAGAAAATGCTAGATATGTTATTAGAAGCAAGAGATGCCGGATTAATTACCTGTATTACCGATAATGGTGCAGGAGGCTTATCGTCTTCGATAGGAGAGATGGCAGAATATACCAACGGCTGCAGAATTGATTTGGCTAAAGTACCACTTAAGCAACCCGGACTGTCCCCCTGGGAAATTTTGGTCTCAGAAAGCCAAGAAAGAATGACTGTGGCAGTTAAACCTACAGATTCAGCAGCCTTTGAAAGTCTCGCACAACTACATGAAGTAGAGGCTACAGCAGTGGCAGAATTCACCTCAACAGGGATTTTTCACGTACAATATGAAGAATCAACTGTAGCATATTTACCGATAGAATTTCTTCATGACGGCGTGCCTCAATTACAACTACAATCAGAATGGTCGACACCTAAACATGAACTATTTATTCCACCAAAAAACATCAATCATAACACAATTCTTCTCGATTTACTAGCAAGGCCGAACATTGCGAGCAAGGAAACCTGGGTCCGTCAATACGACCATGAAGTGATTGCACAAACTGCAGTAAAGCCGTTTGTCGGAGTTGAAAGAGACGGCCCAGCGGATGCCGGAGTAATTGCTCCAATACACGGCAATTCACGAGGTCTGGTTATTTCTTGCGGAATCGCGCCGAGATATTCAGATATTGATGCAGGTGCAATGGCTGCAGCGGCAATTGATGAGGCGGTAAGAAATGCGGTATGCGTTGGCGTGAACGTCAACAAAATTGCAGGGCTGGATAATTTCTGTTGGCCAGACCCAATTCAATCAGAAAAAACACCGGATGGTAAATTCAAACTCGCCCAATTAGTACGAGCGAACAGGGAACTTGAGAGAATCTGTCGAGCGTACAGATTACCATGTGTCAGCGGTAAAGATTCCATGAAAAACGATTACGGAAAGGGCGCTAACAAGATATCAATTCCACCGACCTTACTGTTCTCCGTGTTTGGCGACCATCCTGATGTTAGAAATACAGCAACTAGTGATTTCAAATATGCTGGCGACAGAATATATCTCATTGGCAAATCATATAATGAGCTCGGAGCATCTGAAGTGTCCTTTATGCTCAAAGAAAATGCTGTTTGTGAAGGCATAGGTGGAGCAGTTCCAAGCCTCGAAAGACCCGAGGAATTGTTCAAATCATATTCCGCATTAAGTACAGCAATAAATTCTGGACTGATCAAGACCGCTCATGATTGTTCTGAAGGCGGTCTTGGAGTGGCTATTGCTGAGATGTGTATAGGAGGCAGAATTGGTGCTAACATAGACTTGGATGGCACAGGTGACGAATCTCTATGGGCACGCCTGTGGGGCGAATCTCTTGGTAGAATCATTATCGCAGTATCACCAGAAAACGAGCATAAATTCCTTGAGATTATGTCAGGCAATATCACAACTTATCTTGGAGTGGTTACAGAATCAAAACTACTGAGTATTTCCGACGGCTATGAAGAGATAATATCAACAGATGTCCAGCAACTGGTTAATTCTTGGCAAGGAACTCTAGATATGACAGGTGGTGAAATATGATGTATGCTCCAAAAGTAGCCGTTTTATTTGGGTTTGGAATAAACTGTGACCATGAGACTGCAGCCGTTTTTGAAATGGTAGGCGGCAAATCAACTAGAGTACATCTAAACTCATTCATTACAGGGCTAGATAGCTTATCAAATTATGATATACTTGCAGTACCAGGAGGTTTTTCTTTCGGCGACCATCTTGGTAGCGGGAGATTAATGGGCAATCGAATGCGTTTTTCACTTAGGGATGAATTGAGTAATTTTATTCGTCAAGGCAAACCAATAATCGGTATATGTAATGGGTTTCAAGTGTTAGTAAAAACAGGTTTACTCCCAGGCCCTGATGGTAATGAACCTGACTTTATCCAGCGAGCTAGTCTCACACTAAACGATTCTGGGAGATATGAGGATCGATGGGTGACATTAGAATTCAATCAAAATAGTAATTGTATTTGGACTAAAGGAATGGATAAAATAGATTGTCCGGTAAGACACGGCGAAGGTAAGTATGTTATGCCGAATCGAGAAAGTTTGAATCAACTTTCGGAAAACAATCAAATCGCGGTGCGCTATATTGACCCAGACCACCATCAAAATACGAATCAAAATGAGGTTTTGCCATTCCCCAAATCTCCCAATGGTAGCATGATGAATATTGCCGGCATTTCCGATAAAACCGGCTTAGTATTCGGTTTAATGCCACACCCAGAAGCGATTTACGCACAATGGCTTCATCCTGATTTTGCTAGAGGAGGGGCACCGGAGTCTAGTACAGACTTAAGCTGGGAAGGGCAAGGCTTGCAAATTTTTAGGAACGCGGTTGAATATGTCAAATCGATGACTGATTGATATGACATATAACCGTAGAATTGTTGCTATAGATTCACTTAGAGGTTTAGCAGTTTTATTGATGGTAATGGTTCACGCAGCCGCCACCTGGAACCCATATCAAGAGGTTCAAACAACATGGTTTGCTTACCTGATAGCAGGACTTGGTGGTTTAGCCGCACCACTATTTGTGACAATTTTTGGATGGGGGCTGGTCAAATCACAATCAGCGTTAAAAAATAATTTCATTAAGGCGGCAATTCTCTTATTTTTACAAATCATAGTAAATATTTCTTCACCTCACTTGTATAAAACATTCACACCTGGAATTTTGTCATTATTCGCTATACTAATTATCGCTAAACCAATAATTGTTAAACTATCCTCTAATGTGCGGAATGTTACCTTTTTTTGCTCCGTAATAGTGGTTCTATACCTAATAAACGAGTATTTGTTAGGCTTCCAAGGTTCAAATGATTGGGACAACAGAATAAATACTGATAGCACAATTGCTTTTGCATCGCACTTGGCATTAACCGGAACATATCCACTATTTCCATGGATTATTTATGCAGTAGTTGGTGCATTCCTTGGAAGTTATATTAAAGGGGGAAAAAAAACACTTCCAAGGAATAACACCACATTTTTGCTGATAATTATAGGAGCCTGCTATTGTTTGGCTTCACTAATTATATCGAGTATTGAGGGAAGTACATGGGCTCACCCAACCAAGGGAGATCACTTGAACTTCTTCCCGCCGAATTTTGGATTCATTGTCGGTTCATTGACAGGGGTGTTGATATTGTGGTTGATTATTCAAGAATTGAATATAACAATATTTGCGGCAGCCGGAAGAATCTCTCTAACCATCTATGTTATTCATTTTATTCCGTTAACTCTAATGTCTGATTATGACAATACAATGAGTTGGACGGTAATGGAAGCGAGCCAGGCGGTGGCATTATTTACCATCGCCTGGCTCATCTTCGCATTCGTTTGGAACAGGCTTCAATGGCTAACCATTGAATACCTTGTTCGCAAACTATCTATTTCGTAATCACTCTTCAGAGCCGGACGCCTTGGTATCCATTGTTGCAGCATACCAGACCATCATACCAAAAGCGGTCTTGTTGATGACGTCTGCAATGTTGTAAAGGATGTTCAAGAACTCGATGTCGGATGCGCCACCACGCTCTCCCATAATGAAACCGATTGGGTAGATGATCCAGCCAGCGGTTAAGATAACAGCCATGGCTTTGAAGGCGAATTGTGTACCTTCGCTTGCACCACTAACACTCTCTTTTGCTTCACCAGCCCATACTTCGTAGATGATGTACAACCATGCGGCGACACCAACAGCGAATAATGGCCAGGTTGCCCCGTCAGCAAATTCGTCGGATTCTGCTAGGAAACCAGCAACCAGCATTACAATGGAAGCTCCGAAGAGTCTCCAGAATAGTGCAGCAGTTGCAGCACCAATTGCCGCTAGAATTAGGTAGAATTCAGCTACTTGTAGTGGCACAGTAATCAACCAGTCAATGTATCGCATGACTAGCGGGGAAGTTTCGAATGCCTCCCAGTGCTTCCTCATGTAGGTGTAGTGGTACCATGCAACACCAGTTACTAGTGCTGCAACGGTCATTGATGTTCGCCACTTAGGCGCTACATTTTGGCGCTCTAGCATGAAGAAAACGGTAGATGCAAGCATCATTGCAGTTGCAAGCCAAAAAGACACGGCGACCATATCGGTCTCATCCATGTATCCGTCTCCAACTATGTTGTTCGCGCTAACGTTTCCTAATGCCAAAAGGCCGAGGGTTCCGATCAAAAGCAGGCTCGATGTTCTCTTCAAGTTTGATTTAAACATATTTCTCAGATGCGGGTTTTTTAATTGAGTATATAAAAGAGTGTTAAGATTTATAATACATCTATGCGTTTTTGCTACTTTTGCCCGGTTTGCACCTTCCATAATCTGCTGTAAATCTCACCACGATTTACCAATTCATCATGACTGCCGGTTTCAACAATAGCTCCCGCATCCATGACAAGTATTGTATCACAATTCCTTATCGTTGATAATCGGTGGGCGATAATTACTGTTGTTCGATTTTTTGAGACATAATCTATTGATCGTTGCAATGAAGCCTCCGTCTCATTGTCAACTGCAGAGGTGGCCTCATCCAATATTAACAGGGGCGCATCCTTCAGCACAGCCCGAGCGATTGCTAAACGCTGCCGCTGACCTCCAGATAAACGGTACCCTCCCTCACCAACCATGGTTTGCCATTGGTCAGGCAAACCGGTGATGAATTCGGCTATCTCGGCGATTTTTGCAGCTTCATACACTTCGTTGTCCGATGCATTTGGATTACCATATCGTATATTTTCTAGAATTGAGGTTGGAAAGAGCGTGATGTGTTGTTCAACCAATGCTATTGATGAGCGCAGGTGTTTGAGTGACCAATAATTGGTTGCTTCATCACACCAAGTTATTGTTCCGGAATCTGGTTGCGCAAATCTCAGAATAAGCCTAGTTAGTGTGGTTTTTCCAGCGCCTGTAGACCCAACAATTCCTGTAGTCTTACCAGCGGCTAGATTTAATGATAAGTCAGTAAATGTATTCTCTCTACCACGATAGGCAAATGAAACATTGTTGAAGCTAATATCACTGGTTTTGACCAATTCAGGCTCCGGAGTATAATCCCCCTCTTTAATTTCTATTTCCGAGGTTAACACATCTAGTACTCTGGTTGATGATGCCATTGCTCGTTGGTATAAGTCGAAAGTTTCTCCCAATCTAGTCAGGGGCCATAGCAATCTCTGAGTCATGAATACCAGTATTGAGTATGCCCCTACTGCTAAAGTACCTTCCAGCGTGTACCAGCCCCCTAGTAATAATGTTGCGGTAAAACCGCATAATATTGCCATTCTAATTAGCGGGGTGAAGGCTGCAGACAAACGTATTGCCTTACGATTTGCTTCTCGATAATCATCGCTTAAACTCCTTACTCTTGCAACTTCAATCTCTTCTGAGGTAAACGATTGGATGGTCGACATACCAGATAGATCATTCTCTAGCAACGCATTCATTTTTCCAGCAGCATTTCTAACTTCTGCATATTTTGGCTCAAGACTACGTTGATACCTAAATGAGCCCCAAACAATTACTGGTATGGGAATTATTGCTAGCATTGCGACTTCCCAAGAAATGAATAGAAACACCGCACCAACAACGATTACCGTTGTTGAAACCTGAAGTAAGTCATTAGCGCCTTTATCGAGAAATCGTTCTAATTGATTGACATCATCGTTTAATATTGCCAATATATCGCCCTTCTGCCGTTCATCAAACCATCCCATGCCCTGTTTTTGGACGTGATTAAAAGTATCTAATCGTAATTCATGCTGAACGGTTTGAGCTAGATTACGCCACAATACGCCATAAAAATATTCAAACAGGGATTCAAGCCCCCAGATCGCAAAAGTAAGAATCGACAACAAAATCAATTGGTTCCAAGGGTTCTCGTACCCGAGACCAGCAAGAAAGGAATCTTCTCGCAGAACTACCACATCCACAGCCAAACCGATCAATAGAGGCGGAGCTAAATCGAAAATTTTGTTGGTTACTGAACATAATGAAGCTAGACGAATAGTCCCCTTATGACTCTTCATGTGAGATAGTAGTCTTCTAAGAGGGGCGCCTTCGCTCATAACTACACCAAACGGTACTCATTGATAACTATGTGATTTAGTCCTTAATCGAATATATCTCCGCAATAAATATGCGTCGTAGGTTAGAGCCTACAACGATTGGCATGCGGCGCGATGATGGTACAATATTGTCTTATGTCAAGAATACCAAGGGTAAAACTAGGCACATCACCCTAATCGATCCCGATAAGCAAACTCCAGACATTGCCTCAGATAGAGCATGCGTTGCGGTCGAGGCGGGCTCGGCAATGATATTTGTCGGCGGATCTACCGATACTCCTGATGAGATAGTCCATTCAACATGTGTAGCAATTCAAGAAGGTCTCGAGTTGCGAGCCTTTGCCGCCAGCCAATCTCCAGACGGTGATGAAGACAAATGGAAGATACCAGTGGTGTTATTTCCCGGAGGCTCTCACGCACTTTCACCAGCAGCTGATGCAATAACCTTCATGATGCTAATGAATTCAACAGACCGCAGATTTCTTGTTGGAGAACAACTTAGAGGGGCTCCATACTTAGATAAATTCGGCGTCGATGCGCTACCAACTGGCTATCTTGTCTGTCATCCTGGTGGTAAAGTGGGTGAGGTTGGCAGTGCAGATTTATTGATGCCAGACGATGTAGATCTAGTAAAAGCATATTCATTAACAGCGGCAATGTATGGTTTTAGTCTATTATATTTAGAGGCTGGAAGTGGAGCAGACATGCCAGTCAATCCGGAGTTAATAGCCTCAGCTCGAACCACAGAAGGGCTAACCATAATTGTCGGTGGCGGTATTCGAACCCCCGAGCAAGCTAAATTAGCCTCCAGTTCCGGTGCAGATTGGATTGTTACGGGCACATTGACTGAAGATGCTACAGATTTAGACGATTTAGCCAACAAAATATCAACCATTTGCTCGATACTAGATAACTAATTTTTTATTGCCGATTAAAGTGATTAAGCCATGGCGAAATTATTGGCTGGAGCCAACGCTCCTAATATCGCGCTGCCAGCAACAGATGGAAGCACATTCAAGATGACTGATTATCTAGGCAAGAGAGTAATTCTAACTTTTTTTAGATTTTCGACATGTCCATTCTGCAACATCAGAATTAACCGAATAATCAAGCGCTGGAATGAGTTTTCCGAAGACACGGTTATGGTGGGCGTCTTTGATGCCAAAATTGGAGAACTTACCAAACGCATGAAAAAACATAATGCTCCATTCACTATAGTCGCTGATGAATCTTACGAGCATTTCGAAAGGAATTCTGTCGTAAAGTCATTTGGCCGGTTCTTAATCGGCGCCCTAAGATCGCCTCTTACTTTTATGCAAGCAACTTTCAAAGGATATTTTCCACTGACGCTATCGCTCGGCAAATTATCGATAATACCGGTAGATATTTTGATTGACGAGCAAGGCAAAGTCGTGAAAGCACATTATTGTAAAGATACGGCGGACCATTTATCGATAGACGAATTGATTAGCTTTTCAAAGGGTAATTAATCTTCATCCTCAAAAATTACCGGGTCACCACTACCACCGGGTGCAGCAGGTCGATTTGTGTCTACCTCCATACCCGGCTCGATAACGGTTTCTTCGACATCAAGATCAACCCTGCCGCCATCAGCTAAGTTTGCCATATCACCTAAATCAGGAGTTGATAATTTTCTTTCAATGTCGGGAGAATTAGAATAGATTTCACGTTTCATTTCACGTTCATCATGACCTCTAACTAAAGAGAGAGAATCGGCAAACACCCTTCCGACAACTTCCCTTGTACGCTCTCCCCGGCGAACAGAGTCTAACTCGTTAGACATGGTTTCTCTTATGCCCTCTAACTCTCTTAATTCAGCGGTTCTGTCTTGTAATGCAGATTCTAAGTCGCTCATAGTGAGCGACATTTGCTGAATTCTTTCATCCCTTTCAAAGACATCACTATGCAACCGTCTTTCGCGCCTTCTAAGCGACTCATATTCGCGATTTCTTTCTAAGAGCCTTCGTTTCAACTCTTCAATTTGTTCTACTAAGTAATCATGTTCAGCAGAAACGGAACGTGGACCTTGCATAACTCTCTCCAATTGTTCTTCCAGTTCAGTCAATCGATTATCGCGAGCATCTAGCAGGCCTCGTAATCGATCGGCAATATCTCTAAGCCTTTGCCGTTCTTCTTCTAAAGCTTTATTGGCTGATAATTCCACTTCGTACTGCTTAGTCATATTATCAACTTGTGATTTTAAGCTTCTCACCTCATCAGCGGTAACCGAAGTCAGTCCAGCATCAGCCGCCCGTTCAAGAGCTTCAACCATCTGCGCAACTCTGCCTTCCATTTCACCAATGACCTCATCTTGTTCAGAGGTTAGCGACTTCAAAGCGACAACCTCATCTTCAAGCCGCACCCTTTCTTCATTTGATAGGGAGGACTGTTGTGCGGCCAAATCTTGTCTAGCATCTGATAATAAGCGCTCTAGGTGAACCATCTGACTTCGACGCTCTTCCAGCTCGACTTCTAAATCATTCATTCTAGCAATTTCAGGAGCAACCATATCTTCTCTTTCTGCTAAATCAAGTTCTAGCACGCGAAGCCGCTGTTTTACCGAGACCATCTCATCATTTCTTTTGGCTAATTCATCCCATGCAATAAGAACCTCTTCGACTAACTGTTCCACTGGATATCCCTGTAACATTCCTTCCAGCGCAGCCCGTTCTTCTGAAGAGTTGTCACCAACACGTTTTATCCCGCTGGGCGACGAGGAGCCGACTGTCATACGACGCCTATCGGTAATCAACCACTCTTGAACTTTCCCAATCATTTTGGGCTAAAAAGGCCGTATTCTCGACCAAATTAAAAAAACCACAAACAGGTTCAGTTAATAGAAGTGTACATATCATCCGGCATTTCGCCAGCAAGTTTTAGTGCACCGTTTGCAACACTGTTGATGGCATCTTCTACACACCATACATTAACATCTCCAATATCAGATATTTCTTCTGCCATNCGTGCTGCGACTCCATCTATTAGTGAACCGCCGCCAGATAGAATGATGTTATTTCTTAACACAGGTTGATATTCAGGATCGGCCGTGGCAACNATCTTCTTTATGGCGTTTGCAATAAGCGGGATTATTGATTCACAAGCTTCAACGATCAAGTCACCGATATCGACTACCTGCTTCTTTCCCTCTACAGATAACTCAACCATAACTTCTTTGACATCTTTTCCAACATATGATGAAGCCTCTTTCCAACGCCTTACCATATCCTTGGTTACTTGAGCACCAGTGTACTTCTTCTGAACTAGCTCCATTAGTTGCAAATCGATCCAATCTCCAGCTTCCTGGATTGTCAATTGATCTTCTTCGGTTGGGAAGATTCCGTAAAGGCGCGCAATATCCGTTGTACCTGCTCCAATATCGACACAGATTGAACCAGAAATTTCTCCGATTCCATATGCTGTAGCGAATGGCTCGGTAACCACCATGATTGCATTAACCTGGCCGCGCAGAGTAGCGACAAGGTTGCTCTTATCGGTGAATGAAACATGTGAAGGAGAGCAAATTACTCCGAAAACCTCGTCATAATCTTCAGGCCCTGCGGTTTCGATTAAGTGAGTAACGAAAGCCTTAGCAGCAGCCAAGTTTGCCTCATCGTCTTGAGCTACACCAGCAGCCATTGGGCGGTATAGGTTACAAGCGAGCTTGTTCTTCAGAGCATCATTGCCAAATAGAACGTCACGGCCTAAGAAATTCCTAGCAACCGGGTCTTTTGGTCGTCCTACAACTGTCTCGATAGTTTCTATTGAACCTGCACTACTTGCAATAGTTGATTGGTATGTTCCCAAATCAATTCCAACATAGAGTCTTTCTCCCATTTTGTCTCACCTTTGTCCTTCGGACATAACGCCCACGGAGTTACTAGTCTTAATGTTCACTCGCGCTATTGAACATCAATCTTTGTCATTGAAAGGTGGAGGGACATCATCTAAAACGCGTTTTTCAAAACCTCTAAACATCATACCGGCAGCCACAACAACCCCAAAAGTAACACCAACAATTCCCCATATCAAAGCACGATTTTGCTCTGCACCCCCGTCTTCTTCAATAACAGGAACATTTTCCTCAACTTCAACCATTGGAGACACCCAATAAATGGAGAAATTACTCCCTAAATACATCGACATTTCTGGCTGCGCCCAAGTAGAATCATTATCATCTACAACAATCAATTCAAAAC
>FUFK010042493.1_pt1 | contig 12780 bp, 13 predicted proteins | sample 1021851 | NCBI WGS metagenome assembly FUFK01 (sample SAMEA51879418, study PRJEB19060) | metagenome | reverse complement strand
GCAGGAGAGTATACAGGTAACATTGTTGCGTTACCTAATAATCGAGTACGAGTAACACACCCTGCATGGTTTGAGACAGGGGAAGGACCACCCGACTTTAAGCCGAGCCAAAGGGTGTTTCATTCAAAACAAGAGACTGAGTACGTTTGGGATACTCAACGAGTCTTTAATAACTTATATGCTAAAAAGGAGTAACTTATTATGGCAATGCACAAAGGCAAAATGAAGAAAAAAGGCATGGCACGAGGTGGCATGAAAATGAAAAAGAAGGGAATGGCTAGAGGTGGCGCAAAGATGCCAATGGCTAAAGACCCTAAAACTGGCAAGATGATTCCTGCATTTGCAATGGACGGCAAAGGCAAGATGAACAAAGGCGGTATGATGAAGAAGAAAGGCATGGCTAGAGGCGGTATGAAAAAGAAAGGCTATGCTAAGGGAGGCATGAAGAAGAAGGGTTATGCAGCAGGTGGTATGACTGTTCCTCAACTCCGAGCCGCAGCGAAAGCCAAAGGCTATAAAATAATGAAAGGCTAGTCACTATGGCTAAGTCAACCGTAAACAAGGCAGGAAACTATACTAAGCCTACCATGAGAAAGAACCTGTTTAGCCGTATCAAAGCAGGTTCTAAGGGTGGTAAGCCGGGGCAGTGGAGTGCTAGAAAGGCGCAGATGCTTGCCAAGCAGTACAAAGCTAAGGGTGGTGGCTATCGCTAAAGACCCTAGAGTTGGCACTGGCAAGAAGCCAAAAGGATCAGGACGCAGACTTTATACAGATGAAAATCCAAAAGATACCGTCCGTATAAAGTATGCGACTCCTGCTGACGCACGAGCTACGGCTCGAAAGGTAAAGAAGATAAATAAACCCTACGCTCGTAAGATACAAATACTTACGGTTATGGAACAAAGAAGTAAATACGGTGGCAAACCTCAACAAGCAGGTATAGCCAAGAGAGCAAAACAGCAGTTAAGAAATGCCACTAAAAAAAGGAAAAAGTAATAANGCNGTATCTTCTAATATTCGCATATTNAAGAAAGAAGGTAAGCCACAAAAACAAGCAATAGCTATCGCACTAAGCGTAGCAGGAAAGGCAANGAATGGCACTCGCAAAAAGCCAAAGAAGTCTTAAANCATGGTCAAAACAAAAATGGAGAACCAAGAGTGGTAAGCCCAGTGCAAAAACTGGGGAACGCTATCTTCCAGAGGCTGCAATCAAGGCTCTATCACCCCAAGAGTACGCAGCGACAACTAGAGCTAAGAGAAAAGGCACAAAGGCAGGTAAACAATTCGTTAAACAGCCAAAGGGTATCGCAAAGAAAACACGAGCGTATAGGAAGGTAAAATGATAAAAGAAGCTTGGTTCATAGTAGCTATCATGTCTGGAGTATATGAAGATGGCACAAAAGATGTATTTATATTTCAAGAACCGCAAGAACATGGTCACTTCCATAGTTCAACGGACTGTAGAGATCATGTACGAAACAACCCAGTTCCTATTATGACTGCGTTAAGTAATCAGTATGGTAATCAACCACTTGAGAAAATACTGTGCGTTCCTGAGGAAAATGTCAGGAAGTTCATAGAGGGAAAAAAATTAGATGCTCTATGAGCCTACTTGTGAAATCTGTGGTAGTCACATTGAAGACGACAGATGTGAAGTGTGTGAGCATACAGGCGACAACGGTGATTGGATAGAAGAAGTTATAAAGGAAAAAGATGACAAAAGTTCTAAATGAAAAACAACAAAAGTTTATGGCTGTCTTGTTTGATGGTGCAAACGGTGATGTTGTTACGGCAAAGAAAATGGCAGGATATGCAGATACTACAGCCACTAGTGATGTCATCAGGGGATTAAAAGATGAGATAGCTGAGGCAACAAAAGAGTATATGGCTCGTGTTGCACCAAAGGCGGCAGTAGCAATGGGATCTGCTCTTGTTGATCCTACAGAGCTAGGCATAAGAGATAAGATGACTGCAGCAAGGGATTTGTTAGATAGAACAGGCTTTATGAAAACAGAGAAGATAAATGTAGAGTCTTCAGGTGGTGTGTTTGTTCTACCTGCAAAAGAAGGAAAGAATGAGTAACGAGGAACTAGGGTTTTGGATGCTACCAAAGCCTGATATGTTTATAAAAGACTGGAATAGAATACCTAGAGTAGCAAGAACAATACCTTTTGGCTATGAGATAGATCCTGAAGATGAAGACTTCTTAGTTCCGATAAGTATACAGTTAGATGCACTAGACAAAGCAAAACAGCATCTTAAACAATACAGCTACAGAGAAGTAGCAAACTGGCTGACAAAACAAACAGGCAGATACATATCACACACTGGACTAAGAAAAAGAATAGAAGTTGACAAAAGACGTAAGAAAGCAATTACAATTAAACGTAAGTTCGCCCGAAGGCTCGAAAAAGCGATTAATGAAATCAAGAAGCTCGAAGAGCAATCCCTCGACTGCTTCACCACCAATAGTAACGCAAGAGCCTGAGACACCAATAGTTCTACCAGAACCATCAGAGGTAGAACCCGAAGTACTGTTTAAACCAAATGAAGGACCACAGACAGACTTCTTAGCCTCGTCAGAACGAGAGGTGTTATACGGAGGAGCAGCAGGAGGCGGTAAGTCTTTTGCAATGTTAGCTGACCCACTACGCGGTATAAACAACCCGAATTTTAGTGGACTGTTAGTTAGACACACGACAGAAGAGTTAAGAGAACTCATACAAAAATCTCAGGAGTTGTACCCAAAAGCAATTCCGGGGATTAAGTGGTCAGAAAGAAAGTCACAGTGGGTGAGTCCTAAGGGGGGCAGACTGTGGATGTCATACCTAGACCGTGACCTAGACGTAATGCGATACCAAGGTCAGGCGTTTAACTGGATAGGATTTGACGAACTTACTCAATGGTCTACACCGTTTGCTTGGGACTATATGAGATCACGACTAAGAAGCACAGATCCATCACTAGGACTGTACATGAGAGCAACGACAAACCCCGGAGGGGCAGGACATCAGTGGGTTAAAAAGACGTTTGTAGATCCCTCACCTGCAAACACAGCGTTTTGGGCAACAGAGTTAGAAAGTGGTAATGTTATTACATTTCCAAAAGGTCATAGCAGAGAGGGGCAACCTCTTTTTAGAAGACGCTTCATACCTGCTAATTTGTTTGACAATCCTTATCTAGCTGAGTCAGGTGACTACGAGGCAATGCTATTGTCTCTACCTGAGCATCAGAGAAGACAATTACTAGATGGGGACTGGGACGTATCAGAAGGAGCTGCGTTCCCAGAGTTCAACAGACAGATACATGTGGTAGAGCCGTATAAAATACCTGCAAGTTGGACAAAGTTTAGAGCGTGTGACTATGGTTATGGAAGTTACTCTGCTGTAGTCTGGATAGCTATAACACCTGCAGAGCAGTTAGTAATATATAGAGAGTTGCAGGTATCAAAAGTTCTAGCGGTAGATTTAGCAGATATGATACTACAGTTAGAAGCAGATGATGGTAGGATACAATACGGAGTTTTAGATAGTTCGCTCTGGCATAAACGTGGAGATACAGGACCTAGCCTTGCGGAACAGATGATTGTTAGAGGCTGTAGGTGGCGACCATCAGACAGAAGTAAAGGGAGCAGAGTTGCAGGTAAAAACGAAATACACAGAAGACTACAAGTGGATGAGTTCACTCAAGAGCCTCGTATGGTTGTGTTCAATAATTGTACAAACCTTATCTCTCAACTGCCCTCGCTACCACTCGACAAGAAGAACCCAGAGGATGTAGATACTAACGCAATGGATCATATGTACGATGCACTACGATATGGCATAATGACCCGACCAAGAAGTTCCATATGGGACTATAACCCTGTAAATCAGCGAACAGGCTTTCAAGTCGCTGACCCTAGTTTTGGATATTAAATATGGCAGAAGAAAACGAAGTAGCATTTGACACTGATGGTGTCTCAGCAATGCAGGACAATGACCCTGCGTTACGCTCAGAGAGTGATGTAGTAAGTTTTGTACAAGGTAGATTCAAACGAGCAGAAGACGTAAGGCAACAAGACGAACAACGATGGCTCAAGGCATACAGAAACTACAGAGGATTGTATGGTCCTGATGTACAGTTTACCGAAACAGAAAAGTCCAGAGTATTTGTAAAGGTAACAAAAACTAAAACACTTGCAGCTTACGGACAAATAATAGATGTTCTGTTTGGCAACACCACTTTCCCACTCACGGTAAACCCGACTAAACTACCAGAGGGTGTAGCAGAGTCGGTGCATATAAACATAGACCCAAATGCGGAACAAGGATTGGATGATCTTAAACAGGCTTTTGAAGATAAACCTTCAGAGCCTTATTTGTTTGCGCCAGATGGAAAGTTGAAGCCCGGTGAGACCGTTGCTGATTTGCAGAATAGACTAGGACCTTTAGAGCAAAAGCTAGGTAATGTATCAGAAAAGTTAATAGAAGGGGACGGACAAACACAGCAGACCGTTACCTTTCATCCTGCAATGATCGCAGCAAAGAAGATGGAAAAGAAGATACATGATCAGTTAGAAGAGTCAGGTGCAAACAAACAGTTGCGTAACACAGCATTTGAGATGGCACTATTTGGTACAGGCATCATGAAAGGACCTTTTGCGTTAGACAAAGAGTATCCTAACTGGGGAGAAGATGGTAACTACGACCCAACGATAAAAACTGTGCCATCTACAGATCATGTTTCTATTTGGAACTTCTACCCTGATCCTGACGCTTACAATATGGATGAGGCAGAGTATTGTGTGCAAAGACACAAACTATCCAAAACACAAATGCGTAATCTAAAGAACAGACCATACTTTCGTGGCGAGTCTATAGAGTTATGTTTAGACATGGGGCCGCAATACGACAAGAAGTATTGGGAAGACGACATGAAGGACTACGCTATAGAGAACTACACAGAGCGTTACGAAGTGTTAGAGTTCTGGGGATACGTAGATGCAGACATACTAGAAGAGAACGGTGTCGATATACCTGAGGAGTTAGCAGATGTAGAGCAGATAAACTGTAACGTCTGGGTATGTCAAGGTCACGTTCTAAGAATGGTACTAAATCCGTTCAAGCCAGTGCGTATACCTTACTATGCTGTGCCTTACGAGCATAACCCATACAGCTTCTTTGGCGTTGGTATCGCGGAAAATATGGACGATACACAGACATTGATGAATGGTTTTATGCGTATGGCTATCGACAACGCAGCACTGAGTGGCAATCTGATTATGGAGGTGGACGAAACTAATCTAGTTCCCGGACAAGACCTCAGCGTATATCCCGGAAAAATATTCAGAAGACAAGGCGGCGCACCCGGACAAGCTATCTTTGGTACAAAGTTTCCAAACGTAGCAGCAGAAAACATGCAACTGTTTGACAAAGCCAGAGTTCTTGCAGACGAAAGCACAGGCTTTCCAAGCTTTGCTCATGGACAGACAGGCATACAGGGTGTAGGACGTACAGCATCAGGTATATCCATGCTGATGTCTGCAGCCAATGGTTCTATCCGTAATGTTGTGAAGAACGTGGATGACTATCTGTTAGCACCGATGGGTAAAGCGTTCTTTAGTTTTAACATGCAGTTTGACTACGATCCAGACATCAAGGGTGACTTGGAGGTTAAAGCTCAGGGTACAGAAAGCTTGATGGCTAACGAAGTGCGTAGTCAAAGACTAATGCAGTTCCTACAAGTTGCATCTAATCCTCAACTCGCACCGTTTGCAAAGATGGATTATATCATTAGAGAGATTGCAAAAGCTATGGATCTTGATCCAAACAAGGTTACAAATAGCTTGCAAGACGCTGTGATACAAGCTGAGATATTCAAGAAGTTTCAGCAACAACAACCACAGCAACAACAAGCCCCACAACCGCAAGAAGGTGAGCAAGTACCACCTGCACCTGCAGGAGCAAATGTACAAGATACATCAGGCGGTGGGGGATCACAAGTAGGTGTTGGCACAGCACCGCTACCAGACGAAGAAGGATTTTCAGGTAATGTCTAAGATTAAAGAGTTAACGAATAACAAACAACTATGGGATGCTTTTGTAGAGGAGCTACAAAGATCTATCGTAAATTATCAGCGAACAATAGAGCAAACAGAGAAGATGTCTGACGTATACAGACTGCAAGGTGCTATCTCTGCTCTTAGACGCTTGATGCAACTAAGGGATATGATGAATAATGGAAACACCTGAAGTAGATAAGCAGACGCAGGAGATACTACAAAAGGATACGGCTGTTCCAGAGTCTATGAAAGGCTTTGCTATTGATGCTGCTAAAAGTAGAGAGGGATTAATAGCACAGGGACAAAAAGAAGAAAAAGAGGCAGAGGAAAGAATAAGAGCAGATGATAATCCTCTAAGAAAAGCCGCGTACAATAAAGCCTTAGAAACTGGTATGTCTTATAAAGATGCTGAGTCTGCTGTTTTATTTGGTGAGTTTAGTCCTGTAGGTGCTGTAACTATGGGTATTGATGCGTATCAAGCGGCTAAAGAGGGAGACTATTTAGAAGCAGGACTATCAGGAGCAGGTGCTTTAGCCACCGCTGTTGGGGCAGGTGCAGTGGCAAAACCTGCTGTCAAAGGCGCGATAAAGCAGTTAAGTAGACTAGAGGTAGAGCCTAATACTCTAGGTTCTAATCTAGGTAACATTCGTTTAAAACCTGCTGTGTTAGAAAAACGAAAAGATGTGGATCAAAACTTAGGCACATTAGAGGCTGCAGGAGTTACAGAAGAAGACATACTACAATTTAGAAAACCTCAATCAGAGGGAGGTAGTGCTACAACTCCTGCTTTTAGAAAGGCACTAAAAGGAAGAGATCAAAAATTAATGGATAAAGCATTAGAGGTACAGCAAGGAAAAGCCTCTATTGAAGATTATAGAAAACTAGCAGACGAGTTACGTCCTATTAGAAAAATGCAAGCAGTCCCTGAACCTGCAACTTACAAAGAAATGATAGGGGCATTAAGTGAAAGTAAAAGAACCAAAGGTATAGTAGGTCTGCAAACTAATATTCCAGAGGGTACATTGGTGGACGTTAGACTGGACATACCTGCATATACCGATTATGACACATGGATTCCAACTATTACAGGCGGTTCAGCAGATGCAAAAAAATTACTAAAAGAAAATGCTTCCCCTACCGTGTACAGCCCAACAGTACACTTAAAAAATGTTTCTTTTATTCAGCCCGAAGATATTAAAGCACAAGACTTTGCTAAAAATGTAGCTACAGGTCCTAAACATTTAGAAGAGAGTTTGGGCATGAAAAAAGCTAAAGCAGAAATGCAAGGCAATAAACATCCTTTTGCTACCATGACAGGGGAGTTTCTAAACACCACAGATGATGCAGCGTACAAACAAGCGCAAAAGTTTTTTAATGATGATGAGTGGACACAAGTTGGATATGATCCTACTAAGAGAGGGTACTTTTACAGTAGAGAAACAGGAGATCCTGTGCTAAGTGCTGAAGAGGTTATTCAGGTAGGAGGTTTAGTTTTAGCTAAAAAAGCAAAGATAGGAAAAGCAGAAGATTTTAAATTCAATAGAGGCGGTGCTGTAAAAAAATTTAACAAAGGTGGGGATACTATGGAAGATCAGATGAATTTTGCGTTCATGAACGAGGGCGGTGTCCTTGCGGATGACGGTGTGGAGAGAGATCCAGTAAGCGGAAACGAAGTGCCGTCAGGTAGTATGGCAGAAGAAGTTAGAGATGACATACCTGCTATGCTTAGTGAGGGCGAATATGTTGTTCCTGCAGATGTCGTTAGGTATCACGGCATACAAAAGTTTGAAGACCTGCGTAACGAAGCCAAGGTGGGTCTACAGAGGATGGAAGCAGATGGACGTATCGGTGGACAGCCAGTGGAAGAACAAGATGAGTTACCTTTTTCTTTAGAAGAGTTAGAAGTAACAGAAGCATACAGAGGCGGTATCATGGGTTTTCAAGAGGGCGGTGACACTGGTTCTTATGAAAAAGCCTTTGGGGAATCATTCACACCAAATCAAAGATACGGCTCTATGGGGGGAGCAGGACTAGGCTTTCAGATAAGAAACTTTACCAATCCAAAAACAGGTAAAACAATAGCTGTGCCTTTCTTTAACGGCAAACCAATGCAGTATATACCACCAGAGTTTACTGCTTCTGATGTAGCAGGAAGCGGAGGAGTAACAGGCGGTGTTTCAGATGATCGTGATAGACAAGCAGATGAAGCTGAGGCAGCAAGAGGCAGTAACGTAGATGGTATAGTTCGTGATGCCGTAGACAGTGCTTTAGGGATAAACCAAACACAACAGACTAAACCATTTAGTCAGTACAGCCCTGAAGAGTTTGGTGCATACTTAAAACAAAGACAAAGTGGTATCGGTAGAGTATTTGACAATCTTCCCATCGTGGGACTGTTAACAACTATGCAGGACAATGCAGCTAGAGAGTTTGCTAGGAAGTCTTTAATACAGGGTAAAAACTTTGTTACAGGCGAACCAATAACAAATAAAGAGGCAGACATATTAATGCAAGTGGCTGATATGCCAAAAGATAAAAGTCTACTGTCCACCATAGAAAGTTTTTTAACAGGTAAACCCTCTATAGAAATAGATGACAGACCACCTATTGATACAGAGTTAAGGCGAACAACCTACGAGCCTGAAACACCAGTAGATACAACAACAGCAGTAGCACAACCTACACAAGAATACTATGGACCAGAGGGTTTTCAAAACATAATAGAACCACAGCAAGTATTAAAAGATGAAACACCGCAAACACTAGAGAATAAACCTGAAAAGAAAAACCTTGCACAAAAGCTTATGGACACAGGAATATCTGCTATAAGTTCATTAGATCCTACTTTTGATATGGGAGCTGCATACGCAGGGGGCATGGAGGGTTTAGACTTTTCCGCTTTAGACAGTGAGGCATACAAAGTAGGACTTAATGACTACAACGCTTTGAGTGATCAAGAGAAAGGCAGAGTGCAAAGACTTGTACGCTCTGAGGCAGTAGGTGAAGGGTCTGTTGGAATGGCTACAGTGTTTAGGTCTATTATAACAAGATATGGCTTAACAAAAACAGGGGCTGTTCCTTTAAACACGTTTAATCCCGGAATAAATTTATCAGGCACAGACACACTACCACCTAAAACTTTGACTAAAGAAAATCTTACTTTTAATGACATCATAAACGGTCAAAGAAGAACAAAAACAGGTAATGTCATATATCAGTATTCTCCTGTTGACGATAAATCTATAAATAGACCTTTAACTAAAACCCAAAGAACATCTGTCGCTGAAGCTATAAACTTAGCTCAAGACACAACCCAGTTAGCAAAAGATTTATTTAAACTAGGATTAAAACAAGATCAAGTGTTTGAAGTTATAAATAGTGCAAACTTTAGACGTTTTGATGCTGTTGGGACTAATACTACAGACATTCGTGTAGGTGATCATGTATTTAATGCTAAAGGCAACGAACCTTATCGCGCTAATCAGCAAGAGATAAAAGATCTAACTAATAAGGTTTTACAAGATGAACCTCAACCTGTTATGTCTTTTCAAAACATAATACAGCCACAACAAGTAGACCCAACAGGACTTTATGGCAGAGGCTTCACTCCTTCTGATATAAAACCTCTTGAAATAGAAGAGATGGACTTACCACCTGCACAGGGTGTAACTCCTGCAGTAGAAGTCATAGAGGGTACGGACTACTCTGATCAAAGATTTAAAGACATGGATCAGAGAGCAACACAACGAGATGTCATGTCTACCTTCCCTAAACAAGCAGGAATAGGACCTATTAGTGAAGATGCTCAGACACAACTTGAGTTAGCACAAACATTTACTCCAAAGAAGCCTCCGATAGACAATCAGATGGGTGCGTTGTTCGCACAAGATCAAGGTGCTGTATCAAAACTAATGCCACAGACAACACCAGACTCTTTTCAAAACATAATAGAGCCAATAGATGTAGCAGCTAGAGAAAGAAGTTTTAGAGAGCAACAAGAAAAACAAATATACGATGATGCTGTGCAGACAAGAAGATTATCAGACGCTGCTGCACAGGCGGTAGGAGTAGCCACAGCCCCAGAGACTACACCAAAAGTAGCACCTAAAACCGCACCTAAAACTGCACCAACAACAACTGCATCTCAAGAGGGCGGCGCACCAACACCTAAACTAGAAACATTAAAAGCTAGTTCACAAACTAGGGACGCAGCCAAAGCGCAAAGAGCAAGGAGTAATGCTCAACAAGCAGCCTTAGACTCAGGAATGAGTTTGAGTGATTCTGTAGATGCAGGTCTTAGAGCAGAGGCTGAAACAAACCTACGAGTGGCAGCAGAAAGAAACAGAAAACTAAATCAGGGAAGAACCTTAACGGATGTGCTTGAAGAAGAAGAAAGAGAATCATCAGGTGGGGGATCTTCTGGTGGAGGAGGTTTTGGAGGAGGCTCTTCAGGAGGTGGTGATAAGTCAATAGTCTGTACGGAGATATATAGACAGACACAGCTTGCTGATTGGAGCAAAGCTATGAGAGTGTGGGACACATATCAAAGACGATACCTTACACCTGAGCATGAGATCGGATATCATTGGTTGTTTAGACCTTATGTATCTGGCATGAAAAAGAGCAACCTGCTAACAAGGTTTGGTGCTTTGATGGCAGGTAGACGAACACAACACTTAAAGCACGTTCTTACAAAAGGTAAAGCCAAAGACGATTTGTTTGGTAACGTGTTTTGTAAAATAATACACCCAACAGTGTATATTGCAGGAAAGATTAAAAACTTTCTTGATGGTAAAACGAAGGCGACCTGATGAAAATCAGCCCCAACAAAAGGAGTAATTATTATGCCAGAGTTAGAAAACGTAGAAAAAGTAAAAGTAGCAGGGTTTGTTGATCCACGCCCACGCAAAAACAAAAACGCAGAGCGTATCAAAAAAGATGAGGAGGAACTGCAAGAACTTCTCAAAGCCAGAGAAGAAAGCACTACACCTTCTGAGGAGATCAAAGATGCACCTGCTCCTGAAAAGGGAGAAGAAACAACAAAAGAAGATACGAATCTTTCAAAAGAGGAGCTTTCTTTTAAGAAAAGATACGGTGATCTACGGAGACACATGGCATCTAAAGATAAGGAAACTGAGGAAAGAATTAAAGCTTTGGAAACACAGCTTTCAAAAGCTACTAAAAATGAGTTAGTTCTTCCTAAGTCTGAAGAAGAGATAGCAGAGTGGGCTAAAAAATATCCTGATGTAGCAGGTATAGTAGAGTCCATAGCTGACAAAAAAGCAAGAGAGCGTTCTACAGATCTTGACAAGCGTGTGCAAGACATAGAGCGTATGCGTATTGAAGCAGTCAAGGAAAAAGCAGAGGCAGAGCTTCTAAAGTTACACCCTGATTTTGCAGAGATACGTGAGGACGATAAGTTTCATGACTGGGCAGACCAACAACCTAAGTGGGTACAGGATGCTCTTTATGAAAATGTTGATGATGCAAAGTCTGTAGCGAGAGTTATAGATCTTTACAAAGTTGATGCAGGTATTAAAAAGGGTAGTAGTAAGTCTGCTGCATCTGCTGTTAATACCCGATCAAAAGCTTCCCCGACAGCAGACGAGTCTAACAACTACATTAGGGAATCCCAAGTAGATAAAATGTCAGACAAAGAGTATGCTAAAAATCAGGAAGCTATTATGGAAGCAATGCGAACAGGTAAGTTTGTATATGATTTATCTGGTGCGGCACGATAAAAAAGTGTTGACAAGGTATTGTTTTTAAATATAACTAACACGTACAAACATATATTGTCTGACTACCTACGATCAGTATAGACCCATCTAGTTTGAAGTCATGAAGTCAAACAAAGATGCAACTCTAAAAAAGCGTAGCCTCTGATAGCAAANTGTTTAGTTCTTAACCTAGCCAAGAGGAGGATTTATCATGGCTTTTTCAAGTGCTACAGGCTATCAAAATTTACCCAANGGTAATTTTAGTCCTGTAATATATTCCAAACAGGTACAGCTTGCNTTCCGCAAGTCAACTGTTGTTGGTGANATCACCAATTCCGACTACTTTGGGGAGATTGCTAATCAGGGCGATACAGTCAGGATTATCAAAGAACCTGAAATCTCAGTCAAGTCTTACACTCGTGGCACACAAGTCACAGCGCAGGACCTTGACGATGAAGACTTTACACTTACTGTGGACAAGTCTAACTACTATGCTTTTAAAATGGATGACATTGAGGAAGCACACAGTCATGTAAACTTTATGCAACTCGCAACCGACAGAGCTGCATACAGACTAGCTGACCAGTATGACCAAGAAGTTCTTGGATACATGGCAGGTTATGCACAGTCAAGTTTACACTCCGTAGCTGACGCTGTTAATACGTCTGTTAGTGGTAGTGTTGCAGTTTCTACTGCAGGTACAGATGAACTTCTTACTTCAATGAAGTTAAGGAAGGATTCCTTTGCCAGTATTACCACATCATCAGCAGGGGATCACTCAATCCCTGTCCAAAACCTAGCTCCGGGTGCAACATCTGTTTCTACAGCTGCTGTTACTCCAATGGTTATTATTAACCGAATGGCTAGACTGTTGAATCAACAGCAAGTTGATACACAGGACAGATGGTTGGTTGTTGACCCAATCTTCATGGAGTTACTAGGTGACGAAAACTCCAAGTTGGTAAACGCTGACTTCAACGCAGCCGAACTAAAAAATGGACTTGCCTTAACTAGCAT